>Ga0123354_10008105_pt1 | contig 15945 bp, 12 predicted proteins | sample TergutLab28metaG_2_FD_97872 | JGI IMG/M metagenome (GOLD analysis project Ga0123354, IMG submission 97872) | Labiotermes labralis P4 segment gut microbial communities from Petit-Saut dam, French Guiana - Lab288 P4 | ecosystem: Host-associated > Arthropoda: Insects > Digestive system > Gut ...
ACCTGTTGCGTCAAAAGCCACATTGATGATCCCCGATAATTTCCTTCGCATATGGAATTAACCTTGAGAGCAGGATGTTGGATAAAATTTTGTAAGTGGTTGGTAAAAGTGACATGCCCCTATAATTATTACAATCTGTTTTATCCCCCTTCTTATGACTAGTTACTATAATCGACTCCTTCCACTCTTCAGGCAGTTTCTCCTTCTTCCAATTAGAAATAATGTTTGTGAATCTCCAAATAAATTGTTCTACCCCCCTGCTTTAATCATTTCTACTGGTATTTGGTCAATACCTGGCGATTTGTGACTATTTAGCTTGTTGATAGCCAGCTCAACCTCAGAGGCACTTGGCTCAGGTACTACTGGTTCTGCTGTGTGTATTTCTGCCTGCCCAACATCCTTAACCCCATGCACGTTGAATAGCTGGGAGAAACAGTTCGTCCACCTAGCCACAATACTGTGGGAGTCTGCCACCAAGTCACCTTTCTCATCCTTTACTATATTACATCTAGGCTGGTACCCCTTCTTTAAAGTCATTGATGCCTCTATACAAGTCCCTAATGTTTTGCATCTTATTGTTAGTTTCAAGTTCCTCAATTTTAGTTCTCAGATATGCCTTCTTTTTGTTCCTGAAATGCCTGCTAACTTCACGCCTTACCATGTTCAAATTATCTACATTTCTTTGGCTTGGATCCTACAAACACATATTCTGGTTAGAACGTCTTCTGTTGTCCAGTATTTGCTAGAAGCCATTCCTAAGGGGCCCAACTGGTTATAAACCTATACAGCAACTGGTGGAAATATCCGGTGTAGGAACTGTAGTATTTAATAAAAATTCCAAGTTTATGGGCAATGTTCAGAATAGCAATCATGTTTATATTAACATAACATACCATCGTTAGAAACATTCAAGAATTAGCTTTGTCACACTAATTGGTGTCCTGGCCAAGACTGTAACTGGAGATACAAACAGATGTCAAAAGAACTTTTTTCAGACACCAGAACCAATTTCTGAAACAGGAGACAAAAGAAAAGTTGTCCTTGTGCTAAATTAAGCACTATAGCTACTCAGAGGAATATTGTACTTGGTATTCCAATACAGGTCTTGGCTCAATGTAATCATTTTAAAAGTAAACAAATAATCTTACATGTAATATAACTCAATACCATTCTATATTATTACTTTTAATTTGAATTCTTAACTCTTAGGTATATTTATACAAATACACATATTTCTAGATGTATAGACAGATTCCACTTCCAGTTGGGCTTTAAATTTTGTATTGTTATTCATTACATTACACTGGGTGGACATCCATATGTTATAAGTTGTTTAATATATAAATTGTAATCTGTAATTGACATGTCCAATGTTACATATGAGATTGAATGAATGAAAAAAAAAATAAACCAAACCAAACCTAATATTAAGATGATGGGAGGTGGATATACAGTTCCATGTCAATCTCAGCACTAGATGGTGCCGAGTGACTCAACTTGAACTACTTGTGGACGATGCAGACACCCCTCATGGGGACATGTATTGCAGTTCTCCAGTCATTCAGTCAACAGCCTGGTCACCAGGCTGGCTGAGCTACAGAAACTTCTTTCAAGCAAAATAAAGAAATTGGAGGCTGTGACATATTTTGAAGTTAAGAGGAATAAAAGACAGTTTATAAAATGTGCTTGAATATTAAAAGAACAGATTCTGTGAATGTGTGTAAATCAGCCAATTTGACTACTGACAGTGGGCGACTAAACAACGAAACTTGTACAACTGAGAACACGCCACTTAATTAACGTGTGATCCTTACTAATGCAAGAATACCACTTTATATTTTACGGAATGAATATTCTTTTTTTTTATCATAATGCTGCATGTAAATGACATATCTGGCAACAGACAAATTACATAATTAAAAAATACGTAACCCAATTGTGGAGATATTCAGCTTCAATATCAGCGCATAAATACACGGAACAGCAATGAATATGCAACCCCAATAAAAATGTGCCAGAGACTTGCCAATTCATACCTGCACTGTCGACTGCACTTACATTATTTTACTTCACAATTTCTACCTTTTATTAAAGCCTTCTTCCTTGCAGACTTCACTGAAATTAAGAAGCAAATGTTTCCTTTCCGGTGGTGGCAGAATCATCAAGACACACGACACACCACAATCCCAATAGAAACGTTGATGGAAATGCGTTAGTTGTAGTTCCAACCTAGACTGTATATCTGCAGCAAATCATTAAGACGAAAACGTCAAATAACATCCAACACCTTTACTACAATATTTTCAGACCGTTCATATGAGCTTACCTTTTTCATTATATTTGGAAATTTCCATGGCATTTCATTACATTATTGTCATGTTTTGGAAATATAACGATTTACTTCATTATATTCGGTTTGGTGTTATCTGTCCGTAATCTGCAACTACTATTGCGATGGTGATGCTTGCATCACTCATATGTAGAGACCTACCTAACTTTGATACGACCCTACCTAAATTCTTTGACTTCAAATTCTGTGTCGTATGAATTAATTTAAATAAACTCATATTTCTTTACATAGTATTTGGAAAACATAAAAGCCTCAAAGAGCGCACGTTCATTACCTCCAACATACATAGGTTGCTATGGAATAATATTATTCTCCTGTACACGTTACTAAGTCTCAGAAAAGTGCAAAAGTAATGACGAACTAAAATGTGAATATCTTTAGACCATAGATTACCCATACAATCCAGGAATAGTACTCACATAAATCCTCAATTCTACTGCAGATATTGGTACCATTGTCGTTACTCCGGTAAGCGTCAGTGTGAAGTTTGTGTTGATTGTGCGGGGAAAGTAGCGGTAAATATCGGCAAGTTAATCCATTAAAATCACAGCGCTATCGAGCATAGCCTCTAATTTATTTGATCGGAATATCATCGTTAAGTTTCAAAATGTCTATTGGTGTTCCCATTAAAGTTTTACATGAAGCAGAAGGCCATACTGTAACATGCGAAACCAATACCGGTGAAGTGTATAGAGGTAAACTGATTGAGGCGGAGGACAACATGAACTGCCAGATGATGAATATTACAGTTACATATCGGGATGGTAGAGTTGCTCAGCTGGAGAACGTATATATTCGTGGTTCGAAAATCAGATTTCTCATTTTGCCGGATATGTTGAAGAATGCTCCAATGTTCAAACGCCAAGGCAACAAGGGAACTGGTGGTGCCGGTAGAGGAAAGTCCGCAATCCTGCGAGCTCAAGGTTGAATAACAGTTTCTTAATACGTTGCTTGCATAAATTTCTGCCACGTAATTTAACCCGTGATTCTATCTTGTATGATATGCGAGGTATTCACGGCAGTGGATACTAGTTGTGTCGGGATTATGATATTGTCTCTGGTATTTTGGTGTGCGCAGCTATGCTGCTGTAAGTTTTAATGTACGTACATTGATGTGAATTTAGTTAATGAAAAGCGCGAGGTGGGTGTGACAAGCATAAACGTTGAATTATGCTGTGATTTTGGCTCTTGTATTCAAGCTTTAAGTTTTCATTTGTGAAGGTTTATAAGTAGAGGCAGACAGGTATGGTGACCAGTGTATTGTATTGTATTACTTTCCAGTTGTTTTTGTACCTTAAGGGATCGAATGCGGAAATGTGAAAGGAACTGCTTGGAATTTCACAGTATATAACCTGATAAAGGAATTGTGGTAAGGATTTTTGCTGTCATCTGGTCTATTGTAATGTTTCTTTGAGTACTGCTACTAGCCTGGGCACATAATTTAAGCACATGAAGAAGTGAGGGTTTTGTTTCCACCTGTGATGTGATTTTGCTATAATCTGAATATTCAGTTGATATTGTCAGTTTGTCGTATGACCACTACAAGCAACTATGAAGCTTGTCACTCTTACAGTGTTTGTGGTTAAATTATGTGCACAGAATCAAAGAGCAGTATGACTATGTTTGACAGGTGAACCAACAAGAGAAATAGAGAAATTGTGTGTATAGGTAAGTGGGAGAAAGAAAGAAAAAAAGTTCCTGCATCATGGCAGGAACTTTTGTAACTTGCCGCACAGGAGATGGCACATATGTTCATATGATCTTGATTTTCCCTCCTGCCCAGATGGTGTTTAAGACTGACAAAACTTAATGGTGCAAAGTTTGGTAGTCTGTTTGTCCATTTGGTTTCAAGTCCTTTAATCATGATGTTTTTAAATGTGGTCCATCAGTGGTACGTGTAATGTCCCTGTTCATGCCATGAAAATCTATGGGGTAGTGGAGGTATAGAAAAACACATTCTTAACCATAGCACTAAAAGGAAGTAAGTTGTCAGCTTCACACCCAGATGTTTTAACACTCAGGAAAAGAGTGTCTAGAACCAATAGAGTACGAGTGTGGATGGTCTCCAGAGCTGGCCTGGACGCTTCTGAGAACAACGGTATCTCTTGTTTCATTAGGAATCAGACCACAGTTCTTCATTTACCCAGCTTGTAATGTAGTCACTGTACCAACTGAGCTATTGTCTCTTTAATTCTTTGATGTGCTGAAGAAATATTCTTTCCACTTATAATTTTGTATAATGCAATAGTCTCTTGACATTAAGTGTTTAATGTCTTTGTTTCAGTGTTCCAAACAGGCTTTCTTCTTCATAATATTTGGTATTAGTGTACAGACAGTTGTATAATTGTGTCAATAATTTTATGAACTTTGAATTTTATTAATTTGTGTCTTTGAATACGTGTGCAACATACTTTTTGATTGTGTTGTAATTTATTTGTGTAATAGTCAGCTTCTTAGGTAATTAAAATCTGAAATTTGCTCCAAATGTTTTAACTTGAAAGTACAAGAAAAGTTTTTAAAAGGTATATCAAGATTAAACTGGGAAGCATGGGGAATGGTGCCATACAGAATGAAAAGAGGACAAGACAGGGTATTGTGGAAGGGAACCCAAGCAGGAAGATGGAGTGGCTTGATTGGTATATTACTTGGAAGACCGTAGAAATGTTAGGTAGGAGTAAAAGAAGAAGAGGAAGAAATCAAATTTAAATGAATTATTTTTAATGGACTGAATATTTTCCACTAACACAATGTAAATTGTTCAACTTTACAGCTGCACGTGGACGGGGCCGTGGCGGACGGGGCCGAGCAGGTGGCAGCTGGCAGGGTGGCCCTGGAGGAGGTCCTGCAGGTGGCAGGGGACGAAGTGATCGACCATAAACATCATTATATAGACTTGCGGTTTTGTATAATGTTCAAATTCGAAGAGACTGCGACTGAGAATTTGAATTTGATAGATTAAGAAATACCTTAATTGTAGGATGACAGTATGTACTGCTTTTACTATGTGAATGATCTGTGGGCTCTTTTAATTGAGAGGGCAGTATGGATGTTCAGCAGAGTATATTGTAATTTTCACAGTTGTACTGTGCATCTTTATATTATCAAAGTTTTATCACCAACTGATGCACAAAAGACATGCTTTAAAAGGAGTATTAAAATTTACATTAAGAATGCTCCAACATGTTTCGGTGTAATCACCATCATCAAGGAGTGCACTATATGATCTTGCTAAAGTTACATTTGTTAAAACAGTCAGTTGCATGTGTTTATCAGGTCCTTGCTGGTGTATGTCTGTCATGCCATTTGGAAAATGAGTCGGCTTCCAAACGGTGTGACATACACCAGCAAGGACCTGATAACACATGCAACCACACTGCCGGATTAACCACACCGATGTCTTTTAACTGACTGTTTTAAAAATGTAACTTTAGCAAGATCATATAGTGTGCTCCCTGATGATGATGATGATTACACCGAAACATGTTGGAGCATTTTCAATGTAAATTTTAATACTTCTTTTAAAGCATTTCTTTTGTGCATCAGTTGGTAATAAAACTTTGATAGTTCATTGGAAGTTAGAGTAAATACAAGTGCATTTTTCTATTGACAAGTTATAAATTGTAAGATTCTGGAACTCCTAAAGGAACAGTCAGAGTTGTCTCTGTACATGCCGTGGAGGCATGTGTGTGTAAATTTCCTGATTCCTGGTAAATCAGCAATATTACATATGATAAAACATGTCTGTGACACTAGAAGTGTAAGTAATATGTGTTCTGGGTGACCTTTTTTCCAGTGTTGAGTGATTAGTGTGGAGAACACTTCTACATGTCTGTTGTATTATCACGGAAGACTCTGCGGAAACTTACTTTATAAGGTGATTTTTGTATGGATGTAGACATAAATATTTTGAACTGTCGTCATTAGTATGTAAATCATGTTGCAACCCAAGGAAGTGTACAAATAAAGTAATTGCCATACTACCACTTGTTTGAAACCTATTAAATCTGGTAGTCACCCTGGCTGGTTGAATGTACAGGCAAGGCTTGGTGGTTCTGTATCAGTGGGTATGTTAATATTCAAAAGAGTCAAGTGTGGAGAAACCTCATATTTTCCAAGACAGCTGTTATGCTCAGTAAAAGCTTGAGTGTGGTATTAGTTTTCTCATTGGAATTTATGTTCTCTTTGACACAAAATATGCACCATCACAAGCAGTTAAGGAATGAAACTGGTGGTTCAGCCAGTTTGGAGGAGAGCTTACACTGCAGACTGAACATTTGGAATATTACAGCAGTTCTGTTGTGAATACATTGTCTCTCAGTGTGTGTTTGTGTGTGTTAGTATAGATCTCAGACTTATCAAGTCATACTTCCTTGGAGAACTTCTGAATATCCATAAACACAGAAAGTGAACACACTGCAACAAAATACTATGACACGCATTTAAAAAATGTGGTTTGTTGTATGGTGTCAAACCTGTACAGACAAACCAAGAATGGAGGTGTCTGTTTGAGTTCTTAGGTTAGAAGCAGGAGGAGGAAAGGTATGGGAGTTGTATTGATCTGTAACAGTGAATGGTAGGGTGACAGCATTGTCTTATTTTCTTTCTGATGTGCAAAAGTCAATAGAAACTAATAACAAACAGTATATGTTACTGTCAAACCAAAATAATTTAAACAATAACCAAAAGATATAAGAAGGATCAGTATATTTGAATTGTAGTGCTGTGATGACTGCATGGAACTGTTTTGCATACAGGGGTGACTACTGGCACATCTGCCAGCACACATTTTGGATCAGTGTGTTTGAACACAGCAAAACCTTTATTGTAGTAACCCTGAGTAGTGGTAGTGGCATAGGTAAGGTCCCCACAATGCAGTGGGGCCCCCAAATGTACAGAATACTAAAATTTGGTTTGGGTTGTTTTGGACTGGATTCCATTGTGACAGAAGGCATTATTGTGGATTGCTGTTATTAGATGTGGGAGTAATTGCTCATAATTATAGGGCCCCCCTGACCAGTTATCTGCGCCACTGAGTAGATGTGTACTAACCAGAGTTGATGGTTATGTTCAACACTTGCTGCAGATATAATCATTAACTTATCCATAAAAAGTGAATCAGCCTTGTATCTAATTTTTGTTGGACAGATGAAACTCGGTGATCACAGTGTTCTAAGGAATTTTGAGGCACACTTGCAAATTACTGGATACCACAGTTTCTATTCTAATTCATCTGAAAAACTGGGGGACGAAGTATAAACACTCGCATAGTTAAAATATGCATAGGCGTTTTTCTGGTCATTAACCCTCTGTTGGTCATGCTGTATCAGATACATGGGAAAGTGCACTAATGTAATTCTGAGTACCTGCCTTTTATGTTTCTTATTAGCCTGATGAGTGGGTTTCATGTTCCTGATCGCATTCATTGGGCTGTATTTGGTAGTTTATATTTGAGAGATACACCGCAACCATCCGTGATACTTGAGCTATGTTAGTTTCGGGTGGACATTGTTGACTGCTTTTATCCAAGAGATGCAGAAGATACCTAGTGCATTTGTGCAGTGAAACTGTCTCATGATGTGATGATGATGATGATGATGATAGCATTGATGGCAGGACAGAATGCTTTGGAGGGTATATGGAACTAAGGGAAGGTGACTCGGAGAGTGCGGTACACCATCGGATGATGATTGCTGCAAAAAGATGAGTGCTAATGACATTTGTTTTCATTGGAAAGGACAAGACGAAGTGGGGTAAAGTAAAAAAGTTCTACACACATTTGATGCAGATGGCAAAATATTCTGCCAATATTACCTGGAAATATTGGCCAAGCAAGGAAAGCCACTAAACCCATCGAAACGTGGAACTGTCCATTAGAGATGAAATGACATTTTTCAGCATGCAAATCAGTATGTTATGAGGGGGTGCTGATAAGTTATTAGCCCAACCAGGAAGGAAACAAGCTACAGTGACCAAACTCGGGATTTATTCAACATACTCCCCAGGAAGCTCAATACACTTCTTAGCCCATTGCTCTAACTTTTGCAAGCCACTCAAAAAAAAATTCAGAAGGCTGTCTGTCCATCCAGGTCTCCATGGCAGCAATGACCTCCGCGTCGGACGAAAAGTGGCGACCTTTCAATTGTTTTTTCAGTCCAGGGAATAGATGGTAGTCCGACGGGGCCAGATCACGAGAATAGGCTGGGTGATCAAGACAGCGGAAGCGCAGGTAGGCCATCTTCTGGGTTGCAAGTGCCCAGTGAGCCAGGGCATTGTTGTGCAAGAACAAGACCCCCTTGGTGACTTTTGCACAGTGTTTTTCCTTCAAAATGTCCTTCAGTTGCACAATTGCAGAGATGAGTAATACTGTCCGCTGATAGTTCATACCTTTGGAAGATTATGAATGAGGGGGATGCCATCTTGATCCCAAAAAATCGAGGCAAGAATTTTCCCAGCGGATTTTTGCACTAGGAATTTTTTGGTGCGGGGTGAGCCACTATGCTGCCACTCCATTGATTGTTGCTTTGTCTCCAGGTCATATTGATATAACCAGATTTCGTCCTTGGTCACCAATCACGATAGGAAATCATTTGGATTGCGCAGAAAAAATTCCAAAAGTTGCTCAGATGATTGGCACCATTGACATTTTTTATCTGCATTCAGGCATTTCAGGACCCACTTCTTGGAGAGCTTCCACATGTCCAAATCTTCATGAATGATGGACCCAACCCGCTCACGAGATGCCCAGTTGCTCAGCTATTGATTTAGCCAAAATCCGTCAGTCTTCCAAGATTAGCTCGTGAATTAGATCAATAATCTCTGGGGTGGTCACTGTTTTGGGTCGTCCAGGACAAGGCGCATCACAGGTGGAAAAATTACCACGTTTAAACTGGGCCACCCAGTTTTTGACGGTGGCATATGATGGTGCAAGTTCCCCAATGTTTCTGTCAGAATGGCATGAATTTCCTTCTGCATCTTGCCTTGCAGGGTGAAAAAAACTTGATGACAGCTTATGTCTCCATGTTGTTGAAATCGCGCCCGTCATCTGACATGCTTCCTTTGAGCCTCTGTAACAAGAAAAGACATGCAATTCAGCACATGAACAAACCCCCCCTTTCCGACACTCGATTCCATCCTACGATATTCGGAAGTAGGTCAGGCTTAGAAATTATCAGCACCCCCTTGTATTATCCAACCAAAACTTACAGACAAAATTGAGATTGAAGCTTCCATCAGCTTTCTGTGCTTACCTAGAATGCTTTGGAGTAAGAAGCAGAAACTTGAAGAATTGTGGGTCAGTAGCAAAGATGGCAAAAAAAAATTTGCTTAGTAATGAATCAAGAGATGCTTGAATATACCAATCAGATGCATTTTTGAAAAAAACTAGAGCTGTATACACAAAAATTCTTTACCATTTTTTGGCAGAAGCCTAGAATGTATCTCGGAGATACACACAACCAACCACATTTGTATAAGTGGTGCAACCAACAGATGTTTTAAAGATTTTGATGATGGAGAGATGAATTGTCTTATGCAGGTATGTTCAAGGCTACACTGTCATGCTATTATCTTGTACATTCTTGGTACCTTACATTATATAGCCCTTGTTTTTTATATGTATAGTCTCTTATATAGTGTGTCTTATGTCTTCCCCTCACCTGTACCCATCAGTTGCTTTTTCAGGTACAGAACAAGCAGAAAGAAACCTAAAATCATTATTACCACACCTGTCTTTACATGAGAGAACACAATCTGCACATTTGTGAAAGATATGGCTTACACAGATCATGGACCCTTAAATAATGTTTTCTCCAAATGAGTTATAGAACTTGGCATCTGCTGAACTAAAGACAGTAATTTTGATGTTTGTCAGCCAGTAAATATGTACTTTTTCATGGGTTACAATGACCTTGGTTGGCTCTATCTGTATTTTCCAGCTTGTGAATATATCATGTTTTCTAGTTTGCTCCTGTTAAAGTGTTGAAGGGGAACTGGTTGAGCTAGTTTATGGTATCATGAATGTGTAATGTTCTGGTATAGATAAGGGTGTACTTTAAAAATGTTAAATTAATTTGGCAGATTAAATCCATTGCATACAAAGGAAAATATAAAAAATCAGTTTTTGGAAAACAGGGCCCTGTTGAGCCAGTTGTGCTACTAACACCTCAATGGACACACTACCTGCTAACCAGTTTTGACAGCCTTCCTGGAGCCACGGCACAATACCAACACATGGCGATAACACTACGCAGTTGTCAGCTCCTGAAGATGGGCACATGGTTGCCCGAAACATGTTGAGCAACTTGTAAAGGAGAAATAAAGGATAACACAAAAGTGACACCTAGCTGGTTTCTTATCCATACTGAATTACGATGCACGGTCAACCACACATTAAATAGTACCTACTGTTCTGCACCAGACATTAAGGTTCCTTGTGGCCATATTGAATCACTGTTGGACTACAAACACAGGGTGAAAGGGCAATTTGTTGTTGGGACAGTAATTTCTTCGGACTACCCTGGTGTCTAGAGGCGTGAAGTTTTGTTGAAGTATACCTGTATGCCAATCCACAAGGCATAACATCCCACAGATTTGATTCTTCCTGGAACTACGAATTCTCAAGTTTTAAAATCTGAAGAGTAAGTCTTATAGGATGTTACTTTGTATACCTTTTTCTAAAATTAGCTGGCATTATGCATCCACTTACAAAATTGAAAAGATTATTAAATCCTTAAAATAAAAAAAATACTGGTGGATATGATGAAATTCCTACTCGAATACTAAAATTCAGTGCACCATACGTTATACCTCCACTTACATATATCTGCAATGCGATTTTAAATACTGGCATATTTCCCCAATAGGTTAAAATACACCATTATTAAACAAATGTTTTGTAAAGGTGATGATCAGGACATAACTAATTATAGGCCAATATCTTTGCTTACCTCCTTTTCAAAAGTTATCGAAAAACATATATGCTAGACTTCTTGAACATTTAACTACTAATTCTATTTTAGTTAATAAACAATATGGATTTAGAACTCAGTACTCAACTGAACAAGCCTCCTTTTTGTTAATAATATTTTAACTACTACGAAAAATAATTTAAAAAACGGTGGTATATTCTGCAACCTTCAAAAAAGCTTTCGATTGCGTGGATCACAAAATACTATTGAATAAACTAAATTTCTACGGTATTGAAGGAAAATTTAAAACACTAATCGAATCCTATCTAACCTGCAGATATCAGAATGTAATACTTAACAATAATAATGCTAGTACTAACAGCTCTTTGAAATGGGAATTCATAAAAAATGGTGTACCTGAAGGTTCAATTCTTGGTCCTCTGTTTTTCCTTCTTTATATAAATGACCTACTAAAAATAACAGTATGGTTCGCTTCCCAGACAGTACCAGTCTGGGAATAATAACTGATTCTAACGATTTAGATTTTAATATTAATCAATCTTTCCACAACATAATCTCTTGGTTTTACAGCAACTTACTAATACTGAACTTCAATAAAACCCAATACGTGGAATTTAGTACGAAAAATTATCATCAGGTTAAAACTAAAGTTAAATACGAACATGGAAATTCTGAGACTAAATTTTTGGGACTAATTATCGACAAGACACTGTCTTGGAATCAACATATTGATCAGATAGCAATAAAACTATTCTCTGCTTTTTATGCTTTAAGAAGTCTAAAACATATTGTACCTCTATTTAAATTAAGAACAATTTATTATGCTTATATACATTCCATTTTAAGTTATGGTATAATTTTCTGGGGGAGATCCAATGTTAAAAAATTATTTACTTTATTAAAGAAAACTGTTAGAATCATAACCAACACTGGAGTAAGGGACTCTTGTAGGGAAGCTTTTAAAACATGGAAATTATGATGTATTCACAATACATTTTCTCACAAATTTTATTTACAGTTAAAAACAAACACTTATTCACCTCAAACAGGGAAATTCATAAATACATAACTAGGAACAACAGTAATCATCTACCAACTCTTAATATAACCAAATTCTATAAAGGACCTTACATATTGGGTTCTAAAGCTTTCAATCACCCTACCACGACATATAAACATTTTGGTCAATGATATTAAGTACTTCAAATTATCTCTCAAGAGATTTTTATATCATCATTCCTTTTATTCAATTGAATACTTCGAATATAATGATGACAAGGACATGTAAATCCTACTATATGGACTGTGATTTTTAAACTTATTTATTGTATTATCTTATGCAATCTTTTAATATCTTGCGTATAATGTTAATTTAAGTTATTACTGTAGTTGACAAGTATTCTTTTCTACGTGATATAATTATACCAATTATAAGTTGCTTGAAGATGCATATTGTACGTGACTTTTTCCATTTCCATGGTATGTATACCTAAACGGGATGTATGGAAATTAGTTATAATATATAAATAAATAAAATAAACACTAGTGAACAGTTCCCGACGGTTCGTGTGATCGTAGCACCTTCATCAGTGTTACGTCTTTCGACACCCTGAAGCTGAGAATGATCTGAACGAAATATTCAATATTATCCCAGATCATCTAATTTTGTACTCCACAGAAAACTGTCTATAGAGCTCTGATCCCTGCTTTAGCGTACTCAATGATGCAGGCGGAACTGATATGACCTGTGGGTAACAGATAGGTGTTCCGTGTTTGAGAAGTTACGTGACCGTGTTGGATTTTTTTGCAGCGGTGGGTAGGGTTAGTTTGGAAAGGGGGGTGTTATCTTTCGGCGGTTTATGTTATCGTGATGTTGGCGTTTGCAAGCTTCCTCATGGGAGTGCAAAGTAGATGGAGGCAAAGGAAAACTTACAGTTGCTGTTAGAGATATTCGAATAATGGTCTAATCAATATAACCAAAGGCTAATTGTAATATGGGGCGCCTTCCCTATCTCGGAAAGGATAGAGAGGTAAGCGATAAAGCTCACCATATGCAGTGCATGTAACATAGATATCCCATATGCACGAATATCGGTTATAATTAATAAAAGGTGCGTGTCCTTCCGTTTCAGCGTCGCAGTTTCATGGTTCCTCCTGCTTCATTGCTTCTTATATCGGTGTTGGGTTCAATTGGAATGGCAACTGGGTCTCTGTTAGTTTTGGTTCCTGAAGATCGCATCTCACTGGCCCTTGGGGTTTGGCTGTGTCTGTTGGGATTAGTGTTTTTTGTGTCACTGTTCTGCCTCCTCAACCACGTTGCATTAAGTACATCAGTGGGTCATATGTTCCGAAAGAAGTATGAACTCACACTGGCAGAAGTCTTGGATATTTCCAACAAGTGAGTGTAATAGGACCTTTATTCGTAACTGTTTTATGTAACGTATTTTTAAGTTGTGACTAATTTGCGTAAACTTTGCTTTCCTTCTCTGTCTGTTACCCATGGCACATCTCCAAACACCCTCAGTTCTAAGCTTGCTTAATTTTAAGGTTAAGTGAATCAGGTTGACCTACACAATGAATGTGTACTAAAAGTACCATGAGACATAGCATGCTTATTGATAAGGAAAACATGAGATAACTCTTTGCAACAGTGTAAAGAAACAGAAGTCAAATATTTCACAAAGCATTTACCTTTGCACAAAGACAGTACCTTTCATGTTATGAAATGGAACACATCAAACATTCACTACCATGCAAGTGCACACACATCTTTTGCACACTCAGTGACAAGACATAACATGTGTGTAGAAGAATATGTATGTGAGAAACTGTTTCTGTGTTAAGTGGCTCTCCTGTCACCAGTGCATGACAAATCATCAGATTTTAGCAGGAAATGAGCATCCTATGGGCATGAGGGAATAATATCGGCAGTTAAGATGGTAGTTTGTTTGTTGCTACTGCCATCTGACATGTTTGCATGCTTGTCATGTTATTGCTGATTGTAGGAAGTTAAAATTATATTGTTTAAGTGGTATCAAGGGGCACAAGGTTCATATGAACTTCCATGAAAATAGCCAGCTGCTTCAGAAGAAAGCATGGTGATTCAACACTGTAGGGTTTTGACAGTGGTGATGTTTTGTGTCCATTTTTTTTTCATAAATAGGAAGCAGGCAAAAAAATCTACCTTCATTAGAAGTGTCTTACTGACACATTGAACTTTAATTATTGCTTGTCTGAAATACTGGGATTAATTGCTTTTGCTTAACCCTTAGCTGCCGAACGACATATATATGTCGTGCATTGAGCTCTTTAAATAGCTGAACGGCCATTAAAGTGGCCGGTGGGGTGGGGATTTAATTCCGGTGTCAAAGATTTAATTTCGGCGTCAAAGGGTTAATTATGTTGAAAACTGTAATATTTAACATAAATTGTGCTGGACATAAAGTATGTTTGATTTTCCTGTACAGTATTTCATCAATTCATTTTCGTTGCCTGTTCCATAAGTAGTGAGTTACATTTCAGATGCACAGCAAAATGTGTGTGTGCTGGAATGTGTTAACAGATTTTGGTATGACTTCTCTGTGTTTAGGTTTCATGAATGTTTGTGCGGCATTTTTCAGGTTGTTAGCTACAGACAGACGTGATGAAGTCAGACATGATGAAGTTGCCGGTTGCATTTATACAGCCATAGGTTGCAACAGCAGCAAAAGTAATCTCTTGAGGCAGTTTTTCCTTAGACACGTGAGACATACTACTTTCAGATATTACTTAGGTCTTTCGTGCAGTTTTTTAAATTATGTTTTTATCATTAGGTTTTTAGACACTTTTCAGCTGGTATAGTTTTCACGATTTAATACTTTTTAAACAAGTCCCAGTGAAGATTGTTTATGGTATATTCAGTATTGCAATGCTGTCTGGGACTGGTGTACCTCAGAACAGTCACTGTGCTTTGGGCTGAATGACCAAGGATTCTGGGTTTATTTGATATTCAGGTGACCGTGCATCATGATATATTCTTATAATAAAACCAAGAGTTGCACTAATTTCTCAAATTTATTTTTAGAATGGAACTCTGCATGTTTCAGACAGTTTCTCTGTCCATCATCAGGAGTCTAGCACTGTACACACAGCAATAGGTATATGTCATACAGTTTATGCTGACAGCTTGCTAGCAAGCAGTCAGCATAAACTGTCCAAAACATGTAGAGTTCTAAAATGAGCCATCCCCGTTGTGTGTATATAAACAATAGGTGTAGGTATCAGTCAATAACACAACAATATCTAAAAAGATGTTTGATAAAGGATGATAGTAACTACATGTTTCAGCCTATTGTGACCATCATCAGGTTTTCATCCGAAAGTATGGTGGTAGTGCTTTATAGGACTGTATGGGTATGTCACGATGGTGAGATATCAGCATCTTTACAAACTTGTTAAAAAACACTGAATTGAAAATAGCAATGCGCACCAATAGCTCCATCCAAAACACACCCATGAACAACAAACAACTAACGAACAATACAGACAAATACACATTCCGGTGTGTATAAACTAAGCTGCCCCGACTGCAGTAAGGCGTATGTAGGACAAACCGGAAGGAGTTTTCTAACAAGGTTCAATGAACACAAAGCCGCATTCAAAACAAGCAACCAAAGCTCAAACTACGCC
>Ga0123354_10008108_pt1 | contig 15944 bp, 8 predicted proteins | sample TergutLab28metaG_2_FD_97872 | JGI IMG/M metagenome (GOLD analysis project Ga0123354, IMG submission 97872) | Labiotermes labralis P4 segment gut microbial communities from Petit-Saut dam, French Guiana - Lab288 P4 | ecosystem: Host-associated > Arthropoda: Insects > Digestive system > Gut ...
AACAAGCTCTGCTAATTTTTGAAAGGAAAATATTTAGAAGAATATATGGTCCTAAATATGAAAACGGGGAATGGAAAAGTCGGACGAATCGAGAACTAGAAGAGATGAGCAAAGGAGAAAATACGGTAAAATGGATAAAGGGGCAAAGGTTACGCTGTTTAGGTCACGTAGAGAGAATGGAGGAGGATAGTATGCCCAAAAAGATCTTCACTCAAGAACTGGAAGGGACGAGAATAAGGGGAAGACCCAGGAAAAGATGGAAAGAGGAAATAGAAAGATATCTTCAAGTACTGGGAGTGAAAAGATGGAGAGAAGTGTGAAGAGAGAGAAAAAACCAACAAGATGCAACAATCAGATGCTTATTATCAACTTCTGTCACAACAAGTTTCGGGCATCATTATGCCCATCTTCAGGAGAACAAAGATCGTGTGTTACTGCCTATGGTGTACTGCGCTGGTTCTGTTCACACCCACAACGCAGCGCCCCACAACCGCTACCAACCACATCCAGCAGAACCAGCGCAGTACACCATATGCAGTAACACACGGTCTTTGTTCTTCTGAAGATGGGCATAGTGATGTCCGAAACATGTTGAGACAGAAGTTGATAATAAGCATCTGATTGTTGCATCTTGTTGGTTTTTTCTGTCTCTTCACACTTTGCTCACGATGCACGGTCACAGGAACCTAAAGATGGAGAGAGTTGTTGGCAGATAGGAAAAAAATGGAACGACATTTTTCGACAAGTCAAAGCCCACAGAGGGCTGTACTGCCAATGGAAGAAGAAGAAGAAGTTTGTGTGTACTAGACACTCATTTCATGCTATGTAAAATATTTTCGGCCATGGGTTATTTCTAGAAAACCTTGGTTTTTGTGCTTTGATTGCATTAAACTTTATTCGACCGACATTATTCAATTATAACAGACATTTTTTGCAGCAGAAAGCCTCTACTAACAACAATCCATCGAAATTTGTTTATTGATTTTGAAAGTGAAGGTTTCTTTCAGATATAAAATCCCGAAGGTACGTTCATTTGAAGAAATTTCCGAAGAGAAGACTTGAAAAGAAGAAACGCCAATCCACGGCGTGGCTAAATTTTATAATCTGATGTGGTAGGATTTTAATTTATCCACTTCTCGAGGACATCTACGTATTTAACCCCCTGAATACGATACAACTAGCAAGCACCTTTCTCTCCAGAGGCCCCCCATATCCTAAAGAACACTGTTTTGTCTCAAGATCCCCATGTTTCCACCTCTGGTCCTGCGGTGACCGTAGCATCAACATGAATATGGGTATGGAACAGCAATGGAATGGTATTGACATGCGAAACCAAAGTGCTCGGATAAAATATAAAACCTGTCCTAGTGCACTGCGTCCAGTATATACCTCACGTGGATTGGCCGGGCTCCAACATGGGACTCCGCAATGACATGTTAAAGAATATCCGCCTGAGCCATAAAACAACATTTTTAAACTGCAGTTACTCTACATTAAGTACAAAAATTCAGTACGTAGCGCAGAGAGACAACAATGTCCTCGCATTAGCAAGCCAATCTTTTAATTCTGCATGGATAAATAATGACTGTTCTTCGCAATAGAGCAGAACACATGGGATACACTGTATGGGCGATATCCGGTGATTTTACTTCTAAATCAGGGATTAGGATACTATTCACCAGGCTTATAAGTTTAAATTTACCTTGTAAATTTTCATTTTTAACAGTAATATTTCGACCTAAACGAATGCAAATTTAATAAACTGATAATTACTAGGAGTGTGGATCATCCGTTGTAGAAAGATAACATGGTCGAAGGTAAAATTTCACCATTCACCCCATAAAGTTATACAGGAGGACGGGAAGGAAAAGATCGATTGCTCTTGACATCTGAACTAGACAAACGTGACTGATTGCTCACAAGCTCCGGTCATTTCACAAAGACACCAACTGAAAAGGAGGCTGGGTGGATATCAGAATCGGCCTGGACGTTTAGAAGAACAGATAAATATAATTCCTCTGCTCTGTGCTAACCGCAGACGTACAGCCTCCAGTCCGGTCATTATACTGACTACGCTATCACAACTCAAAAGGTAGTCTTAGTAATAATCAACTTAATGCATAAAATCTTGTTTTATAATAAGTTTATTATATGCCTCTACATGTTTCAAGCAGTATGTAGGTCAAAATTGTATTACAAAACATCTGGTATCATCACACTTGTAGGTGGCCCTTCCTTTGCACGGGACGGCCACCTACAGTTGTGATGATACCAGATGTTGTGTAATAAAATTTTGACCTACATAGTACTTGAAACACGTAGAGGCATATAATAAACTTATTATAAAACAAGATTTTGTGCATTAAGTTGGTTAATTACGAAGATTATACTGAGTTGCACGGTCAGCAAAACATCAAAATTCAAAAGTTAGTGTCGTTAACTAAATTTTAAACGCTTCAAATAAAGATGCAGTATTGTTATTATCCATTTTTTATGGATAAACTACCATACATAGACCAATCTTCCAAGTATCATAAGCTTGTAAAAAGTCATTACTATACTTACAGCGATATCCGAAACCTTGGCAAATATTTCCGGGTTTTCCAAGGCACTCCGACAAAACGGTGAACATTAATCGTGTAAGTTTGGCCTCCCTTCTCCACTCGTCCAATTCTCGATCACAGTTCTTCCTAGAATACAAAATCACACAAGAGGATCATACATTAACTGAATGATGAATGAACCACAACGGAAGGTGAATTATGCTACGTCATGGTGGAAAATAATTTGTTACAATATTCCGACAGCATTTGGTATTGAATTCCAACAATCTACCTCCCGAATGGGATACCACGGCAGATAATTTCAGTCATGTTGTTACTTCTTTACTTCCCCCGAACACACGCAATAATTTGGTCTGACAAAGACGAGTTAAGTTTCTGTTTATGTCATGTCAACTAAAGCATTCCTTGAATGACTCTCAGAATAAAACACTTTGCTACTTTGACAACAGGTGCATTGACACCGGCTTTGCATTATTTATAGCAATACACGTGCACGTACCAGTTCTGGAGTCAACTAACGATGTGTATTGAACACAATAAATATGTAACATCAAAGTGCTAAACATAAATACACATCACATAAGACTTGATTCTGGCGTGACACATGTTACTTTCCATCGTGTCCTTTTCATTGCTTCACTTTCACATTTTCTCCCATATTAACCCTTACACTGCTAACGTGGAGAATATGGTGAGCTCCTAATAATGCCAGCAGGTGGCACTTGGGATTTACACGTAATTCGGGGTTTGAAGGGTTAAAGAAGCGAAACACATGCTTTGCACTCAGTAACACGGCTCTACTAGCGTTTTGTCAATGTAATCCTGTTATACAGAGGGTCTTTTAACACAGAACTGGGTAAAACAGAGCGGAGGCCATAATTGATTGGTATAAACCAATTTATGTCGTCCGCTCTACGGCGGGGAGTCTCGCGTTTACGTGCGACTCGCGTGACAGTCCTGCACAGCGTGTGGCGTCATCCGTCGTTATGCAGCGATGCAGACGCAAGAGAGTTCCTCTTTGAATTAAGCACACCGTACTTACACACATCCACACGTACGCGAACTAATTAAAACACCCAAAATATAATGTACGTTAACGGATGGTTAATTGAATAACGGAAAAATTTTGGGCTCTGTTTGGGGTCTGGGAAATGTGTTTCTAAATAGAGTGAATGTTCCCACGTTTGAACGTTTGTATGCTCGAAGGCTTGTGGGAAAACGTAGTGGCCACACTGCCAATTGGTCGTGGCTTGTAAACTTTGTCCATCAAAAATAAAGCACATGAAGTTTTCTGGATTTCAAACCGAAAGTGGTGTAACAGAAAAACTGCCGTCAAAATTCCAATCGTGACTGCACTTCGTAGTGAAGAAAAGGCTTCGTCTTATGGCTACATCTGATCCGTGAAAGCAGCATTTCCTAAAGTAGCACAGACTTTTTTCTGTTCGAACTAGAAGCACACTGGATTTGTATTTAAATGCTGACTTGGAATAAAACCTTAATCTAACACAAATTTTGACGTTTTGCTTACCGTGCATCTCAGTAATTAACCTACTTGATGCACAAAATTTTTGTTTTACAATAAGTTTATTTCATGTCTCTACATGTTTCGAGCACATGTGTTCATCGTCAGGAGGTCAAAATTGCATTACACAGCCTCTGGTATCATCACATCTATAGGCGGCCGGGACGGCCACCTATAATTGTGATGATACCAGAGTGCTCGAAACATGTAGAGGCATGAAATAAACTTATTGTAAAACAAACATTTGGTGCATCAAGTTGGTTAATTACTGAGACAAAAAACTTAACTCAACACGTTTCCTGCTATATTTCATATTTTGTTTGTCTGCTCGTAAATTTGAGTAATGAATATACGATTGGAAAAAATGCAATCATAGACGGAATTTTAATTTTTATGTATTTTATTTCTACGTTTACGTACATTATCCGCAAAAGTTAGACCATCCAGAAATTTTTATTACACTGAGAAGCCAAAAATAAATTCCTGATAATATATCGTATTTCAGAATTTGCTATTCTTTAGCTGCAAGATATCCCTGCAATGTACATTTGCATCGGAATACAAAATTATGAAACAAAAATTTAAAGCTTTAAATGACATCCGGTAGGCTGATTATTGGCAAAGTCGATCCTAAAAAATAATCAAGTATTCGTTTATTAAAATGAATTGAATGGGCGGAGTCCCTTCAGCCCACAATCCATGAAACGTCTTTCCATGGTCTAAGCTTAGTGCTAAAGAAACAAAAGTGTGGAAATTTTACGGCCACGAAAGTTTCCTACCCCTTATGATGTGTTGTTTCACAAACACGAAAGTCAATTGCCTTTACTGTCTAACGCCGCTGAGGTTTTCTTGATTTCTTAATGGTATATACAGACCAGACGGGAAGGAATTTGAAAGATATAAATAGCATTTAAAGTCATAGAAAAATACAAATAACAATTTGAAATTTGCCCAACATCATTTCGAATGGTCACACTTTCGGGAAAACGGTGGATTATAATATAAATCATACATTTCAGTAGAAACGGAAAATACATTGCCACAGTGTAATTTGTTTCATATATGAAGAAACTGGGAGGGAAATTGGAATTAATGAAAAACACAAGATCTGCCATAAGATTTTTTTCAAGTTATATTAAAAAAAGAAAGCCAACTGACTAACATTCAAACCAACACTCTTCTTAGTAAGCAGTGTTTCACATCGCAGTAAGCAATTGTGACTGAAAATGGACATAAAACAAATTTCCATCTATAAATATTTACGGATCATTGAACTTCCATTGGCACAAACACGAAGTTCAAACACCAGCATTACGTAATGTGTCAGTGGGATTCCTTTCCTTGTACAAAGGATCCCTGTAATGACAAATTTTTTAATTTAAAAATAAATTAACCAAGTGAATTCAAACATTTTCCACATTACAGAACTGAATAGTCGTAAGTACCGACATGAAGGAGATAAGTACCATACAAAACAACTTTTAAGGATTATCCACTCATTCATATTGGAAATATCATAAAGCCGGAATAATATACTTTCATAAAAATGGTTATTCTTAGTGCCTTGGAGTAAATGATAGTCGTGTGCTGCAGCACAGCAGATTTAATACTTACCAACTGTAAACATTTTATTTATTTTTATTCTCTTTTATTTTTATCTAAATTCGTAATAGTAAAAGACTTCTCTACGTCCAGTATATTCCCAACACTTTGTATTATATATTTTACTTTAATTAATTTTACGACGAATGTAAAAAATAAGTTTTCATTTCAGTAGCAAAGATAAGTTTCACTGGATGGTCTTGATAAAGAAGAGGGCCTGATGCTGGCTTGATAACGAGCCGAAAATGATTGCTCAGAAATCTTGTATACGTGTTGGGTAAGACTGTGTTTTATTGCACTTTTGAATGGAGCACAGCGGGATGCATCATCTTAAGGCTTCATGTTGCTATCAGAAACAGATCACCTTCAGGTGTTTCAATATTAAGGTCATAAACAAGGTAAATTATGTGAACGTCTATTGTGAGATCTCACAAATGATGTACAAATAGTGTATAAATAATATATTACAATCAATTTGTCATATTAAATGTTGTGTCGGGTAGAACCGAAAGGCTCCGTCCTGGGGTACACCGGAGAGACGGTCAAGATAATTATTCGTCGTCGTAGTGTGGATGTAAGAATGTGTGGAACTCTAGTTCAATTAGAAACTTTGTCACATTTTACTTAATTAAGTACAGAGACAACACTATTTCACCAGCAACAGCTCATTTCAGGGTTATTTTTCTTATTTGACAATCTGTCAATAATCTCAAGAACTGATTCAGTTTTGACGTCTGCCCGTATTGCCCCAACGCGCGATATGGTATAGGCAAGTAATCACCGTATCGATTTAATGCTACAAGGAAATTCAGTGAGATTTCGGAACATCCTTTTCGCTATACCAGAAACAACCTTTCTCGGAATTTCGTCTTCTTGATCACAAGGAACAAATGTTCTGAATCTAGCCAACACCAGCAGTTCACCCGCATCCATTAGCCTCAGTGTGCCACCCACGTACTTCGCTGCCGATTCACAGCTGAATGAGAGGTGAGAGGTTTAACGCTAGCAATATGTGCAAAGGTATTTAACATCGGTTTGAGCTTTGTAGTGAAGCTACTAATTAGTAAATATGTAACTAGGCCGAAACATCGTCCCGACCTGCTTGTATTTCCTCGTTTGTATTTCGAACTACCCACAGTATATGTCCCGAGGAATAAATTTGAGCTTTGTGGATACCGACACCACGCAGTGCCAACACTCAAATAGGCGTAGCCCATACTGCAGGATGACGTATAGAGCTGCAGAAATTACATTTCACTGAGAAGTTCAATAGACCTCAGTCTAGATCGCAAAACGCAACATGCAAGTTTTGACAACTCAGAATCCAATAAGTAAACAAAGCAACGTAAAATGGAATGTGTACAGTATAATACTGCAAACATCCCCCTGTTTGTTTAAGGCAGAAATGTGATTAATTTTCTGGATTCTTGGTGGTACACACAGAGTAATGAGTTACTTTATGATAATCTTTCAGATGCGCAAACATAAAATTTAAACGAGACGTAAAATACATTTACACGAATAAATATGGGACTGGAAGGAAAGAAAATGATTATCCGCACTTTGGAGGTGGTTGGTGGAGGACTGAAAAAGTAAATTATAAATTTCTGTCGAAACAGTCAATATTCTTCCCTAGATTCAAACCGAGTGTTTTCTAATGGAATATTTTATTGGACCCTCTTTACACAACAATATGGTGGAATGTTTTTATTATGCAACTAACAACTAAGCGACATGTTTCGACCCTCCATAGCCATCATCAGGCTATAAAATAATGCTGTTAACCAAGGCACATGCGGTAACACTACCTACGGGATCCCGTGGTTTACTGTAAACGGGATCCCGTAGGTAGTGTTAGAGCATGTGCCTTGGTTAACACCATTATTTTATAGCCTGATGATGGCCATGGAGCGTCGAAACATGTCGCTCAGTTGTTAGTTGCATAATAAAAACATTGCACCATATTGTTGTGTAACGACAGTCCAATAAAGTATTCCACTACACGTACACACAACGGGATGGAAAACCCGCAATTTCGAGTATTTTCTGCTTCATCAGGCGCTACAACTATATTTTTGAGAGTTTTGGCCTTCACAACTACTTCCTTCCATTTAACCCGATTCTGGACGCATTTAGTCCAATTATTTATTTTCGTAATTCTTAAATCTTCTTTTAGATCGTTTTCCCACACAACGTTTTGATTTCCTGCCAATCCTGTGCATATGGGTTTCCATTGATACAATTTTTTGACCATCCCATCGTCTGCCATTCGGTGTATATGACGAAACCAGTTTAATATTTGGACCTTATTATATCAAACTTTTATTATTATTTCTAATTAACTTATTTAATTCATCATTTGTTTCAATTCTCCGTGTGCCATCTCTGTCGTCTCTAGGTCCGAATATTCTTGTTAATATATTTATTTCAGTTATTAATAATATTCGTTTCCTACATTCTTTTATACCTATGTTTCGTAGGCACGTGTTATCACTGGCAAACCGGGTACTGTCAATGGAAAAACCTATGAGATTAATATCAGAGTAACTTGCTTGGTTTAACGAGACTTGCAAAACGCGAAACAGACACATGAATATAACCCATCTCGTTAGGCGTGGGAAGTGAGAACTTAATGTTATATTTCACACTTCACTCTCGAGCTTCATGAAGAAATGACTTCATGGACGATGATGGAAAGCAACCGGATAAGAATATATACTAATTAAACGCTTTAAGTTTCCACAATAGAATACTATAGAAGATCAAGCAGGATCTATATAGATGTAAGTGAAATATATTTATCAGGAGTAAAGTGTCGTCCAGTAATAAAATTATTTTTAGGTGTCGAATAATACTAATGGCATAGGAAAACATCGCCATCGTACAGTTTACAGGATTTTAGGACTCGTGACCTTTATCGGCCCCATTAACAGTCCACAAGCCTTAGAGGGGTCTTCCTGGACGTCGTTTCCTACATAAGTGACCTTACATAAATGTCTAAGTCCATTCGCCAAACATGTTGTATCTATTCATTTTTGTAATATTGAATTTTCTTTAAACTTGGTCAATTTTAAGTCCTGATAAAGTATATTCTTAGTTTTCCTAATCTTGCCTTGTGCATTTTACTCTTATCTTCATAAGTTTCATTCTCGCTTAACTTATCCTGGATTTATCTTGTAGGATAATAAAAATAACCTTAAAAAAGCCGTATTAATTTCTCCAAAAGTAATCATATTTCTGTCATATGACAGACGGTCAGAAAAGTAAGTTTAAAATGCATGTGTCTTGGTTTCTCTTCACCTCTGGAAGGAAGGATTTGGATCAACTTGTACTTCTATTCAAACACTTTCTCATACCGCTCTTACATTTGTCAAAACGTAAAGATACCGGAAATATGATGGAAGAAGAAAATACATACGACGAATGTAAATAATTTAGCAAGAAGTGGAACGTAAAAGATCATCGAAAGGAAAAAAACTGAAATATATAGGAGAAGAGTGTACGAAAACGGGCGATAAAAGCACGAATGGGAAGAATGGAAGGAAACGCGGAACGAGGCCTTGCAATATAAGACAAATATTTCCTTCTTAAGTTTACATGCGCATTTTCTTCGAAGCAACATCAAGAAGACTCCTTATTCAGCAGAATGACTACAGATTTCCTTCCCATGAGAGAAGAATTAGAAGTTGTTTCCATTAAATGCATTGTCTGGTACTGTAATAAGCAACAAACAGTTCAGTTTAATTTTACTGGAATACAGAACTCGTCAAAATCGGACGTAAATTATTTTTAAGTTGCTCTCCAGCTGTCAGTTTAAGTCAACTTCATCTTTTTCTGATAAAAGCTTCTTTCTTGCTTTCTTTCTTTCCTTCTTTCTTTTTTGGACAATCCGTAACTACGGATTACGTGAGAGAAAATTCCTGACGGTCCTTCGTCAGGTATAAATGCAACTCGACTCTAAAGAAGCACTTGGCTCTGGAGACACTCCACTGTCTCATCAGGTTAAAAGAGTCGAAGTGCAAGAACATGATTAGGGAAATAGCAGTTTCTTTCGATTGCCGAATGCTGCATTGAATAAAAAGCAGGCGGACTTTTATGTCCTGACTCATTATTCGAATTTTAAACTGAGATGACGGTAGATAAAAAGTTTTAGATTCCTTGTAATTGCTCTGGAGTGTATAACAAGTTGGGAAATGTACGCGTAAAACAACACTGAAGCTTGTTCGGGATTTTTTATGACCATTCAATTTTGATATATTGGAATTCAACTTGTAGTTCAGTTCTAGTTCTTACTGTTATTGTTGTTCGCAATTATATCAGTACTACACAATGTTATTACCATTATTAGAATTGCATGTTACAGTATTTTTTCGAAGAATTTAGTATTTTTATGTCTATGTTGGTTCTGTTTTTGTTATTTTTATCGTTCGTTGCTAATATTGTAAAAACACAAAATATTTTGTAATGTGTGACCTAAAAACCATACTTCGTAAATAATGTATCGATAGAGATAAAGCAATCCCATTACAGGCCCGGACAGGCCCAGAGGGTTCCAGGAGGTTGAGGCTCACAGATTTCAAGAAAATCGGCACATGATGGTAGTAAGGCTGTCAGAGCTACGCACCGACCGCCTTTACCCCCAGGAAGAACTGCTGGTACTCATTTCTGTTAGGGGCTGAGTCGAACCCAGGGCCATTTTGCGATCGGAAGGATTATGTCAATGAAAAATTACAAAGAAAAAAATAATGTATCGATAACTGCACAATGTACAAAACAAATTTCACGTTCCTAAAAAAATAAATAAATTTTATGTAATGTTACTGCACATTTTATTCGTTAAATATACACCACGTAAATGGCAGGAAGAAATTTATTAACAGCACAAACGTGGACCAAATAATAAAAATCACCCAGGAGGCTATTACGTCATTCCACAACAAATTTCTGTCTACCGTATGTGGCGCCACGTAATGACGTCATTATGGTCAAGTACAAAGGAATGCCTATTCCAAATGAATGTTTGACTTCAGTATGGGTCATGTAAAATGAATCTCAAATTTTCAGTCATATGAAAGCAATAAGTTTTAAATACTACATCTGCAGGTTTACCTGACTTTCTTAATTACCTGTCACGTATAAATTATCCGTTTTGCACCCCGTTATGTTAGATAATACGCTGTCTGTCGGGTTGTGCCACTTTTTTTGTCGCAATCTAAAATAAACAGCGTGATTTACGGGGGGAAATATATTTGCAATTAAATGTACATTTTGATATTACGTAACGAATTTGCGCAAAGATTCTCTCTTTCTGGGAAGAATTCACGGAGATATTATTAAGTATGCACGTAGAAGTTTGTATAGAGGATCTTTTACCAACGTCCGATTTTAACCGGAACTGAAAAGTGTCAACAGGCTTCATTAAAACCCCGAAATATATAATTCACGAAATCCATCCGGTAAAAAAATTGGTCCAAGCGGACGAACAGACGGGCATGACGATTCTGTACGAACTGTACGAACTGTACGAACTGTAGGAACACATAAAAGCCGCAGTCTGGTTTCAAGGCTGCGAGTCACACACGTCTTCTTGTCTACTCTGATGTCTTCTATATGCATATAATTTTTTTTATAGAAACGTGAGACGAAGAGAAGGCAGTATATTTATTCTCCAAGTAAAATATTCTGTGCATGTGAAAATCATAGAAGAGAGACAGTCCTAAAATGAGAAGAAGTAAGAAAAGGGCAAGGGAAAACTCCACAGCTTTTAAATTGTGAAAGGAAAAATAAAGAAGAAATTCGAGTAACAAATAAAATAATAAATTTAGGAAATACAGAAAGACTAAAGAAGCCAGAGCTTTTTACTGCTAATACTGTGTCAAATTGTATGCCTTTGATTAGGTACAGATTAGAAAATTTGGTGAATAATAAGAGACGACTATCGTAAATATCCAACTACAGAGTTAAGGAACGTATAACATACTCGTATCATTGAGGCGCATTCTCATAACTATTGTCAACCCAGAAAAGCAATAAGTATTACACATCCTGAATGAGCCTGTAACCTTACTTACCCAGCATCAAAAGCGCATGCGCCTTATTGTGTTGTCATCTCAGACATGCCTCGATCTCAAATATTTTTTCACACAATTTCATAAATGGCACGATTTTCGGAATAAACTTTATTGAACATAAAATGTATGTTTTGATTCTTTTTGACAGCTCGTATATGAAATATTTCTCATTCTATGAAGAACTCAGCGAGGTATTATCACAAACGTACATAGGTCTACATAAAAGTGCCCTTTATTCTTGATAGATTTTACTGACACTTGAGATTTCTCATCAGATTTTCTATAAATCCTCGTATATCAAATTTCATAAAATTGCGTCCGCTGAGTTTTCAACTGTTCCATGCGGACGGAAGGATAGACATGACGAAGCTAATAGTCGCTTATCGAAATTTTGCAAAACGCCCAAAAAATAAGAATATTACGAAAAAATTAATTACACACAAAATATTTGTCTACAATATGTGACATACGTCTGTCTCCGATAAGTACAGTGCGGTCGTATTTTATGGAAGAAACACGTGCATTTGAAAAATTGTGATAGAGAAATATTAATAAAGTCTCATTTTCTGGCAAGAATTGAAATAATAGGAGTCCATCTAATTTTCGGTAGAATCAGACCAACCTTTAGCATCAAGTAGGGCGATAGCGCATCCTAATTAGGCGCCTGTGCGTCTCCTACCGGCACCTAATTAGGATGCGCCATCGCACTACTTGATGTTGAATGTTGGTCTGATTCTACCGAAAATTAGATGGACTCCTATTATTTCAATTCTTGCCAGAAAATGAGACTTTCCGTGAGTGTAGTCGGGCACTGTTTCACATTAATTCATACAATTGTCATTAAATTAGGTTCTGTCTTTCCTTATCTATATTTTGCGACAAATTCTCCATATTTTAAATAATGATTATTTGAAAATAAGTTAGAAATTACTCGAAGTCTCCAAGAAAGAATCCCTCGCATAAAAAGCGACCGACCTCTCCTTAAAAATTTATCCACTTTGTTCTCTTTGAATAATTATTTTAGTCCCAGAAATATTTCTTTAACCTTTAGACGCCTAATATCAACTATAGTGGTCGTACCGCACCGCTAACCTCTAAAGTTCCATTTTATATATTTATTCAACAAATATAGGTACTGAACATTTTGAACATGGTGTATACTCTCTGTTTTTTTCTCTTCAAAATGCGGTTTGTTTCATAATTCTAACGTATTTGGTTCCTGTATTATTTACATTTTATATACAGAATGTGCTAAAATTAAAAAAAAATAATTCCGGCGCCAAAAGGTTAAGCTGTTTGTCCGAACGTTAAGAGTAAATCTGTGTACCGGACCACAAAAACAAGTGTGCCATTCAGTCTTTAGCTTAGCATGTGCCGATTTTCTCCCGGATTGCTGCGTTTTAAATTCTAGGCGTTTTCGGTCAGTGGCGAAAAAACGCCTACTAGCTCCTTCACGGCCGTCTGTCTGTCCGAATTTATCAACGCAGCTCCCATTGGACGGATTTCCGAGAATGTTGGAGAGTTTCATAAAATCTATCCAAAAAACTAGAAATTTATTTCAAGCAGGGCAAAACATTGATCATTTTACTTCGAGATCTAAGTGCGTTTTATTGTTGTCGGTGATATTAAACCGTCATAAAGGTGGTGTTTCACAATATTATCATGCTCTTAAGACGGCTGAGGAGGTATAAACATTACGCGAATGTACCACATTGTTAGGTTAAACCTACACTGCCTGTCTCATTACTTTAAACAGAGGACGACTGACAAAATTCACATATTGATTTAGTTCAAAATGTACTACAGCATAGTCACAACCCCATAAAATTACATTAATTAAATAGAAGCATTTCATTAAAGTCAGCCACATTAAATGAAGCATGGCGTTAAGTCTCTCGGGTTTAGTGAACACGACACGATACACAGCCGCACTGTGATATTCCAGCTAAAGATGAAAATATCGCAGATTACAGCTAAAGATGAAAATATGGCACATTACAGCTAATTACTTTGTTTATATAAATCCGTGAAACTCTTAGGAAACTATCTTTTTTGTGTAATATTTCAGTTATTTGTCAATGAATATGTCATGTGCAATTGACAACAAGGCTGATTCGAATTGAAAGTCTGAAACACGGGGTGGAATTAATAGAGCAATTACGCCAATGATGCTGAACAGGCTTTATTTCTGTCACCTTATCTCGGTTAAAACAGACCTCACTGGCAATTCACTCATAACAAAATGAGATATGGGCGTTGATAATAATTAGACAATTAGTTTATTGTGTCACTCACTAACAATACCACAAACACATACACAAACAGAGTTTCAGTGCGCAGCCACACGTATCAATTAGTCAATAAACCAACGGATTACATTCTGAATTGAACTGTGTATATTTAACAGATAGAGGTTTGAGTGTTGGTAGCCAGTAAACTGTCAGCATCAGATCCTTAATACATTATAAGCAGGATTTACGATGTTTATTTATGTCTATATTTTGCACTGACATATGTTTTTGGTGCCCGGAAGGGGCAATCACAAAAGACATCCCTAACAGAAATTATGAAATGTAAGAAATGTAAAGAAGACAGTACTATAGTCGTCCACCCTAAAGAAATAAAGGGATGATTGAATTCTGCTTATTCAGGTTACGTTCCAATGTTGCACGGTAAATAGCCTTTGAATTATTCAAATAAAGGACATTCTTGACCCCAAAATGTCTGTTGGGTTTTATGATTCAAACTGAAGATGAGTGAAATAACGAGACTTGTTTTAGGAAGAGAATCGTAAGTAAATGACTGAAGTACTGATCTTGTAGAACACGTAGTTTCAGTAAGTGTTAAATGAATAACACTTGAGAATCACCGTGCTAGAAAATAACTTCTTGTTTGAAAACTTGAGGGTTGTTTGACCGTGCATCTTCGTAATGAAATATGAAATGCCAACTTGATACATCTAGGTAATTTTATTGATGTATCTCAGCTCTACATGTTTCGGGTACATACGCCCATCATCAGTAGCATTAGATGTTGAGTTGCAGCATATGGTTTTCTGCACCGAGTTTGTGGATGGGTGGTGGACTTGAGAGCCGCTGCGTAGGTCGTGTGTACGGTGCGGACGGTGCCGTGCAGTCGCAGACATGCAGAATATCATTTTCACAGTTATTGACGCGTGGAGTCTACGTAAGTGCCTATGACTGCCGGAAGCAACCTGTCGTTAGGAAGCAGTGGGCACTGTCGTCATTGCAGCTTTGACGTCTGCCCATAAAATTTTGATGTGCTAGCAACATTTATTCCGTCAATCTGTCTCTCAAGGAAAGTTAAAATTCGTGACGCGCATATACAGAAACACTGTGATGTAATAACGTGCCTCAATATGAATAACACTCTGCAATATGAATTGTCGGAATATTCATTTAAGGTTTCAGCGAGCTTCACTACTGAGAATACTACTCTTATGATGATTGTTACTTCCACACTCAACAACAATGGTTATGGCAGCAGCAGCAGCAACAGCAGCAGCAGCAGCAGTAATAATAATAATAAAAAGAAGAAGAACAACAACAACAAGGAAAATAAATCAAATGGTTTATGTACAACACACAAATACATTTGGAGAGAATTTGCTTTTTAGGACGATTTTAAATAATGACTTACAGCTTATGTAAACCAGTACACCGCATAAATTTAATGTCCGTATTTAGAAAACTATGTACTCGTCATCTACTACATGTTTCGGCATTTTTGGTCATCATCGGGTAGATTCCACAACAGCATATATGGAAAACTATATCGAGGTGGAGGTGGCCTCCCGTTCACAGTTAATGCATTGTAATACAAAAGTTCTGACTGCTACTGCCTATAAGGGAATAAGAAAGATATATATATATATATATATATAGATGTGGCTAAAACTGGTTAAAAATTAAAATATATTACCATTGAATTTGAAAGGAAACCAGTTTTCTATTTCTCTTTCTTTCTCTTCATGGGGCGTACAGTGGACGTTGCTCACGTAACTGGCGGTTGTTAGTCATGATTTTAGTTTAGAATTAGGCGTTTTTTTTTACATTCATTGTTCCGTGCATCATTGTAATTGTTCCAAAATAATTACCAACAAGATGACACTTATGGACTATCCTTTATTTCACGGTTAGTCGTCCTTCACTCTACATGTTTCGA
>Ga0123354_10008109_pt1 | contig 15942 bp, 15 predicted proteins | sample TergutLab28metaG_2_FD_97872 | JGI IMG/M metagenome (GOLD analysis project Ga0123354, IMG submission 97872) | Labiotermes labralis P4 segment gut microbial communities from Petit-Saut dam, French Guiana - Lab288 P4 | ecosystem: Host-associated > Arthropoda: Insects > Digestive system > Gut ...
ATTAGGAGGGTTCAGGTAAATGAGGATGGCTTGAAACTAAATGGTACACATCAGCTGCTGGCTTATGCCAATGATGTTAATATACCAGAAGGAAGCATACATATGCTAAAGGCAAATGCAGAAGCTTTAGTAGCTGCTACTAGGGAGATTGGACTGGAAGTAAGTGGTGATAAAACTAAGTACATGGTCATTTCTTGAGATCAGAATGCAGGACGAATTCACAGCGTGAGGATTGATAATAGTACCTTGGAGAGGGTGGAAGAGTTTAAATATTTGGGAACAACTTTAGCAAATCAAGATTCTATTGCGGAAGAAATTAAGAGCAGAATGAGGTCAGGAAATGCTTGCTATCATTCGGTACAGAATCTTTTGTCTTCCAGGTTGCTATCCAAAAATTTAAAGATCAAGATATATAGAACTATAATTTTCCCTGTTGTTTTATATGGGTGTGAAACTTGGTCGCTGACATTGTGGGAGGAAAGGAAGTTGAGAGTGTTTGAGAACATGGTGTTGAGGAGAATATTTGGATCTAAGAGGGACAAGGTAAGGGGGGAATGGAGGAGATTGCATAAAGAGGAGCTGAATGATTTGTACTCCTCACCCAATATTGTGCAGGTGATAAAATCGAGAAGAATGAGATGGGCTGGGCATGTGGTGTGAATGGGTGAGGAGAGGGGGGTGTATAGGGTCTTGGTGGGGAAACCGGAGGGAAGGAGACCACTGGGGAGACCTAGGAATAGATGGGTGGATAATACTACGATGGATCTCCAGGAGGTGGGTTGTGGGTCTATGGACTGGATTGGGCTGGCCCAGGATAGAGACAGGTGGCGGACACTTGTGAGTGCAGTAACGAACCTTCAGGTTCCGTGAAATGCGGGAATTTCTTGACTAGCTGCAAACCAGTTAGCTTCTCAAGAAGGACTGCACGATGGAGTAAGTAAGTAAGTGTCATTACATTTTTTATTCTTGTTTCTCTTGAACTAGTAAGTCTAAACAGCCAAGTTGTTGTCATTATAGTGATGGTTGTCCTTGCTTGGATGTGATCATATGATGATGATAATGATGATGGTGGCTGTAGGAGGGACCTGCAACTTCTAGGGAGCAGAACTGTGTAGAGGCCTGATTTTCCTTGCATAAACATACTTAATGGATTAATTAGTCAGAAAACTGACTACACTTTCAATCTTACCTTAGTAGGTTAGATATGTTGTGGTTAACATCCATTATTTCTTCCCTTTAGGAGACCATACCTACAGCCAAATGAAAGCTTTCAGTCCACAGCTCCCCAAACAACGTGAAAATATAGGTTCAAATTTTCATTGGTTTTTGGTGAAACTAAGATACTGTTGATTCCTCTACCTGAATATTAGGATTCAAATTATATTGTGAAAATTTTCTTGATGTGAAATGTTATGCAATGAAACTGTCTGCTAGTTCATCAGCTGGCTATCACATAACACGCTTGTGTGACATACAACTCACTTTACTATTTTAATTAGCATAAGAGTCAACTTGCTGATTTTGGTGGCTGTGCAGTCTTAGGTGTACGCTTTCAGCTGCTTATCTGTTGGAATCGTAGGTTCGAACCTGCTGATGGTATAGTTGTTCATCTCTTGTGTTTGTTGTGTGATGTTTAGGTAGTGGCCTCTGCGATGTGCTGATCACTCATTCAGAGAAGTTCTACTGGGTGTGTGTGTGTGTGTGTGTGTGTGTGTGTAACTGTGCATGGTCTTGAAACCTCAACAGTGAGGTGCCCTGTGCCCAACTTGGGCTGTTGTCCACACATAAAAAAATTTAATGCATGACATGAATTTATCTTAAGTGGCAGTAAAGTACATGCACTTGACCACCTTTAATGCTCCCCATCCCTTCACACAATGAAGTTTGTAACTGCAGCAGCCTGGTTTGGCTCAGCAAATTGTGGAGAATTCATATAAATTTTTATGTCAGTACTGGTGATGCATGTGAGTCTTCTTTATGAAATAATGTGTGAAAAATGGATTAAACCTCACTGTCATCCAGCACTGCTAATTACACCACTGTGACATATGGCATTTGTTGTCATTCCTTAACAGTTCAAGTTCATTACATTGAAGACTCTGGGATATATATATATTTGTAGATGCGTTCACAAAATTGCGAAAAGTGACTTAGCTTGTCCATCCGCATGGAACAACTCGGATCTCACTGGATGAATTTTCGTTAAGTTTGTTATTTGAGTATTTTTCGCAAATCTGCCAAGTAAATTCAGGTTTCATTAAAATCGGACAATAATAAAGGGTACTTTACATGCAGACCAATGTACAGTTTTTTTATCAGTCTCGCTCAGTTCTTCGTAGAATGAAAAATGTTTCAGACGTGAGTTGTAGAGAAACTTGAAACACACATTTTGTGTTCAGTAGTTTTTTTTAATTGTACTGTTTATGAAATAATGTGGAAAATGTTGTAGAGCCGGATAGGCCACAGATGACAATATGACACATATGCCTTGCATGTTCGATACCTAAGGCTACAAATACACACACAACAATGCTTGCACAAATGCACCTCATTGTTACATTATACATACATTACTCTTGTTTTAAATGTGAAAGACTGCCATTTGAATATTGATCCCATGTGTTTTCTCAGGACATTTATGGTTTTATGGGTTTTAGAGAGCTATGTCCTGTTGTCTAGCAAAATTTGTTCAAGACACAAAAGTCACGAGTTTTTCCAGGTTAAAAAAAAATTTCTGACAATGCATACTAATATTTTGACTTCCATTTAGTGGGTGAGAACGTCTGTAGCATTAGGACAGTCATCAGTCAGCCATTGCCAGGAAGGAAAGGGAGATGTGTTGATTAATGATTTTAGAGCCTGAGCTGAGGGTATGAAGGATGAGGATGTGATGAAAAATCTGTAATTGAACTGAGGGAGTTTGTATAGTGTTTTTATCATTATTTAATTTTTTATCTGTGTGCCATAATTTTGTATCTGAGTTCTGGACTTTGTACACTTTAAGTAGAGATTCTCAGCCACATGTTAATGAAGTGGTTTTGGGCTGTGGCCATTGTTGGAGTAGAGTGCACAAAATTGTTTAAAATATTACAAGAGCTAAGGATTATTATGTAAATTGTAATTATAATGTGTGTACTCCTGGTAAAGCAAACTTTGGTACTGATTCGGAATCTTTCCTGCATATTTCTAATTGTATTTTTAAAGTCAAGAAATTTATTAGTAAGATATTTATTTCCTGTCTTGTTTTCATATAAGTTTAGCACACTCGTCTGTTTATACCTCAGATTGTGTTTATATTTTGTGTTGAACATTCTGTTCTGGACCATCTCTGTCATTTCAGCAAGAAGATGGTGATCAAGAAAATCTGTTGTATTGGGGCAGGTTATGTAGGTGGTCCAACCTGCAGTGTGATAGCTCTGAAATGTCCTGAAATAACAGTGACTGTGGTGGACAAGAGCAGGGATCGGATCGCACAGTGGAACTCAGATAAGCTGCCAATATATGAGGTATGGGTTTTCAGGATATATTGTCTTTCTTCACTAAAATTAAGTAATTTGTCATTAAATGTTACCAGAGAAGGTTGGAGGAAAACCATTTTCCACACTTCATTGCGTCCCGGATGAACTAGTTGATGTTTGGAGAATATCCAGCTTATCTTCATCAGCTTCATCATCAACATCATCTCCATTGTCATATTCATTGTGTGCTTCTTTCCACCACGTATTCCTGTAACTTCTTATACTTGCTTTCTTTAGCTTCATCTCCATATTCTGTATTTCATGATTATCACATTATACCAGGAACCAAGATAGCATAGTCAGTTTATTCATTCATTCACTTTATTTTCCATATATCCATATACAGGTAAAGTACCAAAGATGTGGAAATTGTCAAAGTAGTTTTATAAATATCTGTTAAAAATACAGATGTCAAATGCTTAAATATAATTATAATATTATGTGATATAGTTATTAACATTTATAACATCAGAACAATTACAATTAAGTTGTGTGAGTTATTACTAGGATCGTACACTATTAACAGGGTTAAAATAATTATAATTAAGATGTGTGTTGTTATCAGTATCATATACTATTAACAGGGTTAAAATAATGTATTGGTGAATCAGCCTCTTGAGGTTTATATTCTTCTGTCTTTCTTATGTTCATAATATTCATTCATTGAGTAGAAAGAATAATGATATAAGAACTTCTTCAATGTGGATTTAAAATATTTATGATCATTAGTCAAAGCTTTAATATATTGAGGAAGGTGGTTAAGAACTTTTATACCTGATATATAAGGTCCTTTATTGAATTTTGATAAGTTAGCTATATGACCAGGTTGTGGGCTGGACAACTGAGGCATTGTGCTTTTACTTCTGACATGGACAAGTGATTTATCCTTGCCTCAAAATCATCCAATCTGTGGCTGAGGCCACCCAGGATCCTATTCATTGAATGTTGGGGGGTTTGTTTGCCATTGGCAAAACAGTTGGGCTGACCACTCACCTCTATCTACTGACAAGCTTAAGAATGTGTGGGACTATGCCTCCACTTCCCCACACACTTTTGTGGCATGGTGCTTGATTAAGCAGAAGGAAAATTTACTTTCATGTTGAGAGTTACCGCCACTACACTACTGTTTCCACTCACCTTCTCTTGGACCATGTTTACTTTTGCCTTTTTGTGGGACTTGGAATTGGCGCTAAATGATTTGCAGTGAGCATTCCATGGAAATTTGCAGAACAGAAGACTGTTTTTTGTGTGCCAGCAGACAAAACCAAGTGGAATGTGATTAGTTTTACAATGCTTGCAAGGAAACTATTTATAAGATGTGTTTAAATAAAGACATGTTTTTATTTTTCTTTTTCAACTAAAACAGGCATTATTGATGTGTTTGCATCCCTGTGACATGTAATATTAGCAGTCCTGTGCTTTGAGTAAATTATATTTTCTCTATGACTGTGTTCATTTCAGCCTGGGCTGGATGAAGTAGTTAGAGAATGTCGTGGCCGCAATCTTATATTTTCCACAGACATTGAGACAGCGATAAAAGAAGCAGATCTTATCTTTATATCTGTCAACACACCCACCAAAACATTTGGAAATGGAAAGGTGAGGACATTTCAACAGGAAGAATAAACCAGCATTATAACACTCATTAATATTTCTTTATTGTTACACCTCCATATCTCTCTGTTACTTGTATCTTTAGTAGATCATCTTCATGGGGAAACAGCTGATTAATACAGACTAATGAAGAGGCTTACATAATTTGTGTTATATTTTGTATTATGAAATATTTTTCTAATAAAATCCATTGAAGTGATTAAAAATCTGGTTTTGTATGATTGTGTTACTGTGTGTAGTACCCATCTGTTGCTGTTGTTGTTGTTGTCATCGTCGTCATTGTCATTAATGTAGATATAACGTTCTTGGCATTTCAGAAAATGAAGTATTTAAGATTACTAATGAAACATCTTACTCTTGAAGTATGTTTACTAACGTGCATAACACCAGCACCACATATTTCCTTCTCCTCTAATAATTCCATGATTTAACAATTTATTTGCATAGAAATAGGCATTCCATTGAGTTCTGAAATTGTTCACTTTATTGTTTGGTTTTTGTTACAGTCATTATCACAAGTTTCTTGAAAATCATTTGATAAAGGATACCTTTGCAGATTTCTGAGAATCTAAATTTCTTGTTCAGGTTTCTCTCCTACCAGCATTATTTATCACATCCTCCCAATCAAAGTGTGGAACAGTTTATCCTCCTGATTACTGTCATTATGAATTGATATGTCACTGTCAGTGGGGTAATTGTTTTCACATCACTGTAATCATTCATACTACCTTCAGATGTAGTGAATACTGCTTGCATCACATGTTCCTGAGACAAAATGGCTGGCTTTATCTTGCTCATGGTTAACATGGCTGCAGTCTTGTAACTGATATAAGAACACCTACATAACAGTGTTGAAATACTGGACAGGACCACGGCCAGAATCCACAAATAGAAACATAAACCGCTGATTTATTGATACTCAACCTCCGTTCCTTGTACGCTTCAGTGTCATATTCAGGGAGTGATATGAAGCGACCTGTGATGAGGTACAATACTGGAAGTCAGATAGCTGTGCTGTGGCTCAAGTGGTGGTCACTGCTTTTCACCTGAGAGGCCTAGGTACTTTGCCCGCAGTTTTCTCATCAGTTTCATCCACCAGTGTTCCATATTCAATCATTTATCCTTTTACTATGTGTTATGTATATAGGATGCAAGTAGGAAAACATCTCTAGAAATTCACTTTATATATTAGGCAACAAGGATACTTATTTCATTTGCAGCCATGGTGCACATTTTTTTTTATTTCCCACAGAATGCTATGTATTTCATAATTTTATCTTTCTCTGTTCAGATAATATTCACATTTTACATAAAGCAAGCCCTTAGGATAAAGTTTATCTGTCACTTATGCTATATAATCTCTGTAACTGACAGCATCATTCATGAACACCCCCCCCCTCCCCCCCAAAAAAGCAGAAACTGCATGATGCACTGATGATGTCATATACTGTGACAGTCATTTCAATAAATCATATTACTAACAAGACATTGAGAAGCTTCCATTTCATCTGTGGAACAGATAGTAGGTAGTGTTACTTTATGACTGCCATGGATCTTGTCTTTTGGTATTATAGTTCTGTCTTGGTCAACTGAAGCCATGATATTTGAATGAGCATGGGAATATTTTATTGTGAAATGGATGTTCACAGCTTCTCCCTGCCCCCTGCCTTTTTTTGCTATATGCCAGATTGTTATAATCTGAGATTATTTGTTTAAAAAAATGAAACTGTGGGTGCTCCAGTTATTGCTGTATACTCATTGATGGTTTTGGATAGGTTTCAAGGATAAATGTCAAAAGCAGGCAAATCAATTGGCATGTAAATACACAAATAGTTCTTATACATACAAAACATATATGTATTGGTGGACTGTTTCTTGCATGAGGAGTGAATGCTGCATCAATTTGCTGCACGCTAAACATTACTAATATAGGTCATATTGTGATGTCACTTAAGAGTGCATATACATGTGTACTGTATTAAGTGTGTTACTGGACCAGGGACGAGCTGCAGATCTGAAGTATGTGGAGGGTGCTGCACGGATGATAGCAGAGGTGGCAACTGGGGACAAGATTGTGGTAGAGAAGAGTACAGTACCAGTGCGAGCTGCGGAGAGCATACTCAATATATTGCGTGCCAACAACAGGCCTGGTGTCAGCTATCAGGTACAGATAAGTATTTAATCACATGTGAAACAGTGTGTGAAGACTTCAAATTAGTATGATTTTTTGTTGTATGTTTGAGAGTACATTTAATTTTTTACAGTTCTAAATTTCTGGTATAGTGAAGATATTTTTTAATCTGGTTGGCAGGCAGACTGTTGTGACTAAACTTATTGTCACACTTATTATGTATGTGTATATATATATATATGAAGTTTGGGAATTTTATTTTGAGAAATAAGATTAAGTATTGAAGGGATGCTTGTGTAAGGTGTTCCTTATTAACGTGCTGTCCTTCCTTTCAAGGAAAAATATAGGGTTGTAAGATCACTGTCCCATCTGTGCATTTGTCCTGCACCCTGTTTTGACATTGGAATAAATCAACTGATTTTCATGGAATTTCGTACAAATATTGTGTCATTAAAGGCTCGTCAATCTGAATTGGCAAATTAATATCAATAAATCACTTCTTTGTACTCTGTGGATATTACAGAATTGTGATTAAATTGCTTTAAACTTGTGGCAGTTAGTCATTTTGCCACAGTCATATGTTGATGCTGATTTGTGTGTTCTGGTATTAAGGAGGTTAAACCTATAAAACAATATCTCCAATAATGATGCCTATGCCAGTATTAAGATAAAATTTTTGTTTATTTTAGTTTTATACTTAGTCATTACTTGTATTCACATTTTACATAAAGCAAGCCCTCAAATTTAAGTACCTACTCTGGAGGATAAAGTTTATCTGTCATTGATGCTATATAATATCTGTAATTGACAGCATTATTCATGAACACACCAAAAAAAAAAAAGCAGAAACTGCATGATGCACTGATGATGTCATATACTGTGACAGTCATTTGAATAAATCATATTACTAACAAGACATTGAGAAGCTTCCATTTCATCTGTGGAACAGATATTAGGTAGTGTCACTTTATGACTGCCACGCTTCTTGTCTTTTGGTGTTATAGAATCTGTCTTGGTCAACTGAAGCCATGATATTTGAATGAGCATGGGAATATTTTATTATTATTATTATTATTATTATTATGTTTTATTATGAAATGGAAGGTACTGAGGAGGTTAAACTTATAAAACACTATCACCAATAATGATGCCTAAGCCAGTATTGAGATAAAATTTTTGTTTATTTTATTTTTATACTTAGTCATTACTTGTCTTGACAGCAGTGCCATCTGCTGTTATTTATTCTGACTGTGCTGTATTTTAGCCTAATTATGAGTTAAAAGGAATTGTGGCTGGCTTGCAAACCTGTTTAGAATTCATAACACACATAATCAGAAGTCACGTTCTGAGTTGTGAAACAAACGGATTCCTGGAATGCAACCTGTTTATAACCAGGCTTTTCATTTCCTTTGTCTTTATTGATGCTATGATGGCATTACCAGAAATCAGGTTCTGAATTTATATCATATCTCTTTGAACTGACACAAGTTCAGTTCACTTTATGTTTTTAAAGCTGGTTCACAGTGGTAATTAAAATTTTTCTACATTACTTAATGAATGCTAATTGGCATGATATTGAAATTAGTATTATTAATTATTATTATTATGTAATTATTAATTCTGTGACATTTTACAGTATTATATTTGGTGGTTTGTGTATTATGGATCAATTCCATGTATTCATTTTCAGAAAGGTGGTGCTGCAGCCCATACAGCATGCAAACTAGGATATACACATAAATGTTCTTTAAGATTCAAGAATTTGGTATTCCTTTCAGTACCAAAACAGCTTGAAGAATTATCACCAAATCTTGTACATGTTGACAGCCTGATACGTACATATAAATCAAGCTTATTTTCATAGTTGAATTTAACATACACCCAAAAGTACATTGTGCCCTAAAACTGAGTAAATGTTTTAAATACTTTTTTTTAATGTAGATTTTATCAAACCCTGAGTTCCTAGCTGAAGGGACAGCAATAGATGACCTTTTAAATGCAGACAGAGTGTTGATTGGTGGGGAAGATACTCCAGAGGGCCATGCTGCTGTAGAAAAACTGTGTTGGGTTTATGAGCACTGGATCTCTCGCAGCAATATAATCACTACTAACACTTGGTCTTCAGAACTATCTAAACTGGTAAGTACGTTTGGTGAGTCATTCATATAAGTAGTTAATTTTATAGTTTGAATTTTGGTTTGAGTACTACTCTTTATTACACATCAGTGTTTTGTTCTGTGTCTTGGAAGTCATATCTCATTGATGTGTTATGCATTGTTGATCTAAAATTTATGGAAGTACGCCTTTCCCTTGATTTACGAAAAATATTTTGTCTGAATGCTGTTGAAAATGTTTATTTGAATTTTGTCTGTTTATGGCACCAAGTGCCATACATTGAAATAAATACTACCTTGTAGAGCAACATGGCTAAGTAATATAGTGAAGTAGTTTATTAGCAGTGATGTGTGAATGCCTTCTGCAAATTCTAGCAATCTCAGGCTCTGTCTTTTGTTGCTTTCTGTTGCTAGTTTCCAAACACTGAGAGTTGTCATATTCCAGTGCTCTGTAAATTTTGTAATTTTCGTATTGTAGGCAGCAAATGCATTCTTGGCTCAGAGAATATCAAGTATTAATTCACTGTCAGCTGTGTGTGAAGCAACTGGTGCAGATATCTCAGAAGTGGCACGAGCAGTTGGTCTAGACTCAAGGATAGGATCAAAATTCCTGCAGGCATCTGTTGGTGAGTAGTGGTAATAAATGACCAGGTATTGTTTTCTCACATCTGAATTTTATACCAACTCCGCATTTTATGATAGGGATGCATTCCATGAAAGCTCTTTATAAAACAAAAATTTTTGATATTGAGACTCTGGTAACACCAACAAATGAACAATTCTATAATTTATGTATTCATTATTTCTCATCTCCTACATGTTTCAGCATTGTCACCATCTTCAGGGAACTTGTACCAAACTTCTGCAAGCTCCATGAAGATGGTGACATTGCCACATCATGTGGGGCTAAGTAACAGAAGGAATACATAAATTGTATGATTGTACATTTGTTGGTGTTTCCAGAGTTTTAATGTATCATAATGCGTGGAATGAACAATGTAAAAAAAATTTTTAGTTGCTGTGAAAGTGAATTTCTTATTAATATGAGAACATTAATGAGAGATGCATAGCATATCTGTTTATTAATAGTTAAATATCTCTTGAAAATGCAGTGGGAAAATTTGACAATTCATTTATCTAGCTGCATTTTCCACAAATACCCATTCTATCTGTTGACTGCTTCATTGTGTACACATTATAGATTTTGATTCACACTTTGAAATAATGATTCAACAGTTTATGAATGACATGTAATACTTTTTGGCATAAAGGTAAGGACTGAAACATAGTGCCATTTTTTGCTGCCATCTCCTGGTCTTGTTCTTAAATACTACCAATGATCCATGGACCTTTGTAACACCTAGTTGTGCCCCACATTGGACCTTTGGCTATTACCAACATACCTGCTGCCAGCTACCTGGTGTTCAGTTTTTGTACACACGCAAAGTAAACAAACTAGCTCAAATTGTTACACATGCTCTATCTCAAGGGAAAATTTTACATGTAGGCTGTGTCAAGTCAGGCTTTTAAGTACTAGGTCTAGCCACCGATATAGTTAGTCATAGGTTTATTAACAGTTTTATTATTTTTATACTCCAACTTATGGTAAATGGCAGTCTGTTATCTCATGGCACTTTTGTTTTAACTTCTAAATTCACAGTACTCAAGTCTGCATCTGACTTACCTGGACCTGGAATGCAAATAATCTCATCTACAACTAACATCAAATTGTCTGACATAGGGAACTAACTCCCACACTTGAAATTGTAACTGTGGTCTAGTTTTATAGCTGGACAATATAATGTACTTTTGTTGCAAAACACTATGATTCCTAGCTGTCAGTAATGGGTAGGCTGAAGCAGTCTTTACACAATGGAACAGAAGTCAAGTGTAGTACATATTCTTCATCTGTCCTGTCATAAAATTTACAAAATTGTTCATTCCGAAAATGTCACAGTTGGACATATTTTCATTGTTCCAGAAAACTTAAGTGTTTGAAACCCTGCTGTGAGCAATTTCCAAAAAATTAACACTTGAGCATTACTAATTTCTAAGATTTATGTAACAAGCTAGAGTACTCAAAAATTACAATGAATAATGAAAGGTATTGTCTTACATCACCAGGCCTCAAACTCAATTGAGCAATAACACCATTTAGAGGCTTCTTTCCTGCACATCGAACACCTGGAATGGTACCTGTATCCAGTTCCAAGGTTGAGAATGCACAGAACATAACTTTACTCATACTATGTAATGGTGCATAGGCACAGGGCAAATGTTACATTTAATTTGTCATGTAGATTATAATTATTCATTACAGGTTTTGGAGGCAGTTGTTTCCAGAAAGACATACTGAACTTGGTGTACATTTGTGAATGTTTGAATTTACCGGAAGTGGCAGCATACTGGCAGCAGGTAAGTTGTATGATTTATCCTGGATACCTTTGCTACTACTAAGTAAATAATAATGTGTTATTAGCATGTTGGAAGAAAGAATATGCTGTGCTCTGAGATCTCGAGACATGTATGTTGCTTTGTTTGCGGATAGTAACTGTTTTATAATAACAATAGATTGTTCATGAGTATTGAAATCATCTAAAAGCTGTACTGTAGTACTTGGCTGTATTACCTATTAGCAAGAATTAAGAGTAAGTGTTATAGTTGCTATTTATTATGTGTGCTGTAGGGATCACGAAACTGATGGGATATTTACATTATGTAATGGACATGAAAATCATTCGGTATATTGGCTCTGAATTTTTTCAGTGGAATATATACTAAGGCTGATGTCTGTGGATACATTTAAAATTAGGACACAGCATTTTGCCTTACATATTATTAGAGTATCCAGAGACTTATTGGACAATTTCTGAGTTTTTAATTTGCAGTACAGTTGTTTGTACATGTTATATTTCAGGTGATTGACATGAATGAATACCAGAAGTCACGCTTCTCAACTAAAGTGGTAGAGTCACTCTTTAACACAGTGTCTGATAAACAGATAACACTGCTTGGATTTGCTTTCAAGAAGGATACTGGTGACACACGAGAATCACCAGCCATTCACGTGGCCAAAACACTGCTTGATGAAGGCGCTAAACTTCATATTTATGATCCTAAGGTGAAGATACAGAGTCTGCTGTTAGTTCTGTTCTGGCATGAAAGGACAAAATGGTTGTGGTAACAGGAATATCAAATGCTGTTTTCCAGCAAATGTCTGTCCCAAATTCTGTAAAAAGGTAAAGTGTTCCCATTACAGGCCCGGTGTGGCCCAGAGGGTGGGTAGAGATATAGCTCTACTCTTTCATGACTGCAGCACTAGAAGTGGGTGAGTGGTCAGCAGCATGCCACGGCCGCACTTTAACCCCAGGAAAGACCCGGTACCCATTGTACAGGAGGCTGGGTGGGCCCCAGGGCTGATCTGGATGGGCGGAAAATCTTGTCCCCACCGGGATTCAATCCCGGACCATCCAGCCTGTAGTCAGTCGCAATACCAACTGCCAAATTCTGTACAGATCAGAATTATTTGAAAGTTTTAGATCCTTTGTGAAATTTATGGTGTCTGTAAAATAAGTTATTTTCAGTTAGATAAATAATTTTGGAGCCAGGGTAGCATATTTGGTATAGTGACTATGTAATGGGATGAATGACTAAGGAAATCTGTTTCAATTTCTGGCAGATGCAAGGAGTTCTGATTATCTCCAAAGCATTCAGAGCAGCTCTGTTGCTCACCAAGCTGCCTATTGAATGTGTACTGGGGCCTCTGTCCTCTGGGTAAAGGGGCCAGGGCATGAAGGTGATAACCCACCTCTATTTAATGCTGAAGTTAATGGTTGGAATCATACCTACATTTTTGCATATGCCTTGATGGCACATACAGGGACACGTTTATCTTTTACAGTAACAGTTTTGTTACAGCAATAGTGATTGTTTTATAAATTTTGTCAATTGAGTTGTGTAATCTTATCCCAGCCTAAGTACTCAAAAATGTTTCTGTGTATGTAATGTGTTACTTCTATCCTTCCTGCTCTTGAGTAGTTTATGTCTGCTATTTACACCCTTTATTGAGGTATTTTCCAAGGGAGCCCTCTTTACCTTTACTGTATGTTTGTTTCAGACTTAATTGTCTCAGTATTTAACTAAGTAAAAGGGAAAAAGAATTCTTTGAAATAATAGGATAAGATGGGAGCTGCATTCTGTTCAAAATTGATTCGTGACAGCGTTCAGATTTATTTTGTTAGTGTCGGGGAAGTGATGGCTTTGTACCATTTATTATATGTTTCCGGAGTCTCATGAGGAGATTTTATGTGTTGCTGTTAAAATTGATATATAACACTGCACTGTAGACTTTTCCAGGAGTTGCTTGTGCATTTTATAGTAATAATTAAAACACATATCAAACATGTAGCTTGAAAGAATTGTCTATTCATTTGCTTCCTATTTTTCATATTTTTCAGTGAGTGCACTGACTTAGTGAGCACTGTATATTTTGTTGCAGTTGTTGTGTGGTTTTTAATATTCTTTGAAATTTTTTGGTTTAAGTATGATACACACTTTAGAAATACTATGTGCTATTTAATAATATCATATGATATTGAAGGTTTTTATTAATATTTTGTTTTGTGTAGTTGCTAAAATTAAGCTATGATGACATTATGTTACTTCTCATATCAACTGAAGTCAGAACAGAAAATTATTCCATCAAGAAAGATAACATTAAAACGTAAAATGAAGGACCAGAAACCTACAACTTACACATTCTATAATAAATCTTAAGTCTGGGATCGGGATCTTCTTAAATAGGTTTGCTATTTACTTTATGTTCTTTAGGTGGAACCAAGCCAAATAATTGATGACTTGACTCATCCGAGTGTCACAAAGGAGCCAGAGAGTGTAAAGAATTCTATCAGTATCCACAGTGACCCATACAGTGCAACTAAGGGGACTCATGCTATTGTTTTGTGTACAGAATGGGATGAGTTTATGGTAAGAAGAATCAGAGTCTCAAACTGTGTGGTTCTTCAGTATGAAAAGCATGTATGAAAGTGAAATAGTGAAATTTCTGTGACAAATTACTTGATGTGATCAGCTTGTTATAATTTTTTTTTAAGAAGTATACTAAATTACAAGACTGTTAAAAGGCAGTATTTTTAGTCTTCTATATTTATTCTGTAAGGAAAACAATACATAAATTTGCTGAAATATCTATCAAAGATCAGTATTATAAAACCATTTTTGCAAGAGGTTATATGAGTAATGTATTGTATATTCAAAAATGAATGACACAATTTTTAAAATGTAAGGAAAAATTAATTTTTGTGTACTTTGTTTCTGTACTGCATTGCAGGTTTTGGACTATGAACGTATTTACAAAGGCATGATGAAACCAGCACACATCTTTGATGGAAGGAAGATTTTGGATCATGATAGATTAATAAAGATTGGTTTCCAAGTGCAAACTATTGGAAAGCGTTTAGCAAGGCCTCTCATAACAAGAACTTGGGGAAGTCCTTATCAGGCATAAGCATAATCTATTTTAAGTGTGTTTATGAACTTCATTTTATTTGAACTTGTCAGGTGCTGTGAGGGTTGAGTTATTGACCTTCCAAATGTAAGTGTGAGGGAATCAAACCAGAGAGAAGCCACTGAGCAGCACTTCACACATGAATCTTAGTTACTGGCTGGAAGAGTGGACTGTCAGACGATCTTAGCAGCAGTACTGAATAGTGTGTAAACACTGCCCATTAATTTGCATATTCATTAGCCAGTAGGTATTCAATATTTTGGTTTGAGGATTAGGACCTGCATAAAATTTTTGATCCACTGTATTTAGTTTTTGAGAAACTTCCACACCTAATACACTTCAGCAGACTGACATATTTTAGTTTCTCATCAATGAGTCTGTATATTGTGCTCTGGTGTATGTCATTGGTAGATACAGAAATTTGCCACTCATTAAGGAGCTGGTGATGCTGCATGAAGTTTTGTTTTATTGTCATATTTTATATTGTATGCTACCTGATATGTGTATCATGTATTTACTCATACATGATTATAGAATTGTATTAGCACTGAGGTGTGGTTTAAATGGTGAGGTTTCAGATCACAGCAAGAATGTACACTTCATGTCAGTAGTCCCTGTTCTTGATCTTCTGGGAATTTTACAACCCGAAAGCATTGTGACATACAACATTTGCCCTTACTTGACAGTTTAAAGAAAATTTTATTTTTTATTATAAAAAAAATTAAATTTAATTACAGTAATTTAATTTTGACACATGTCCACACTTGAGGTGTGAATCACCTGAGAACACAGTTTTTAACTGTGAAGATGGCAAAACCTTGCCAGAACTTGGCAGGTGTGTGAAGGGCATTATTATTGAATGTGGTTGTATTGAATGGCTTATTTTTGCTGACTTGTGAAGTGGAAATATGGTTATATCTATTTTCATTTTATTACCGTGCAATGTGATAACAATATTTATTAAAACCAACTAATTGCACATACTTGTCAAACCATTTAAAACCACATTATTGGATTAAAATGGATTTAAAATATCTCCTA
>Ga0123354_10008110_pt1 | contig 15942 bp, 8 predicted proteins | sample TergutLab28metaG_2_FD_97872 | JGI IMG/M metagenome (GOLD analysis project Ga0123354, IMG submission 97872) | Labiotermes labralis P4 segment gut microbial communities from Petit-Saut dam, French Guiana - Lab288 P4 | ecosystem: Host-associated > Arthropoda: Insects > Digestive system > Gut ...
CACCCCACACACCCCACACCCCACACACACACACACACACACACCACACCCACCACACACACACACACACACACACCACACACACATACACACACACACCACACACATACACATACACACACCACACACACACACACCACACACACACACACACATACACACCACACCACACACACACACACATACAAACACACACACACACACAAAGAAAGTTCCAAACAGCGCGTACGAAAATCTGACATCTCATATTACTACTATATTTACACGTTCTAATTTAACATCAAGCATAACAGTAACCACCGGACATAAAATATATCAACTGTTATTAGGAAATTCTATAGTACAGGTGAATTAAAATATGTTGTACAAAATCCACTTTTGTCTGCTGTGTAACGCACAAAGCATTTCCTTACAGACTTGAAATTCCTTTTCCCTTTGAGGAATTTACTTTTCTACAAACTCAGATTCTATTCCATGTATGTTTTGAACCAAATATTCAAGCCACTTCTTAACACAGTCATTGAGAAGCCCAAACCTGGAAAATTTCCTAAAATGAAGACAGTGATATTGCGGTTTTCATTTTGGGTGAATCTTTTTTTATCAGCAAATTGAAACTTCTGTAAAAGCCTTTTTCCACTTTCATCACAGGGAAGTCCTAAACTTTCTTACAGCGCAATCAGGAAAGACCTGGTTTACAGAGCAGAGTCGAAAACTACTGCAAATTTGAAATCTTATTAGAATGGAATGACAGTATTTAACTACAATTTTACAAGTTATTTAGAAGAAGTTGTAAGATCCTGAATCGACAACAGACAGATTACTAGTTTGATATTTGTTGAACCGTGCGTCATTGTGATAACTGAAGAATAAAAACCAACTGGATGCTACTTATTATTTTATTGTACTTCTTATAGGCTCAACATGTTTCGGGCGTTACTATGCCCATCATCAGGAGCTCGCGACTGTAATGTTAATTACCACATTGGTCGGTTCGTTCTGTAAAGATGGAGGGGTTAGCGTTAATGTAAATTTGCGGTTCTTAGTTGTGTATGTTCGGTGTGAAGTTCTTTGTCGCTTGGTTGTAGTTGGTAACGTGTTTCTATTAATTTTAATAGTGTGACCCTTTATGCGTGGTGAACGTAGTGTTCTCTTGTGTGTGTAGTGTGTATCATTAGTGGATTGGTAATTCGATGTGTTGTTAGTGTTAATTAGTGTTGTGTATCTGAAATTGTACATATCTTGTTTTGTTGTAGGTTGCAGGTTAGGTGCGTTTAGGCTGGACTGCAGGCTAAAGCACGACTGGTCTTTTCATGTAGTATGTGGGGGCTTAATGGCCGTCTGAAATAGTGGGTTTAGTTCTCCTGGGATTTGTTGCGGAATTAGCTTGCCTTCTTGGTGGAGGTTTTGAATGTAGTATTGTTCCTAGGGAATGAGCATGCTTGGGATACTGAGAGGTTTAGCAAGGCCATTTTATAGTGCTCATCTGGCCATATTTGTGTTGATTTTGCAGAATCTGTTGGGCAAACGCCGATTGCGGGTTATTGCTCCTAATGTATCTGATGTGTTCCTGAAAGCTTATTTTCAGGTTCGGCTCATTTGGCCTACATACGATAGGTTGCATGTATTGCATGTTAGTTGATAAATTCCCCATTTATTGTGGGGTGGAATGTCGTGGTGCTTTAGAGGTTTGATAAAGTTGCCTATGGTATCTGAATGTTATTTTTACGTTTGTGTTTCTTAATAGGTTCGTAATCTTGCGTATGTGCGGGGAAATGAAGGTGAATGTCGCCAATTTTTTTTTGTATTTGTTCATGTTTGTGTGTGATGTTGTGTGTTTTGTCTTTTGCCTTATCTGGCGTCTTAGTTTTTGTGATATCGTACGTGGAAAACCGTTGCGCTGTGATACGCGGAGGATTGTTAGCCATTCTCTTTTTTGGCATTCTGCATTAAGCGGGAGATTGAGCATCCTCTCAATGAAATATCTCTATGCTGCCAATTTGTGTTCATTAATAGAAACACGTTACCAGCTACACCCAAGGGACAAAGAACTTCACACCGAACATACACAACTAAGAACCGCAATTTTACATTAACGCTAACCCCTCCATCTTTACAGAACGAACCGACCAATGTGGTAATCAACATTACAGTCGCGAGCTCATGATGATGGGCATAGTAGTGCCTATAAGAAGTACAATAAAATAATAAGTGGCATCTAGTTGGTTTCTATTCTTCAGTTTACTTTAACGGTGAATAGAACAAATGTTTTCAACTATGAACTGGGAAAAATGTTGACACAAGCGGTAGTATTCTGGGGACGAACAGCGGAAAATCACAAATAATCATGAAGTGTCCAACATGCAGATCTAAATTCGCCACTGCGACCTCCCGAATAGGCGTACAGAATAAGATGGCTAAAATACTCTGACGCTGGAGTCAAAGAATGCTGTGTTTAACGGCGCTTTTCAAGCAAATGAGTTCGCCTATATTTATAGCAAAATTCGGAGGAACATATGGGGTCCATCTTACCTGCAACACTTGGTATGCTGATAGCATATTCCTTCGAAACGTTGGTACCTAATCACCACAATACATCGCGCCATAACCTGAAATACAGCAATTTCGAAAAGCAATAATGTGTGAATTCCTGTATGCTGTTTAAATAACACACCAGATGGAGATTTCAAGCCCATAAGAAAGCCTACTTGCTAAATTGCTACAATTGCTGAATGAATTTCGATTTGATATTTCATTGCAGGGAACTACACAAACCTGTTCTGCAAAATGTTATTTTTTATTTTATGTAATTTAAGGCCAATATTAATACATATCAAGTATTTGTATCCATCCGCCACACCTCTGCTGCAGAAGATAATGTATGCTCCTCTAGTAAGGACCTTTTTACTCATTATAAAATACAGTACTTTTATATTCAGCCTATGCATTGTGTAAGGCGGTCAAATTTACGCCATTACAAGCATTTTTCTTTAACATCCACTTTACTGTTATCGTGTCATATATGGCTAGGTATTTATAGTGCCAACAACTTCAGGAAATTGCTCAAGAACGGTTTGTGGTAAAGGCGAGTTTTGGGGACTGACGAAAATACTATACATATTTGAATAAATGTGGGCCAACTTGATGACACTTGCTTTTAGTGGTTCAGCCTACACTCGGATACCACATCACCAACAACCAATCCCGCTGCATAACACCAACACACCTCAAGTCAGCACATTACAGCCTACACAATAACGCACCAAGTAGTCGCAAGTTCCTGAAGATGGATGTATTAACATCCGAAACATGTTGAGCAGTAAATTGACATAATAAATCAAGTGTCATCAAGTTGGTCTACCTTTATTCAAATATCAAGATGATGCCAATACGAATAAGATACTACACATACCTAACGAGGGTCTAAATTTGTTATTTTAAGCTCTTAACCAGGATATACTGAAGTAAACACAGCTGTGGTCAAAGTATATCAGACAGTATCTGTTATTTTAATTCAAAACTGATTGCTCAGGTTTCATCTCAGTCATGTGACACACGGATTGTTTCTAGTGCTGCTAGAAATTAATCTAGCTTTTTGTCATTTAATAAGATATCCGCGACCTTCCGGTTTGCAGTGCAGTGCATCAAACACCTGCGCCACTGCGTACTCCCGGATCGCATCAGAATGGTCAAAACTGGCGGAAATGAGTAGAGGCGTACAGTGTAAAATATTTGCTAAGGCAGACGCGAGGAATAAAATCGAAGTTCGCTTTTTCTGCTGCTTGACCCTAAGTCGTGAATTACAAAGAAAATGTATCAGTATTATTTTTGACGATATTATTTTACACTTCGGACTGCTCACATTTTGAAATTTTTCCATCCTCTGGTGATTCTACAATACAAAATATACCTCGAAAAGCAAAGAAAGAAGCCTAAAAGATTAATAGTACCGAAAGATAATGTGTTTATATTCCAATGTCTAAATTAAAGAATATCTTTTCAACTCCCTAAACATAAATATATTCATCTCGTACTTAAATCTCAGCCTTCCTTGAAAAGCATTACCCTTCCTGTAGGCAAAGGGTTTTGTGTCAGATTAAATTTCAGGCGAAAGAGAAATTTATATGTTTGCCATTTATAATACACATGCTTTGAAACATGAATGGAATTAAAACTGTGTCGGAAGATTCTACACTGTGCTTACTGCGTACCTGGTATCACAAATAGACTTCCTGGACATACTTTTATGCTAAAAGCTATCAATTTAATATTAATCCCAAATGTTTTGCTTTATACTTTTTAGTTAACATGAAGACGTCTAAGCCATTTCTGTGTATCAGCACTATGTTATTAGGATACAAGCTTCAAAACTTTAGTCCTCGGAATTTGGTGGCTACAATGTCCCATTGCCTCTGCAAGACTGTATATGACATTCGCCATACAAGCAGTAAACCTCAATCTGTTCTGTTCTCAAAATTTAATGCTATTATATTCTTGCCGCATTTTGCTTTAATAAAATAGAAACACCAGCTTGTAATTTTAAAAGTTCTTCTGTTATGGAGTGTGATGCTTAGTCTTTTGCTTCAACGACAGGACGTGTGTAAATTGAGGGTCCTGAGGAGAAAACTGAGGTATAAGTAGGAGGTAGTAAGAGAAGGTGGAAAATAAATGCATAATTAAGAGCTTCATGATTCATGCACTACATACATACATGCATACATACATATGTATATATATACATATATATATCTATATATATATATACACATAGTGCACGAATCATATTCTTCTGACATGCGCACCAGTTGTTTAAACTCGAGTACCAACGTCCCAGAGAAACCTGCTAAATCTATTTATAGGGTAGAAAATGGACACAAAACGTTCCTCAGACAATCGTCAAAATTTGAAGAAAGTACACGACGTCACTTGCTGGGAGACTTTAAATTAAACAGAGAATATTTTTAATTTGGGTTGATAATTTTAAACTTCTTTTGTTGAAATTGCATGTTTAACATCGCTGACACAACGAAATAACGAAATAAATAACAATGGTATGATAAGTTTTCGATAATTATGAACAATGGACTAGGCTCACAGAAGTCAGGATCTCTTTGATGAGAAAATTAAGGAACGTAGTTGAATAGAGGCTAAAACTTGGTTTTCACTTAACAAATTCCTAACGAAGGACTTCACCCATTGATTCGTTATCTTTTATGAAGCTTCGGACCCTTCTTGGTCCATGGCCTACCCGTTGCCAAGGTGCAGGGAAATTCAGTTTTTACGACGTAAGGATAACAGCCTCAGTGCCGATCCCCATCTTGGAGGCGCTCCAATGATTAGCTACATTTAAATCAGACACTAAACTCCAATTACAATTTAATTATATGCACTATTAATTAGTTTTAATTACACTATTTATTTAGGAACCCAATCTTCTACTGCAGCCCATGAAATTCCTCTTTCCAAGGCACACATACACGTGTCTTTGCACCGTCACTTCTTTACTTGACACGACAAGATCAAGGACCACAAAGTACAGATTCTCTGAATAACCTCACGTGATGCATACATAAAACTTGGTCTATGAGATTAGGCAGCAGCAAATTCTGTTAAAACACTGTGGACGACCGGTTTCGGTGGTTGAATTCCACCGGAAATGTGAAGAGAATAAATGGGTTTGCTGTTGACCAGAGAGGTCATTACGTCACGTGCTGGTGTCTGCAGGTCGCATCCTGATCAAACTTCTCTCCCCCAAACTATTACCCTCATCTGTTTGCTTCAACGAACAATACTACTGTACCATTCTTCCCACCTAAACTACTTCTAGAAAGAAGAGGTTTGTCTAAACTTTCCCAAAGTGCAAGTGGAAATTTTTATTTTGCTTTTAGCCAGCTGAAACACAAATCTAGCCAAACTCGTTACGGTCGATGAACATACAGTCACATTATTTTTCTGTCAATAGATCTGCTATCACTAGGAAGGAAAACACTATAAACGGGCAGTAATTTTCCTACACTTCCATTAATTTTCTGTTGTTTTCTCCAATATTTCGGAAAATATGTTCTACAAACTTAAACTGTCACATGGATCAAGGAAAAATAACAAAATTTCAGTCAAACAAAACTAATATTCTCAATCATACGCCTAGGTTACACATTTCGGATTAATTAACTAATCCATCATCAGGCCTTTCATACAAGACAAACAGCAAGGAAATGCAATGACATGTCGGCATAGCTACTTCCGTTATGTGTTCACTGTGGGATACTACATTACAACTTATTGTTACAGTAAAACTGTAATAGTTAAAACACATTAATATTAAAATTAAAATCACTATTAGGGTTAAAAATGACACAAAAATTGATAAATAAGAGGATATTAAAATTGATGGCAGAGACAGTAAAAAAATAAAATAGAAGACACCCCGTGCTATATATCACGGGGGATGTGAATCAGCAAATGTCGAATATAATTACATATGTACCGTCCATGGGTAGATGTGCCAGAAAAAAACAAAACAGAAGACGTTATTTCTCCTTCTTCATATATGACGTATCGTATGCCACAGGATATAAAACAACAATGCAAAAATACATTTTACTGTCTTCGTATATTGTATGAGTCTGCAGGAACAAAAATATCATTTTAGGCTTTATATACATGTAAAACATTTAATTTGGTATACAAAATAATGTGGAGAATGTAAGAAAATCATTAAAAAAAACAAGAATTTTTATCTTCTGTACTAAGATGTATGCATGATTACTCAGAGTTTTTGAAGTATTATGTGATATAAACAGGGGAATATGAAACGCAGCACAGAACCCGATATGTTTACATCATTATCACACAGCGATCAACCCAAGACAAAGTTCACAGCCAACGACAGTGGGTTGGGGTGAAGTGGGGAGAGTAGGGAAATCATAAAAGCAGAACTTCTTTATAGTTGGTATCCGAGTAATGTTGATATTCAGTCAATCACAATTTATGCTTAAGTAAATCCATCTATTTAACAAAAAAAAAAGTATATAGAATAATTTTAATAACGAAGACGCTTTAATTGATAACACTAATTTACATCCATTTTCTATATCACTTGCTCTATTTGTATGAACTATTAAATATATACACACCACTTTCTTATAGGTGTCTCTATCACAAACTCGCCAAATATCTTTCAAAAAAACGAAGTAAATGTCGATAACACAAAGTGTGTAATGAACAATATTTGTTGATTTCACAGAGCTAAAACCCAGATTACGGTGTTACTATTTACAAAATATTGTAGTTTCGCTGATTTTCCCCTTCTGTTTACACATTATAGCGCGATGTACATTGGTCACATATTCAGGAAAATCTGAAGTTTACATACCGTATTCTTCTGTCCATAAAGCTATGTAATTTCGCAAACTGAGACCTCTACTTACAACAGTGCAGTTTCGTGTAATATTCAAAACACAACAAATTCTTTTACAATAAAATACCATTTACAAAAATATATATGCGTATTGGACCGTGCATCATCTTGATATTTGAATAAAGGTTGACCAACTAGATGACACTTGCTTTATTATATATTGCTCAACATGTTTCAGACGTTAATACGTCATTATGCTGTAATAATTGCGTAGTGATAATGTCGATGGTTTCTGTGATAGGTATGTTCACGTATAGGTCTTTTATGTCCATTGTTATTAGTCTGTGTGTTAACGTCTGAAACATGTTGAGCAATATATAATAAAGTAAATGTCATCTAGTTGGTCAACCTTTATTCAAATACTGAGATAGGAGTATACGTTTATTTTATCTAATATAACAACACTCAAAGTTTTTGTTACATGCCTTACAGGTGCTCGCTGCTGCCTCTTACAGTTGAATTTCTAGGACTCCGTACGAACGCCTGTCTGACCTGCTCCACTTGCTCTTCAGTCACAGATGGCCTACCAGTGCTTTTCCTTTTACACACGCACCCTGTCTCTCGAAACTGTGTATACCACCTTCGAATGGAATTGTCAGATGGTGGTTGTTTCCCGAATTTGGTGCGTAATTGCCGCTGGACAATTGTAATTGACCGACATTTACGAAATGTACGCACACAAAACGCCTTCTCAATGTCGTTCGCCGCCATCTTAAGAAACTGCGCTCGAAGCGGAGAAGTACATAACTACTGCAAACCGCACATCATAAAAGAAAACTATGAGAATTTCTTGATCCATCGGTGCAACTACGTACTCCTATCTCAAGTGTATTGTGTATGACAAGTTGCTAAAACCCCGACAATCATTTCGAATTACCCTCTAACCTGTGTATGGCACTCTGTAATATCGTAGGTAGTGCTATTCAGTTTATAAAACCCTGTGTTCTTCTGTGATTGACAATTTGCTGTTCCACTGGCTGTGTTATTTTGTGTACGACAATCAGTAATTTCGTACGCTGTGTTCATCTGTACATGAACACCTGTAATTTGGTAGATTCTAATATTCTATGCATGACACTTTGAAATTTCGTAGTCTGTGTTCTTCTGTGAATGATACTCTGTGATTTCGTACGCACTAATATTCTGTGTATGACATTCTGTAAATTCGTAGGTTTTATTTTTCTGTATACGATATTTTCTAGCCTCATAGGCTGTTTTTTTCAGTGAATGACATACTGTAATATCGTAGACTGTAACATTCCTTGTATAATACTCTAATTTCTTGTTCTGTGTCCTGCGTATGGCATTCAGAAATTTAGTATGCAATGTTCTTCTGTATATGACAATATGTGTTACTTGGAACGGGGCAATATTCTGTGTGTGTTACTGCGTAGTATCGTCGGCTGTTTTATTTTGTGTGTTTTGTGTGATTTCGTAAACTATGTTCTTCTACGTATGACACTGTAAATGTGTAGGCCTTGTTCTCCTGTGTATTCTCTGCTTATTTTCCCAGGCCATTTTATTTCGAATATGACATTCTGTTGTTTCGCGGATTGTCTTTCTCTTTATGGCAGTCTATTTATTCGTGCAAAGAAGTCTTCCATTTATATTCAGTCTTCTCGCGGACTGTATTCTTCTATTGATTGCTTCTCCTGTTTTGAAAATGTAGTTCTAAAGTGTGTGGTCTTCAGCAAAAGATATTTGACAGATTTGTAAACTATGCCTTTCCTTTAGAACTGTTATGTACCGCGCCCTACTGCCTGTGTTTTTGCATCTTCAGAGCAGAATGTGCCTAATTAGTCTTGCGGGTTCCATTTGATAACACAGCGAATCCCGCAATCACACTGTGTATATGTAAGCTCTGATATATACATTTGTTGCTTGAGGATATTCGGTGGCTTATTTCTTAAAACCAATTGTGTGTGTTTAAAAAGATTAAGTGTAAACGTGTTCCGTTTGTGCGGCCGGATTTTGTGGCATTTCTCCTGGAGTCGTTTTTTTTTCTTTTATACAAGTGTGGGGTAGGGTTAGAGATTATACTACTACTGTCGCTTCACATACTTAGCCGAAACTTCAGGACGAAAAGTAGTTTAGTTTTCCTTGAGTTTAAATGCGTGCAATATGTAGACGAATGGAGAGGAAGTTGAAAATGAAGCATATGGACAATTCTTATCTTGGGGGTTTTTTTTGGCGAATATATCACTTTTCTCTTTACTGTTTCTGTCTCAAGAGATGAAGAAATTCTCCGGTTGCGAAGCAGGTAGCAAAACCTATGTAAGCTATCATAAATGATGGTGAAAGTGAAGCTCTGTCAGTAGCAAAATCCCACGGCAGTCTTTTCCTGCGCAGAATTTTCAATCTACACGCTTGTTTTCAGAATACAAAACCCTCAAAATTTTATGAAAAACAACGAAGGCGCTGAGTGATCTCACGCACGGCGAAAAATCCTAAGAATAAGATCAGTGAGGATAAGTCTCTAACGGCGCCCAGATTTAATTTCCGTGTAGAACATGGGGTTGGTTTACCTAGTTTCTATTACCAGCTTATTTTGCTGAATTCCCTTGAGCTGCTTATCGGTAAAGTCTGTCATAAAGTAAGTGTTTTACATTTATACTAACAACAATTTACAAGCGAAATGATAAAAAGAAAAACGTTATGGAATTTCGGGCTACATGAAATACTGTATTTTCCTCATTAGCTGAGGAAATATGTGGTTCTTAGCGGGGGCTTTAAACATATGGAGTTAGTTTACATAGAAGCATGACTTTTTTAGAACAACTGTAAAGCCTAACTGCTTAACGCATACATTCCCTGTTAAATATATCAAATCGTATTAATGTTGTTAGTTTAATTTATTTTTTTGTGAGAACTTTGTATGTAAGTACACAGACTGTTCACGATAAATTTCTAGTAACTAATTATAAAGTTCTCCACTTTCTTCATGTGTTTCACTGTAACACGTAAACACATGTACGGTCCGTGTTGCTGATAAGTTTCACCTACCAATCTTTAATGTTTCGAGACGTATTTCTCACGATACCGAATAAACGAGGGAGAGTCAACTGAAAACCTTAAAAATTAACACACAATTATATTACAATGTTTAAGGTTTTCATTTGACTCACACGCGCATATTCGCGGTACAACATTCTGGTGATCCCCGGTGAAACAAAACTTTGTGCCGTATTTCGGAATTTGTTCCTTCATTCTTCAATATTTACGTTCCTCCCTTTTCTTCCTGGTAACTCACAGAGAGAGCCATTCAAACCGAATTAATAATTTGTCGATTCTAGGTACTTCAGTACCTCCATGTTCTTATTTTTTTTAGTTAAATGAAAGTAACGTGTTATCGAGACAGCGCAAAGTAAAAGAGGTACAGAACACGCTTGCCTATGACGAAGAAGTAATGAACGTGGTTTTTGGAAAAAATGTAATAAATTAATAATTTTAATATAATTCACAGCCTGCATTTCTCGGTGCAGTTCTTGATTATGCGTAAGCCTACAGTAATGAGCGTAGAGTATTATTTTTTTTTTACGTTTCAAATATATGCAAACCCGTGGGAAGTACTCGTGTGGCATTTTTTGTTGGTACCCGTAGGGCAGTGGGGTCCAATATTAGTCATCAGACTGCCTACTGTGAAATATTCCGTGGTTTTTCAGTGCGTCCAGAAAAATACAGGGATAAAACATAAAACAGACCTTAACTCATTTTCTTCCACTTCATTTCAGTTCTTTATTAATGAATCACACTCATTAATGTTTTAGTTAACACGATGTATTAATTGTTAATTTCGGGCCGAGTCAAAATGGGAGACAGGGTAATGCAGTTTTGCATTAGCGGCTAGGCCACGCACTGGACAATAAATGAATCGTGGTTAGATTTCCAGCAGGAACCAGACATTATTCCCTCTTCCTAACTTCCACATTGACTCTGCGGTCCAGCCAGGCTCCTGTTCTATGTGTATCGAATGATCTTTCTGCTAGCATAAAGCCGCCGGAACGTGAATTTCACAACTGACATCTGTGTAGTGCCATTGTTAAGAATGGTAAGTTTAAAGGAGGCTCTCTCCACATCACGAAAGGTAATAGCAGGAGTAAAGGTAATGTTCCACTCATTCTTACTCTTAGCAATAGCTGAAAGAGTCTGACATCACCCTTCGGCCGCTTTAACCCACGTACAGAACACGGTACCAATTTAATAGGAAACTTGACGGACCCTAGAGCCTGTCTGGACCTGTAGGAGTAAAGAAAAACATACTGAACCTGCCGGGGATCATACCCCGGATCTTCCAGCCCGTAGCCTATTCACCACACCGACTATGATCTCCCGGATCCGAGATTATGACTGAATAGTTTTAATGTTCATTGTCAAAATATAACCAAAAAGTCAGATGTGAGGCGGAGATACAGAAATTAATGTGTAAAGCGGAGTTTTGTTCGAGTTTCCGAGCACGTTATATCGTAACATTCTTCTTAACTTATGCTAAAGTGATATGGCAGAAATTAAACAGAAATACTTGCAGGCTTCATCTTACGTTTGTACCGTTCAAGCAGTAGCTATGTAGGTTAAAACTCCCAAATTATTTGACGTACTTAGTTCTGAGGTAAGACGTTCTAATTCGCAACTTATTTCCATAAGTGTTGCAGAGTTAGTTTGGACAGTTCTCCACACATAGCAACATCATAGGTGTATAGTATATTTCAAAAGTGAGTGAATTTCATTTACTATTTTGGCATCTTAAGAAAAAATATTATTATAAACATTATCGCCGTGGATCAATGGTACTGTATATAATACAGTCCATTAAGGTCAGGTTATACAACGATGTCAATGATGATGGTTGTTTGTCGTCTTAGATTAGACATTTTAATCACTACAGCTCAGGAAATGAATACGGCCTGGCTTTTTGTATCTCAAAAAGCAAGTAAGGAAGAACATTTTGAGACCGCAGAACTGATGATGAGAAAGTTCAGTTTGATCGCCATCATAAACTGAAGTTTACAGCATGACTCCGGCACATTGGCACTTGTACGTACCACCTGATACAAAATTCATCTCTCTACATCCATTTATTTTATGTGTTTCAAATAATTATCTGGATAAACAGCCATTATTTCCTTGTGCAGTATTAACCGATTGTCTCTCGCAAACAAAACGCAGAACGTTGTCTGTGAAACGATGAAAATTAGTTGTATACCTTAGAGAAAAGAAGTGGTCGGATCTTGATCACGAAAAGAGGCCACCGTCATGTTTTCCTCCGTCAGAACAGGGCGGAAGGAAACACTCACACGTTTGCTAAGTCCAGTCGCAGAACGGCTTTTAGAGGGAGCAGAGGTATTGCCCCACTCATTCTTAGCCTGAGCTCTAGATGGAGATGAGTGGTCCACGACACACACGGGCCGCTTTACATCCGGAGAGGATCCAGGTGGACATTGAATAGTGGGCTGCTTGGTGGGCTACATAATCAGTCTGGACGTTTTACAGGAGAGAATAATCTCTTGGATCTACCGGGGCTCAAACCCGGATCGTCCAGCTGGTATCCCATTCTCTACCGGCTACGTTCTCCAGGCGCCAATCGTAAAACAAATGTCTTATTACTGACTGACCTCTACATCATTTAATGAGTTAATTTTATATATTTATATGAGCCTGTAAGTGTGCATTAGGGATAACATTTGATAACACTGATCATGGAAAAAATCTATCCTTAAACGGGACACCTAAAAACTTAACTTATTCGTTTTATGTACACACCTTAACAGAACTGACAATTATATACAACCGTAAAATAAATCACCAAGTAGTCACTTTTCTTGCCTCCTTACACGGTCCTTCCCTGTGACGTACTTCGTTACAAGGTTCCTTCTTAAATCTGCTTTTGGTGCTTTCAAATTCCATGTTCAGACCCAGTGAATATGAACATGTGTGAAGAGGGTATAAAGTGTAAGAAAAAAAAAAGATACTTCCAATGAATGCGCCTTTTTTAAGTGTCCTGTTTTAAAATTATACAGAAGACTTTACGAATGTTAGTATTACACACTTCGTCTATCAACTAAGTACTTTAGTCTTGTGAACATGAACACTTACGCCGCTGATAATTTCATTCATGCAGTCACTCCTGTTGAAGTGCCACACATGGCAGTGTCTACTAACAGGGAAAGAGTACAGTAATTACAAAATAAAATATTTTTACACTATGACATGTATTTCACATATCACCAAACGTATTTAGACTTCTTTGATAAGTACACATAATTCTCTTCCAACATATGACCCGTTTCACCTGTGACTAAATATCATACAATTACTAATTCCAAAACAATACTCAATATATCATTTACCTTCCTCTTCCATCGCTGTCCTCTTGTGTGTGACGTGTTTAAAAAGTGATGCTTTTCGTTTCAGAATTCAAACGCTTTGCCTTTCAAATGAACCGGTAAAGCGTAGGAATTCTAAAACGAACGGCGCACAGTGTAAAAGTAGTTTCCTCTTGCTGAAGACAGAGTATTGTAATTCATGTTGTGACTGCCAAAGAATGATAAGCTGATTTCTGTCATAAATCACTGACAGCGAGAATGAAATGTTCTAAATTCTCAAATAAGACATACGAAGATCATCTACATTTCTCTTAAACTTAACTTGCGAAGCACACAGCTTCTAATCTAAGTTTCAGCGTGCACACAGTGAGCATACAACTGATAATAATGTATGTAAAGAACGGAGACAACTGTACAAAGCGGAGCTCTATAATGTGCAGTCAGGACAATCACTACAAGAAGTAGGGCCGAGACAGCAGGCTGCATGCAAAATACAGACGACAAATGTAGAGAGCTTTAGGACTAGAAAACCCTGAATGAAGAGGCCAATTGCAAGGTCTGTGCATAAAGGAAGGGTAATATTACAACAGAAATAAGCGCGTGTCTGGCTGCCAGTAATAACCAGCGGTGGGCTCTTCTTAACACAGCAAACAACATCTGGGTTACAAAAGGCAGATTAACCCTAATATGAAACATTTTATCCTATTAAACATATTTGTTGAATATTTTTGTTTACGAAGTTTATCAGGAACAAATCGATTCGATGTAAAATGTATTTCAGAGTACAGTTACAGCTGAACAGACACCGTCAGTGGCTTACAGCACGAAGAACTACGCAATGTGCTTGTGCATGTTGACAGGGTGTTTCTGAAATACAGAGCAAACAATCAAAATAAGTTAAGTTCCCAACTTACACGGTTTACATACGGACGGATACACGAGCACACTAGTCCATTACGTTCTAACATGGTACTTTATATCAGCTTACATTTTGTTATATAGTATGTTTCAGTTCACATTGCTTTTCAAAATGCTCATAATTTTACTTGGTCTCTTCCGCCAACTGGACTTACAACAACTGTCCAGGCGCTCCATACAGACAACATCCCCTGTAGTCCGCCTGGCCGACGTCTTACTCCTGGTCAAAGCGCAAACCGCTCAACCCCAGTTTTTGGTTAAGTGTACATTCAGTGCATAAGATGGGCTGGGCATGTGGCGCGTATGGGTGAGGAGAGGGGGGCGTATAGGGTCTTGGTGGGGAAACCGGAGGGAAAGAACCAATGGGGAGACCTAGGCGTAGATGGGTGGATAATATTAGGATGGATCTCCAGGAGGTGGGATGTGGGTATATGAACTGGATTGGGCTGGCCCAGGATAGAGACAGGTGACGGACGCTTGTGAGTGCGGTAATGAACCTTCGGATTCCGTGAAATGCGGGGAATTTCTTGACTAGCTGCAAACCAGTTAGCTGCTCAAGAAGGACTCTGCACCATGCAGTAAGTACATTCAATGCGTGTGATATAATAAACTTCGCTGCAGTTACAAAATTAGGCACATTTATTTTAAGAAAATAACGAGTGACGGAAAAGTAATCCAGTTATTATAATGAAATTATTCGTAAGCAGAATCTTGATAGCAGGTCACCTCAGTTTTGGTCAAAGCAAGTGCTGCAATCTGGTGGTAACCATGGTAACTGCTTCACGGGGTCTCGACGTATTTTAGCGGCCAACAAGACACTGCGGGTGGGGCAGAGGGTCCTTGGGGCAGTATTCGGCATTTTCTCAGTATGGATTATTGGACAGGGCTCCGTACATATCAGGCGTTCTATCTGAAGATATATTTAGCTATTTAAATTAACTGTATATATTCAAAGCCCTTAGAGTGAGTGAAAATATGGACTCGTGTTAGGCGCGTTCACATATATAACCAAACGCAACTTTTATCCCCGCGATGTAAGTCTCTCCGTCTGTCTGTCTGTCTCTCTGCGTGAAACAGGACAAAATTATCGGTCACTTTACGGGAAGATCGTCAGATTACAGGATACTAAAATCCTCTCCTCAAAAACTGGCTACATGGATCGTTTCATCAGAGAAGCCATCGAAATAGAGATGCATCCTAATAACATCAACAGAGATGGGGGTTTCAACCTCAGCAGATCCTGGAAACCACTGCTACACAAACTCAAGAAAAGGAGACATCCGCCGA
>Ga0123354_10008111_pt1 | contig 15941 bp, 8 predicted proteins | sample TergutLab28metaG_2_FD_97872 | JGI IMG/M metagenome (GOLD analysis project Ga0123354, IMG submission 97872) | Labiotermes labralis P4 segment gut microbial communities from Petit-Saut dam, French Guiana - Lab288 P4 | ecosystem: Host-associated > Arthropoda: Insects > Digestive system > Gut ...
AAAATTATTATATATAATTAAAAAAAAAAAAACACCCGAACACCAAGAAAAAAAAAAAGAAAAAAAAAAAAAAAAAATAAAAAAAAAAAAAAAAAAAAAATATTAAAAAAATGTCAGGGGGGGGGGGGGGGGGGAAATTCTCCATTAACCCCTAAAAGTCACGCGCGGATCATAAGGTCCGGCGGCACGCAGCTAGAAAACTACTGGTCTAAAGCAAAGATAATGGTCGATACACTTATGAAATACGAAGAGAGTCGAGGTGTCAAAGCGGCAATTTCACTGTGCGGAATTAAGAACAGAATTATGACTGCTAGACACAAGACCGGTGTGAGTGTCTGGTATCGAGAGAGTATCTTTGCTGATCCACTATGAGGCAGTGAACTTGACACACATGTCTAGTACCACGGTTCACCGTCTTTTGATTAAGGCCAGGCAATGTTACTTTCACATTTCCGATGCAATACAAATTTAGCCGCTGCAGTCTTTAGTTGATCTTACAAATATTTACACACTCGACAGAAACCCAACATTACCAGCAGAAAAACACATTGACATTAAAAGTACATAGGATATTTTACGATTTTATGGAAATTTAATATTGGTGTGAAGTTAGGTTTGAGCTGAGCGATGTCATTGCGTAGATGTTGAGAGACTGTCATGGATTCCATCCTCATAATAACTTCTACACAGCAAACAACTGCACGGAGCCATAACCCGAGAACAGGATCAACAAGACTTGTAGGACTAGCCAATTACGCCATGTAATGTTCTAAAGAGAGTGGAAATAGGAAATTATGGAAATTCAGTTTGGCAGTTTGACGTCCTGCCAGCTACGTCCTCCTGGCATTAATTGAATAATCGTAAGTTGACTACGCGTGTCACAGAAACTGGCTGAAATCACGAGCACTATAGCTGAGTATCTCACAAATATAAGCCACTGTACTCAACACTTATGGCACTAGGCACTTATGCACCACACTGACCAGGAGTATCCACGTCTTCATAGCGACTGTCACAGCCCCAAGAATTCCGGCTATATCTTCTCAAGACACTGCTGGTCTGCAGAACAGTGACTGAACATCTCAAAAAACCTCAACTCATTATATACTGCTCTTCACAGTTTCATATTTCTCCCTTGATTTTCCTGGTCTTCTTTTTTAACGTCTTTGCCTTGCATCACTTTCCCCCGCCCGTTGACACAAGAAAATACATATTTTGTACTTTTACCAGAGCCTCAAGGTAAGACTGTCTAACAAAGAGGAGAACACAGATCAATGCAACTTTCTTTACGGACGATGCAGAATTGGGTGGGGGGACACACACCATCTCCCACCTGGAAAACTTTAATGCACCCACCACAACCCGCTCAGGTTGGGGCCACGTTCATTGATTCATCTATGATGAGAACTCACTATTGTCATACAAAAAAATGAAAACTGAAGGAAAGTTTAAAACGTGAGTGGGTGGTTACAGTTGAAGCAATACTTCAGCTGTTTGTAATAGCCTCCATATAGGCAGCAGCGAAGTTGTGATGTGTAGACGTTAGGATTTTCCGCCATCGATAAGTTTGCAGCAGATTCATTTACTCGCTCATAATTTCATTCATTCGTCTCGTATATTTTCCACCTTTCCAAAACGAAATGCAATTTCAAAGAAACTGGCTAGGTATAACATTTTTAATTAACTGCCGGAATGCAGTACTTCACCTGTAACCCGTTTATCATCAGTATCAATTTTATTATTTTATTCTGCAAGTTCATTCTACATGTTTCGGGTGTCAACCACAACCATCATTAGGAGTAAACAAAACTGTAACTACAGCCTCCTGTACTGGTCATGCTGTGCTGTGCAGCTACCTCCCTCCAACGTGGCCAAGCTAACTTGGCCACGTTGGAGGGAGGTAGCTGCACCCTACCGGAGGCTGTAGTTACACTTTTGTGTGCTCCTGACGATGAATGTGGCTGACACCCGAAACATGTAGAGTGAACTTGCAGAATAATAAATAGACTGCTTTGTGTTGCATCTCGTTGGACAGTTTAATATATTCTTTAGGTATGTTCTACATCTTTTATAGAAAACTGGGGAGAACAATAAATTTATTTGTCTATTGATTTTAATACTATATAATCTATTATATTAACAGTGTTATTTCTTATAACACTGACATGGTTTAAAAAAAAGGTAGTTTATCTGTTGGAATTACGGCAGTGATTGTGAAGTATTAAAATGATTTAAAATCACAAAATATCATCAGTGTCAAATAAATAAAGTTTGGATGAGCAGCGCTTGTATTAAGTAAAGGAATCACTTTTGAAAATCTAAAAGGAAGAGAAATAGGCAAACATATAACAAAAATGTTGGAATGAATTATAAGTAAATAGGATGTGAATGGTTTGGATTAGAGCAGGTTAGCACCTAATAGCAGACTTTTGCGAAGATGGCAACGAATGTTCGGTTTCCATGGAAGCAGGTTAGCACCTAATAGCAGACTTTTGCGAAGATGGGAATGAATGTTCGGTTTCCATGGAAGGCGAAGACTTTCTCAATCGACAGATCAAGTGCCGGAATCATGCTTTCAAGAAGAATTTGTTTTATTTCCTCGCAGTGAGAGGTCAAGTTTCACACCCATATAAAGCCGCAGAGTCAACACTGGTCGTAATTCAGCGTCGTAAGGGAAAGGGACATGAGTTTAAAAGTTGTTTTAGGAAGGGTGTTCTCGGGCACTATGATGGCTTGTTTCGCTAAGATATTCGGTATTCGCCAAAACGTTGTCGAAAAAGCTGTGAAATGGTGACAGTAATCGATGTATTGGTGTGCAGCCGTTAGGTTCAGACGTGTTCTGGGAACATGTAGTGAGCTTCAGGGTATTTACCCCATATAAGTAGATTTAAAAACGCAAGATAAAAGAAGTACTGATGGCCACAGTAAGCCCTGATTTTCAAAGAAGGAAATCTTTCTTTCATAACAAGGTTTGCGATAAACCGTATACCGTGATAAGTCCAACAGATTCAATTGTCTGCGGCTTGTTCACAATATCCAGCCAAAATACAGACGTGCTTCAGGAAACTGTAATAAGGAACTACCAGACGTAACATTTTGATTCCTGTTGACACTGTGTGTCCCATTACGTATAAGTTTTATTTCATTTCCATTCTGCTGAAGGCTGAGGTTAAACTAAGGAGCCATTTACTGCACCGCTGATTGAAAAATGCATCATAATTATACGTACTTTTGCCTTCCGTTTAAACAAAATAAAGGGCCAAGCATTCGAGTATAACTGCACATTGACAAGCAAGGCGTGACCGAAGCTTGTTGGTATAATCCCGCTGTGCGTATATAACATATAAAACCGAAGGTCTTTTATCTGTCGAGAACAACCATTTGTTTCCTCCCCTTATTCAAACATAGCTACATGTTTCAGTCGAATATCGATCATCATTAACGAAAGAAGACCAAGTGGAATGGAAAGAGAACGAACGGGAAAATGAGGAAGAAGACGTAAACAGCTACTGGATGACCTAGGGAACTAGAAGGTAATGGAATTTGGAAGAGGAAGCTCTAGATCGCCGGTACCAGTGGCCACGCGGTCTAAGGCGTAGGTTTTCGGCCATTCACCTGCTGAGATTGTGAGTTCGAATCCCACCGGGGGCATGGATTTCTGTCTGTTGTGAGTGTTGTGTGTTGTCAGGTAGAGGTCTCTGCGACGGGCTTATCACTCGTCCAGAAGAGTCCTACCGACTGTGGAGTGTCGTTGTGTGTGATCTAGAAGCCTCGTGAATGAGGAGGCCCTGGCCCACTGGAGGCTGTTGCGCCAAAAAGAAAGAAAGAATAGCTCTAGATCGCGCTGTATAGAGACCTCTCTTTGAAAGAGTCTATGGAACTTCTCATCATACATACTACGTGACGACGATGAGGCAGTACGAAAGAACTGTTGCTTTCATTTAAGACAAATGACTGCATGCAGCTACCAACACACCTGGAAGGCTGGAGAGAGTGGGCCGCTCAAAGGTTTCGGGGTAGGCGACAGTCACTGGTCGCCATAAAATACGAGTATAAGGTCTCTGTTAATTCGATATGCTCCTTATTTTACATTTGTACTTTAGAGATGCGTTTCAAGTTTCGCACACAAATGTGTTTGGGAAGTGCCTGTCTATGGCACACTTATGGTTTCATGCATACGATACACAAAACAACTCTCTTCCTATATGAACTCTTTCTGGTGACTGGCACAACGTTTTAGTAGTACCCAAGTTAAATATTGAAGATGGCTTCCGTCTAACTCTCCCAGCAGTTTAGCATAACTACTCAAGTGATTTGCTCAGCCATTTCCGTTTGCAGGTATGGTTTTGCCTTACTTACTTACACTTCAAACTATTTCCTCTGTAGTTTTTGAAACAGTACAATGCACTCCTTCCGAGGGTGGGTAGGTCTTCAGTTTTGCACGAATGTACAAACGGGCAAGCAACCTAGACGTGACAAAACAGTGCTGAAAGGAAAAGTGTTTAAATAATCCACTGTACATCATCCGTGACAGAAAGAATGAACTTCACAGAATTAAATTTTAAGCGAAGTGTTTTTCCAAAAACCCATTTACAAATTCGGCACACGAATCACTTAAATTGAAACATTAAGTTTCATAACATACTGTACATACTGTACATACTGTACATACTGTACATACGAGTTTGCGTCCTTAAATATCATTACGTATTACGTCTATATGCCGATCCTTGTGGCTGCGAGGTCTGAGGCGAGGGTCTTATCCCTGCACGGATGCTGGGATTGCGGGTTCGAATCCGGCGAGAGGCATAGATGTCTCTCTCTTGTGAGTGTTGTGTGTTGTCAGGTAGAGTTCTCGGCGTCGGGCTGATCACTCGTCCAGAGGAGTCCTACCGAATGTGGTGCGATCATATGTGATCGTGAAGTCTTGACACTGAGGAGACCCTGGCCCATTAGGTGTATTGCGCCATGGAAAAAACGTTACATCATTCTTTACGCCTGTAATACGATACAGTATCACCACGCGATGGAAATGATAATTAAATTTGTTTGAGATTTGGGGCTTCCAGCGCGATGAATATCAGCGTTACGGTCTTGTTGCATGTGACGCCCTGCAGTCTAGTAGCTATGTCGTAATGTTTGGGAGAAATTTCCTGCCTCCATCTTCAGCATGTAAGAGTGGCCGTACTTTTACCGTGAATTTATCTTAGTAATTAAGCAACTTGATGCACAACATTTTGTTTTAAAATAAGTTTATTTCATGCCTCTATATGTTTCGAGCACATGTGCTCATCATCAGGAGGTCAAAATTGTATTATACAGCATCTGGTATCATCACACCTTTAGGTGTGATGATACCTCTATATGCCTCTATATGTTTCGAGCACATAGTGCTCGAAACATGTAGAGACACATAATAAATTTATTATAAAACAAGAATTTGTGCATCATGTTACTAAGATTACTTTGTCGTTGGGTGCTCACTTCCTGAAATGTTATGTCCGTGAAGGAAGGAGAAAGGCTGGCCAGGTTTTTAATTTATTTTTCTTCTGCTAAAAACCTAACAAGATGTATTAATTTTGACGTTTTTCTGACCGTGCATCTCGGTATATTTGTCTTAGTAATTAACCAACTTGATGCACAAAACTTTTGTTTTACAGTAGGTTTATTTCATGCCTCTACATGCACGAGACGGCCACTTACAGGTGTGATGATACCAGAGGCTGTGTAATGCAGTTTTGACCTCCTGATGATGAGCACTTGTGCTCGAAACATGTAGAGGCATAAAATAAACTTATTGTAAAACAAAAGTTTTGTGCATCAAGTTGCTTAATTACTAAGATAAATATATTGAGATTCGCGATCAGCGAAACATCAAAATTTTAACTTGAATTTGAATGGAAATTATGCGCCGAAACGTCGGTATATAGAAACTTCAAAGAATAACATCCGTGAAGACCTTAATCTTAAAAGGGGTAATTTAACGTAACATATAAATGTTTTGTCTATTCAAGAAAACTAATGGACGAGATTAATAAATCTGGCTATTTTTTTGGTCATAGTTGATCGTCTAGGGTTTATTACACTCCAGCGTTTCGATAAGTGGATGGTTCTTGGTCTTCATATAGACAAAGTGTAGAATGATCTTATTATGGTGGTCATGTTGAGAGGGCTATTTCCTTTATTGGAGCAGTGACCAGCGTCCTTCAAAACTTAACGAAACCGTGTCGAGCCTTGCCAATTTTCAGCTTGATTGGGCAGTCTTAACACTACTGTATATGAAGATGTATAAGCTGGCCTTAAATTCAGTTAACGGCAACTATTAACTATTACATTCGTGATTTTGATGCCAGTACAGAGATTTACTAGTCAAGTGGTAAAAGATGGAACTCGGCGTTTTCAGTTGTGCGCTGAACGTGGTTGATCTCGCCGCAAAACAGTTTTTGTAAATTCCGTAATCGACAAAGCTATTTGTTGAGTTCCAAGTATTTTTTTGTTTGATTTGACTGGTGAAAACACTGCAGGTATATTTCGCGAGAAATGAAATGTGTATGAAATGTGAGCATAAGTTTTTACCAACAGCGCATTTTAATGCTTCCTGAATGTGTATAAGGCAAATTTCAGTCAATTAAACTGAATTACTCTGAGACCTCTTTCCCCCAATTCTTTAAAATCCGCTAATGATTTTGTCTCTTATCGGGCTTCGATACATAATTGTAGCAGAGAAAGAATGTCGTTAAACAAACAGTCTCCATCCGAATCCTTACAGTCTAGACCCTCAGTGATCTGCAGCCGGTAGGAGCCAGTATAGCCAGCGCTACTGTTCGAGTTCTGCTTTGTGCTTCCAATCGCAGTGACTTGAATGAATCTAGCAAATGCTGAACTTCCAACTTTGACCTTGCTAAAAATGTTCAGAACTTATTGTCCCTTGAAAACGCACTGGAAACTATTTAACTGTGACCGGATTAAACGCTATGAATTTTATATATTCACTTTATTAATATATATTTCAGTCAACACAGCTGTATAATAAAAGCATAAGTTAAAGCGACATGTTTCGACTTAAAAAGTCATAGTCAGGCTAAACTAAGAACCATGAAGTTCTTTACAATGTGGCTGCGCGCATTTTGGATCCCAGATGGCTCACAATTTGTGCTGTGATTCGTACCATGTACATAACATGACATATCTATTATGATATTGTAATTATATTAGGGTCAATTATGTGACGTGTTCTCTTACCTGGGGCCATTGTTAACTGATTGGGCTCCTGGTTGTTATGTCCGTTGTGGTTGTATTGGTTCTCCTGTTTTTTAGTTTTCCAGTGGATGGGGTGGGGGTGGGGGGGGTGGGGTGGGGGTGGTGTGCCTGTCCACGTGTTCTTTGTAGTCTGTTACTGCTTCCTGTTTTGGAACGGTTTCGTCTTGTCTAATTCTGCAATTACGAAATCGGATCTTTTATGATCTGTTGTAACAGTCCGAGTACTGCGGCGTACATAAGCGTATAAAGTCGTATTACTTACAGTTTTGGTGAGACGGTTGCCGGCTTATTCGTGCAGTAGTGGGCGGGCTTCTGTCCCTGTGTAGCTTTCCCTTCCTGCGGGGCTGAAAGCCTTCCCACAACTGAGTTATTTCTAGCTGTTTGGCTGCGGTGGAGCTGCGCGCCCCCTCTAAGGGTCTTCTTGCCTTATGGTTTCAAATATTGCATTTTTCTCTGATCATTAGTCTGTCATTGATTTGGTTTCCAGCTTTAGTTTCTTTGTAAATATGGAAACCTTCTAGCGCGTCCATCATTTTGCCTTTCTTTGTTACGTGGACGACTTCCATTATGTCTTCCATTTTGCCGATGGCATGCTTACTGTCTGTAAGGTGTTGGGCGAATTTTGATCTATTGTTATTGTATTTAAAGTCCCGCACGTGCTCTTAAATCTGACTTTAAATGGTTTTCCTGTATGCCCTGTATATTTCATTTTGCATTCAGAGCATGTTAGCTGGTATACACCGCTTCTGTCATATTTGCTCTGGGGAACTTCTTGCCTTACAGCTAGGCGTTTTCCAATTGTGTTGTTGGTAGTGAATGCAATCTTTACATTTGTGCTCTTAAACAGTTTTGTAATAAATATAGTCTCTTTGCCAAAGTACGTAAACTTTTCCTACTTTTGTTTCTGGTTGTTTTGTCTTTGTCTTTTCTCTTTGTTGAACTATTTTAAGGAAGAAGCATACTATTTATTGTTGACTAAAATCTGCTATATATTGTCTCTCTCTTCCTGTCTGCTTTCAGGGGTCAGCTTATACGTCTTCAACCTATTGCAGTAGTACATAATTGCTGCTGTTTTGTGTTCCCTGGGGTGGCATGAGTCATCAAAAACTATGAATTTTACCAACGGATTGCATCTATGGAATTCGTATTTTTCTCAGAATTAACAGCTATTATTTGTTTAAAAGCGATTAACTAGTTGAAACTTATTTTGTAAACATAAAGTCTTTATTTTATCTGGTAACTATCATTTGTCCCCCCTCCCCTCACGACTACTCTGACACATATGCGGGCGGTCTGCTGAGTGGACTACGTTAATACGATAAACGAGTTGACGGGAAGTATTGCCCGATAATTGTCAGATAAAATAACGACTCTGTATTATTTACTTGTACATACATTTTAGGTGCACGTTTTGTTGAAAAGATTCGACAGTGCGTGTCTTGCGTGAGTACATTGTAGACGTGCGAAACTGATACATAAATTGTTAGCAACGAGATGACTGTACCATGGAAAACTTGACACTCAAGCAGGAAGCCGAGTGAAACCACAAGTTCAGGCAACTTCAGTATCAAATCTTCATTTTTGTGTGTAGTGACTTCTTTGTCATTGTCTTATTGTTCTTGGTCATGGTAAGTTGGATAGCAACCATCCTGTACCATGAGAAATTTGAATTATCTGCTTAAAAACATAGGGAAGTGTTGCAATGTGTCTGTCTCTAAACGTATTTACCTGCATGTTAGAACGAGTAGTAGCACCAAAAAGCCAGTACCTTCGTTCTGTTCGTAATAAATGCAGGTGGACAGTGACTTCTAGGTTTAGGCCTCAATGTTCAGCACGAAATACTGAAGATTGTGGAGACGTACAATAATAACCAACAGGATGCACTATTTACTTTGATATTATTTCAATAATTAACCTCTACATGTTTCGAGCAGGCTTACTGCTCATCATCAGGAGGATCAGATCTGTATATCAAGCAATTAGTATATGTCATGTCAACAGCCAGTCATCATAAAAGCATGACATATATCGATTGCTCTATATACAGAGTAGTGCCTCCTGATGATGAGCAGTAAGCCTGCTCGAAACTCGTAGAGGTTAATTATTGAAACAATTTGAAAGTAAATAGTGCATTCTGTTGGTTCTTATTGTACGGATATATCACGATGCACGGTCAACAAAACACTTTAAAAAAGGTTGGGCGTAAACGTCACATACCCAGAGTTTTGGTTTTGTCAGAAGGAAGGGAAAGGATACATCGAAATGTGGAGCACGCATTCCTTTTACTCGGTCCATTGTAACTAGATGTCAATTTATAAAACGAAAATTTTTATTATATGATCGTAATTGACGTATGCGTACTAACTACACAGAGCAGATTCTTTCTTGAGAAGCCAATAGTTCTCATGCTAGTCAAATCCCCCACGGTTTATACAAACACATGGTTTATTAGCATGTTTACAACAGTCTGCAATATAACCCGGCCCTCAGCGAGACGAATTCAGTCCACGACCTCCCCATCTTCTTTATTTTAGTTTCTTTTAATTTTATCTTCCCATCTAAGCCTCTTTCCTGTGGCCTCATTTCTTTAGGTTTCCCCACCAAAATCTTGCATACGTTTCTCTTCTCCCTCACACTTACCATATGCACCCCTCGTCTCATCCTCATTGATTGTATAACCCAAATGTGTGGTTAGAGGTAAAAGCCATGAAGCTACTCAATATACATTATTCTGCAGCCTCCTGCTACTTTTATGACTTGAAACCTTCTTTAGGACATTATTCTCGAAGTAAAATGAAATAGCTTGAAGGTGTTTAAAAAGTTTATGTGTCATATTTTCGTTTTAAAGGAGACAACTGAACTATTAAAATTTAACTCCATGTTAGGGGCAGTGGCGTGCCAAGGGTGTGGTTTGGGAGGTTCAAACCCTCCCCCCCCCCTCGAAATTCTGAAGGCCCTCGAAAATCGTGCCAAACTCAACTCAATTTGAAAAGTGTTAAAAATTGCTGAATTTAGGGTACCAACACCCCAAGATGTTCGGAAGAAGGCAATAAATTCTAAAACTATCTAGGTTCGCAATTTGTTTACATTAGCAATGACAAATAAATTGGTTGTCATCATAGATAGTCTTAAAGTACCAACAATTAAGAAAATTTTACTATATGAAGTGAAATTTCTTGTACCAAATTACAGATGCCTCCAGAACCCCTGACTAGGGGGCTACCGTCCCCAGATCCCCGTTCTCTCTGTCCTCTGTCCTCAACTGAATTTGTTGAATCCCCCTCCCCCCTCCGAACAAAATTCCTGGGTACCCCACTGGTTAGAGGTGTCCCTCTCGAGAAGTTAGTAGTGAAATAACACAAAAACCTTCTGCATTAGATCCTCTTCTGAGTAAGGTGAACCGAGTTCATGCCTTTACATCACATATACTGTCTTAGAAATGAAAACGACTTTCTCCCCTCCGTGTTTGGGTACTCTAATAGAATACACTTTTAGACTGTATGGGCAACATTTTTAAGAAATTTTCATTTCCACATCTTGTGTAACAAGTTCCATGATTTGACCATTCTAAGATTATTTCTTTAAAGCTACAGGAATTACGTGACATTTCCATCCTTCTCTTACAAACGTGGAGTGTTAAGCACCGCGACATTCCGACCGGGCTGCAATTAGCGCAGGACAGGCTAGCACAGACACGAACACATGTAACACAATAACATATTGCAGTTCATTCTTAACGTCTTGTTGACAGTGCATCGTGATATATGCGTACAACATGAACCAACAAGACGCAATAATTTCTGTTAATTTAATTTCAATAGTAAGACTATATGTTTCGAGCAGACTTGCTGCTGATCATCAGGAGGATCATCTCTGTATAAACAACAATTGGTATAGTCATGCGTTATTGTGACTGGCTGCTGCCCAGTTGCTATACCAATTGCTCTTTATACAGAGTTGATCCTCCTGATGATCAGCACCAAGCCTGTTCGAAACTCATAGAAGCTTACTTTTGAAATAAATTAATAAAAAAATAGTGCATCTTCTTGGTTTATGTTATGTGGATGTTCCAGTCGGTACAGTAGAAAGGACTATATCCCGAAACTGCATACTGACGATATACGAACGTTAGTTGTTTGATCCTGGAATGAAGAGAGCTGATCATTTGGCATGCTATTTAATTGTTTGGCTTTATCTGTGCAAAATACATGCACGTATTGCGTTGTGTGAAATGTTTGAAAACAGATTCCTGATCTTTCAGAGCACAGGTTGACTTCTTGTGGGAGTAGCTCATTCTACCTATTGCCTTCCTTTCGGTAACTTCACACAACCGTAAAAGTAGACAACTTCAGTGTAAGTGGCGAAAAAAAAAGAACTCGCATTTACAAAGTGTGTCTTTGGGTTAAAGGTGAAGAGAAATCATCGGTTCTTTTTAAAATGTAGTTTCAGATATGGAATTCTATACAGGAACCAAAGTAGAATAGTTATTTTTAACTTTCACGAATATAGACCTTTATTGGCCATGATTGTGGTCAGGAAATTCTACGTAAGGTCATGAACTGTACAGAGCAGGATGGTAGTTTCTTTCGTCTGCCAACTTTGACGTGCATCTTTACTGACCGTAAATGCCAGTACAGTCATAAACCGTGACTTCCACGACACGTCCTGTGTCGCTGTAATTGTTAAGTCGTGTTTTAACTTGGCGTTATCGATAGCAGTAGCTGACAGTAAGGTATACTAATAATGAAACTTCAGACAACATAAATACACTCCTTTTGTACTCAACAACACATTTAATTTATTTCCAGTTTCCCATAAATATTGTAGCGAAAGTACTGTACTGTCAAAGAAAAAGAGAAGTGAGTAAATGCCTACCTTCTAGTGGAATTTATACATTTGGTTTGTACAGAGGGTGTGATTATCCGACCTAACCTGGACAGATATTTAGTCCATAGAAAATATTGGATAATGCGGAAATGAAGGACGGGGTGGGGGAGAGGGGGAACGAAGAAAATGGCAAATTAAATGTAAGTGCAGTCTACATACCAAAGTGGTTTATTGCCATAATAAAAGGGTGTTTCGCCAAGGGCTGAATTTTACTCTCTGTATTCTAAGGAGTGGACCCTGGGAAATTTTGTTGAACTTGAAGGGCTTACCGATGATTAGAGTAGAAAAAAACTTTTCATTTGATTGTCGTCTGTTACCAACTTTAACATACACTAATTACAATGAGTCAGTATGTAAAATATTTCCATCTGCCATCACAAAACAATCTGATGTATGCTTGCGAGTTGAAGGGCTATTCCCACCCTCACCCTTCCCCTACACACACACACACACACACACACACACACACAAACTGGTCTACTCCCACTACACGCAACAAACACTATAGTCAAAAAATTACCTTCGTGTAGTATGTGGCCTGTTCCGAACAACCCTCATGCAGCCGCAAAATTACAATGTTCCCAGTGCTGCAGCAGAGTTGTGGCACCCACACATGTGAACATGATCGCGCGGTGGAAACTGTTGTGACTCGGTGGCTGATAAAAGGGAACAACTGTCGACACGAGCAGGGCGCTTACCTCGCAATAAGATAAATGTCGCGCTTGTGGCCGAGACAAAGTCGACAAGTAGTGGGCTAGCAGCTGATGGGTAACGTGATTTTTTTCTATTTTTTGAGCTGATAATAAAGAACCGAAAGCATATGCATTTTAAATTTATTTCCTGACCGCCGCTCGTACATTCAATATTAAGTACAAAATATATTATACATCACGAAGAGTACCTCAATAATGAGCACCCAAATGATACAAGTGGCCAGAATACTTCTACGCTAGACGGCCAGGCGAAAACTAAAACCACCAATGAAGGCCCTGTGCAAAAAAAAATCCGTAGCCGACATCATGAAGTACCACATATGAAGTGGGGGGTATTGTGATAATTCACATCGATTTCTGTGAACTTAGAATACATCTGCTATGCTCTACATCACCTTTCTGGTTGAGCAAAGAAGTAATTATGAGGATCTTACACAACACTACCGGGATCATCGCGTAGGTACCTCGTTGGATCAACAGTGACCTCGACATTGCGGACGTCGTGGAGCAGACAGGCTATGTACAGTCAAGATTCACTCTGATAAATTGGATCTCCGGCAGATAAGAAAAAGATAAGAAAAGAATGATATGAATTCCTTCAGAATGGAGCACTCTTACAATGATGCGCCTTCAGGAAGATATTACATCTCAGCGTAGCAGTGGATTTCCTTGAAGGTGGGAAGGTAGGCCTGTTATGAAACATGGGAGTCTGGACTGGAATGTTTACATGAGCATCAACACGCAAGTGAAAGTGGATAATGAAATTAGGAGAGCACGTAACGAACGGTAGGATCATCTCTGTAATATGAGTCACAACACTTTCTCTTCTGTCCACACTAATACATACAAAATGAAATGCGTAGTAACGCGACGTGTCAAAATGCGTGCAGGCCAGCAGGTATCACATGATTTTGTTGATGTCATATGGAAACTACGTCACTTCAAAGATACCGGTGAAAATTCTGCAGCAAAAATTTTCGTAGTGAAGAATTTCTGGTTTAGTTCAGACCTATTGAACTTAAGGAAGGTAGAATCTCGGCAGAGGAAGTCATCTGTTTGGAATATGAAAGTAATTCACGTTTCCGGTGAAAGGTCTGGCTTGCATTCAGAACATGATCGTCTTTAACATTACACCATACATCGGAGAACTGCGAGGGGCAATAAGGTTTGCCCGTTAATTTGAATGACTGTGCATGCTCTTCGATTTTTCCCCTTTCTGTCCAAATAAAATTTAATTTTAACATTTTCGATATCCATGTTTCTCAAGAAGGCTAATGTTAAATTTTTCTGGTATGTTACGCCGTTCAGCTTGGTAGAAGGGTACGAAGTTTCCGTATGAACATACTGTCTCCATCTTCGAAGTAGTGAACTTCTACTCAGCTCTAGCGAGTCCTGATCCGGAGTTGAATTCTGGAGAAAGGGTACACAGTGTGGGCATTGTATCGTTCCAACAGACCTGAGCTTCCCATCAGGATTCGCCGCTGCAAGTGGAAATTACTGGTCTCTAAGACCTAATATATTATGAGATCTAAGGCAATATTCAATAACCTTAACGTATGAGAAATAGCGCTTTTAAGTCATTCGTTTGCTGTGTGCTATGGCAATATCTTATAAATTAAAATATACGTTCGGCGCTGCCAACAATTCATTAAGAAGTAAAACTAAGTGAGAAACAGTCTTTATAGCTTCAGGATTAATTAACATACGTATGTGAAACTTGCGCTTGAATACTAGCTGTTAGGTGGGAGAATGCGACTGCAGATACATTGTTAGGGCTTGTTTGAGGGCGACAATTTTATGACCTTACACACTATAGTGTAATAATGATTCGGGAATTGTTACTCTAGTAGAAAAAATGAAGGAAGTAGAGATAAATCGCATACAAATTTTATATAAAAGGGCCAAAGTAGCTTGGGTTTAGAGAGTTTAAATGTACAGAGCAGTTGGTCAGAGGCTCAAAACAACTTAGGTAAAGAAAGGCTCCATGTCAGTTTTAACAGGCTATGATACGGGCTGCATCTGACGACGGTGACTAATTATTCTTCTTAAATCATCTGACGTGGGGGGGGGGGCTGGGGAGAGAAGAAGCGAAACAGCTCGTGTATGCAAGACAATGCATCTTGTTATGTTCCTTCAATAATGCACACTAAAATGAAGCTAAGGACTCTTCATGTTTGTACCGTGCATCAATGTGTACGTACACACATGCACCACGGGCAAATATGCTGCCGTAACACCGACTACGTCCATATCAACGGACGAGATAGAACCATTACTGTAATTTTAGACAGGCACTGTATAGAGCTTACTGGTGATGGATCCCTTGTGATCCGAAACATGTTGGAGCAATTTTAAATATTTTAAATATTTTATAATAATTCCAATTATATCTACGAATTATATATTTGTGCATCTGTTGGATAATAAAGTGTTTTAGAAGCTAAGGACGTTAAGTCAGGAGTATAGACTAGATATGCTCTCAGAGTTTCAGCAGAATGAAATGGGTGCGGCATAGATTTTTTTTTTATTCTAGGAAATTTTGTGAACCCTTTGGCCGTGTATAAGCCGTGATAAATGTTAAGTTATAATGTGGAACAGGATTAAATATTACCTAAAACTTCTCCGGCCTAGAGTTGGCAATTTATATGTAGTGAAGAACAGAAAGTTTAGCCATGGCGTGGCACCAACGAAGCTAAGCTTTAGTCCCTGTCAGTCGCAAATCCTTTATTCCATGCAGTTGCTTTGTTGGCTCAGTACAACATGTAAGTTTAGTTGAGGTGCTAGCTTAAGGGAAGGCAAAAATATATTTCGTGATTTTCGGAGTGTTACTGCGTAAGACAGTTATATTTGGTGTATTTCACTGTGACATACAGGTAGGTAGCACTGTGGTGGGAAATGGGACCAAGCAGTGCTTTAGCATCGGTACAACTATTACGAAGTACTAAAACTAAAATAACTAAACCCGTGGCCTTAGTCCGCACGCGAACTATACCGACAGAGCGGCCGCCGCCGGTCGGCGAAGTTAGTGCCAACTTTTGCGGATAGAGGGGTGTCACGTGGTCAGCGCAACGGGTCCCCACA
>Ga0123354_10008113_pt1 | contig 15936 bp, 9 predicted proteins | sample TergutLab28metaG_2_FD_97872 | JGI IMG/M metagenome (GOLD analysis project Ga0123354, IMG submission 97872) | Labiotermes labralis P4 segment gut microbial communities from Petit-Saut dam, French Guiana - Lab288 P4 | ecosystem: Host-associated > Arthropoda: Insects > Digestive system > Gut ...
AGGAAGTGCAGCGTTGTTGAGTGGAGTGTTGAAGTGCAGCGTTTTTGAATGGAGTGCGGAAGTGCAGCGTTTTTTAATGGAGTGCGGAAGTGCAGCGTTTTTTAATGGAGTGTGGAAGTGCAGCGTTTTTTAATGGAGTGTGGAAGTGCAGCGTTGTTGAGTGGAGTGTTGAAGTGCAGCGTTTTTGAATGGAGTGCGGAAGTGCAGCGTTTTTGAATGGAGTGCGGAAGTGCAGCGTTTTTTAATGGAGTGTGGAAGTGCAGCGTTTTTTAATGGAGTGTGGAAGTACAGCGTTGTTGAATGGAGTGTGGAATTGCGGCGTTGTCGAATGGAATGTGGAAATGCACCGTTTTTGAATGGAGTGTGGAAGTGCATCGTTTTTGAGTGGAGTGTGGAAGTGCAGCATTATTGAATGGAGTGTTGAAGTGCAGCGTTGTTGAATGGAGTGTAGAAATGCGGCGTTATTGAATGGGGTTTGGAAGTGCAGCGTTGTTGAATGGGGTGTTTGAGTGAAAATTCTTTGCCTCGTAGTATTGCCTTTGAAACGTCCTTTTTCTCATTTCTAAGCGCTTTCGCGAAAATCGACTACTAGCTTCGTCTTGTCTGTCTCTACGTCCGTCCGTCCGCATGAAAAATCTCCACTTACGCTTAAAGAGGTTCTATGAAATTTTATATTTAATGATTTTTCGAAAGTCCCTCAAAAAATTTCAAGTTTCCCTGAATCCTGACAAAATGACAGGAACTTCACATGAAGACCTCTATACTTTTATGATAATATCTCGTCAAATTCTTCTAAAATAGAGAAGTGTTTCACCACACGTTTTAGAGAAAATAAGAACACATTTTATATTTTCAATAACGTTTCTTCCAAAAATAGTGCCGTTTGTGAGACAAAAATGTGATAGAACCGGGTAGGCCCAAAAATGACAATATGGTGCATGCGCTTTGCATGCTGGATAAATGAGGCTATAAACATACCCTCTGAATATGTAATAGTTATTGCTTTTCGACTGCAAAAATGATTATTCGAACGCGCCATGTTGTTACGTTATACGTACTTTGCATATCTTGTTTTTTGTTACAGAAAATCCCAGTCCATTGAAGCCAGAGTTCGGGCAAAGACGGAATATTGTGCCAATATATGCCGCATTACAAGATGTGGTCTTGTCTTTTACTAGTGGCAGTTTGAAGGATGGCGTTACTTTAATATTTGTTCCCCTCACCGCCATGCATGTCTCATAATTACGAAAATATTTCCTGTTGTTATATGGGTGTTAAACTTGGTCTCTCACATTGCGGGAGGAACAAAGGCTGAAGGTGTTGGAGAGTAGGCCTCAGAGGGACGAGGTAACGGGTGACTGGAGAAGATTACATAGCAAGGAGATTTATGATCTGTACTCTTTTACAAATATTATTAGTACGAACAAATCAAGAATAATGAGATAGGTGGGGCATGTGGCGCGTGTGGTGGACAACAGAAGTGCATACAGGGTTTTGGTGGAGAAATCTGAAGGAAACAGCCTACTTTGAGTATGTGAACATAAATGAGGGGATAATATTAAAACGGATCTTCAAGTAATGGTATGGCTAGGCGTGGACTGGATTGATCTGGCTCAGTACGGGGACAGTTGGCAGGCGCTTGTGAATGCGGTAATGAACTTTGGGTTCCATAAAATGCGGGTAATTTCTTGACTAGCTGAGGACCTGTTAGCTTCTAAGGAATAACTCTGCTTCATGGAATTCTTATGTTAATTACGAAAATATAAACGTAGAACAAAGTTATTTCTGTTCCCGCCATGAAGGCGTATGTGGAAGCGAAGGTAACAGCTCCACTTATTCTTCACTTTCGCAGTAGACGAAGGTACGTGGTCAGCTTCACGTTCTGTCCTCTTTAACCCCGGGAAAGAGCCCCACGGTGCCTGTTGAATAGAAGGCTGGGTGCACTGCAGAGCCGGTTTAGACGCTCTGGAGTAAAGACAACTATTTTGCACCTGCCGGTAGACTAACCTTGACTCTTTGGTTGTCGAGCCAACAGCCCAGTCAATTTACCGACAGCGCTAACCCGAATGTCTAAAAAATACACCACTTTGAAAATCCGACTCTGTTTCGCTGACATTATTAATTGTCATACGGAAATGTCATCGTATTTCAATTCGAAAGTGATATTGAGAACGTAAAAAAACCGTTGTGTTGAGACAGGCCCCATCAGGAGCCAGACCAACATTTAATGGCGGTGAGCCTTACAAAATGTACAGAATGAAGCAATATCACTTTATACGGCCTTCCTGTCTATTAACATCAAGTGTCGAGTGACTTTTGCCCCACTCTGTACTAACATAATTCTTCGATGAATAATTCAGACAGTTGATTGTTATTCCCACTACCACACGACTGTTGCATAGAACGACTCATCTCTCACTCACACACAGCGCTGTTGTGCACCGACTTTCTCCTGTACCTCATACTCGTATAAACCTAAGAGCAAGTTCCATATTCGTGCCCGCGCAACACGATAAATTTTCTACGCTACTGATAAAACATCATGAAATAATGTGATAACGTGATAAAAACAATGCTGTGTCAATGCTGAAGTTGTCTTGTTACCCCTATCATTATGGGTAGTACGAATGCTGTGCATAATTACAACACTCATTGCTGCTAGGTGAAGGAACACAAAAAGGACACGGAGAAAAATTAAGTTTAGGAGTAATTATCTGCATGAGCTTCTTGTTGTACATCTGAATATGCTCACCAATTATATGGCTGCAGAATTTCGTTATATCTCTGAATTATAATATCTGGGGCATAGAATATAAGCTACGTTCAATTTCAGTGCATCATCACAGCGAGTCTTTCAAACGCATGCCCAGGATTATTCAGACTCTTTACAAATATCTTACTTACATTCCGTCGGGATGTAAGTTTTGGAGCTTAGAATTTTGACCCTAAAAAGTGACTAATCGCGTCGTGGAGACAGTATATACTATTTATATTCCCTGTACTGTTGCCAATATTGATGGAATTTAATTCCTGATCAGAATCGCAAAATATGTGATTACACCGTGACTAATTAATAAATTACGGATTTGAGACTTGGCAACGCAGCATAAATGTGGGTGATAGATAGCAGTGGATCACGCTTGCAGTCATGTCTTAAAGTGAATTTAATTTTACGTGATATACAGACGTCGCAAAGATCCCTGTTCTCACTCTCACAGTAACTAAGGCTGCTGTACTTTGCGTTGAACATGAAGAAAATGTGACGTATTGTGAACTTAACCATCACGTCCTCTTCTTATTACCATCGACGTAAAGCAACTGAAGTGCCCTAATTAGCACAAATGTCTTGAATCACCGAATAAATAAGAGCAGAATCGAAGAAAGAGAGTAAAAACATTTTCCAAAAAACTTGGAGGCACCTAAAAAATCTAGGCGCCAGAAGGGTAATAATGAAGCAAGTTCCATGCTGAGAACCCACAAAAAATATTAGGTGCACCCATACTCCGTTTAGTGGTCCAGGGGACCTAGCGCCCGGACTTGTGTAATCATAAAACATCCACCAGAATTGCTGGATGATGGATGTCACAGATAACACTGCTCACAGAAATGTTTAACTTTTTTAGAACAAATTTGTAAGTATGAGTGTCTTAGGATAATGAGAATAAATAGCATTGAAAAATTGGACTTAATAAAGCAGACGCCCTGTGTTTTCTGTTGGATGGGAATGGGCATTTTATATTTAATTTAGACGGATTTCATTCTTCGTGCCCGTTCCATAGGCAAGGTAATATGAACCTGGCCTCAGCGACCTGAGTTCGAGCTCGGGTCTGATCAGATTTAATGTTTGTGATAGACTTAGTGGCCCGCGGACAGGTTGCCCTCCGAGTACGTCAGTTTATCTTGGTCAGTATCAGTCCACTATTACTCCACCGGAAATCTAATACGACGGGATGGACACAGGCGAAGCTTGGAACCTTAATTCAGAAACGATGCTCCTTCGGCAATCTGGGAGCGTCAAGAAGTAAACCTATTTTCATTTTTTCTTGTCTTCAAAGAGTCAATAATGTTCTGCTGTGTAAATTACTTCGTAATATATGTACAATTACACTTACATTTTATGGAATACTTTCTCTTTAAGCACAAATAAAGCGAAGCTCTTAAAAATTTCGTACAAACTTCCTGCAGCATTATACGAAGTGTGGAAGGAAGACGGCCGTTGAACACTTTCAACACACAATCAAAAGCAAATTTCGCTAACTACCGAGAACGTCAAAAAGTGCTTTTCGCACATTGTCACTCTGTCTAGAAATGACTGCCTTCTGTCACGCAGCTTCAAAACAAAGCCCCTGCTGTCGACGCTGCTTCGTTCAATAACTCATTCATTAAACACTTTTATATACGTTTTTCAGGTTTTCAGCACAATCATTGTTCAAGTTACGGTCTTCTGGGCTCTTAAACATGTAACGTAATAAATTCATTCCGACGTTTCGGAGGAAAGTTATGCCCCCTTCTTCGGGTGACTGAATTCGTTTCAGGTGGACGTTGAAGTGAGTATAAAGAGGAAATGTGTCCACATATAATAACATCGAAATAAACTTATTCCAAAGTTGTAAGAACCAGAAAAGTCATCCCTTGAGAAAGAAACTGTACTTTGTCTAGAATATATGTCCAGGTGTATAAAGAAATTAATCCCCATGAAACCCAGTCCCAAATGTTCGTGACAAGTACAGGACGTAAAACTGTAACAGATAATGCCCTCCCAGTAACATTTATCCTAATGTTTCTGTACTCAGAGCAGAAATGTTCGCATACTGCTTAGAACGTTGACGCGAAGCTGTGAAGTGTGGTTGTCCGATGTGTGTTGGGAAAACTTGATTCGCTGTGGCTCACACAGAAGCATTTCTTTAACCCTCCCACTAGGTTTTGCAAGCGAAGTCACTAATCAACAGTAATAACACCGCCATTGCACAACGGTATGAGATGGTACAGTGTTGTTAAGTCTGTGAATTAACCTTTCACGTAGTTACCGTTCAAAGATGTTACATCATTGAATACTGAATCCCGCAGTTCAATAGATTTTCGTTTCAGCTATGTCTAGACTTTTTGTGGAATAAGCTAATACTAATGCTACATCCAAAGTCTTTAATCAAACATTATCTACGAATTTATTACGCAATATTTTATCTCCTAAATTACAAGGCCTTGCGTACTAGGAAAAAAAATTTCATGTGTAATTTTTTTAAACTACTGTGATAGTGAGAATAACACTGAGACATGCGGTAAGAACTTCTGAACATTTCCTGTGACGACGCATTAAATATTCTAGTGATAAGAAAGGCAGAAATCAGAAAAGATTGTGTGTTTACTCAGGAGTAGCCAGTGCCTTGGAATAGAAATGCATTTCATTTGCTTTCATATAGCCCACGATATAATCTGATAACCCTGTATATGGTGCACATATTCTGTACGCAGTTGCCACGCATACGGACGTAGAAACAAAACCAAAACTTAAAATTTCAAATCGAGACCAGCTGAAAACGTCTTAGCTTGACACTAAGTCACCGCAGCCGTCTCAAGGCGCATTTCCTTTCACTTTAACCCGCTTTACAGTATACCTGCCTCAAAAAACTAACTTTGCTGTCCAATCTTACTGTATAAAAATAAATATAATAATAAAATACGTTTTTTAACTTCTCACTGGTTTTAAAGAAACGAGTCTATTTCATTACAAGCTTTTTTGCTAAGTTACGGACATGTCGTTCAAGTTGCACCCCCCCCCTCTTCACCCCGATGGACTCTTATTCCTAGATGTTGTGTGGCCGTCAATATATTTAGCAAATTCTGACTGTTTCGCAAGGCACACGAGGGCCAAATGCGGTGGATGGCAGTATGAGGGGAAAATATTTGTCAATAGGTCAGAAATAATGTTCTTGATTTTCTTCAACCTCTCTACCGACAGCGTCTTCACACGCTGTCATAGTATCGATATCGCATGTCCATGGTTAATGTCTTTCGCAATCACGAAACGTTAAAACATGGCGCCTTTTCTGCGCCGATATTGGTATGACCGCCGTGTGATTTTCTAGTAACAGACCGGTAATTTAAAACTCGTCCGAAACGTTATGTTCCCGGCGTCACGACAACAATGCAAAGGACAACTTGCTGGAGGCGCTCACTTTATCGGTACAGGAGAGAGAATACGCGTCCTTTTTAATTCGTATTTACAAAAACGAGAAAGTGAAGACTGAATTTTTATTTCGTAAAAATAAGAGGCTTTGTAGATGAAAGATTTTAGTGCTTGTGTGTGGCTTGTTCAATACGTGAGTGCGTCTGTAATAGACACAGCCCGAATATGATTTATTTGTACAAGAATATCACTTCATTCCAAATGGAGCCGAATTTATGGTTTCAGTTTGTTTCATTTCCTAGCCTTCAGCACTTAACAATGAAACTACTTCAGCTCGGAATGAAAATTACTGCCAGAAATTAAAAGCCATTTGCTCAGCTCAAACCACAGTTATGAAGATATTTTCTGGCGAACTATTTTATTGGTCAAAATATTACTTACATATCAAGTTTCAGATTTATCAGGTGTTGCAAAAGAAGGGTCTGTTGAATGATGAATGATAGAGTGAAGTCGAAATTTTGTTCTCTTTTAGTACTAAATCAGTATTCTGTTCACAGTCTTGTGAAATTTGATGGACTTCAAACATGGTTCTTAGCATTCGTATAATCGTCATTATTGCATTCAGTTTTGAAGTAGGTAAGCGGCTTTTAAATTTTGCCGTACAAAAAAGAAAATAAAGCAAAATCATTACCAGTGTATAAGACAGCCTTCAGTGGGCACTTGGTACCGTAACTCCGAAGATTACGGAAGTAGCAAAAATTAAACAAACGCAAATTTATTCCAAATGTGAGACGGCTAGGCCTATATGCCGTTCCAATGTTTGTATAATCTCCATCACTACTGGAAAATAATTGTTTTTCTTGTTTATAAATGTACAGATTTCAAAAAAAAAATTGTGAAATATTTCGTATTTTAGCTGGGGTTGGGGCTAGTAACACATTCGAAAATCATAGCCGCTGCCAAAACAGTTTGCCATATATGTGATACTGTAAAAGGTGTAATAAGCGAAGTATTTTCTCAACAGTCGTGCAAAAGTTTTGTCTGGTATAATGAACACAGCGAAATAATTGCAATGTGCCGCGTGATTTAAAAGCGATTTCTCAGATGAGCGAGACCGACACCGATCATGCTGGGTCGTGTGAAAGCGCCTGTTAACTCTCTCACTCCGATCCGATCATACTCTCGACGCAGCAACGAATGTCGAGATTTAGCCAGTGCTCGTGTACGTGCCTACAAGGTTTTATTTTATGAAACAGTAAACATCCTTCCGGGGCAACCAATCACCTTTCAGCTAGATAAAACTTCCCCCGAGGTTCATGGAATCCGAAAGTTCATTACCATATACGCAAGAGCACGTTACCCCATTTTATTCCAAACCCGATAAATCACCATTTCATTACATCACATTGCCTGTCCCATACGTCTATGCCAATATTATCTCCCCATCTTCGCGTAAGCCTCCCAAGTAACAAAGCCCCCTTCAGGTTTCCGACCAAAATTTTGTATCCAACTCACATCTCTCCCAAAACTCTGCTACATCTCCCACCCATCTTTTTGAAGAGCACGAACTGTGAACCGCGTGAGAGATTTTAGGTTCTCACAGCGGTGTTTCAAAAGATTAAAGTGTTCTGAGATTTGACGCCGTGTCTACTGGCAAATAACTTTTCGAAGGATCGCAATGATTTCGTCTTCAGGATTAAGCAGTCAAAGAATAGCCACGCTGAAAATATGTTTGTGTTACACAGGTAGGACTTTTGGGGTTGCGAGTCATTACTTCTGACGCCGCAGCTTTTCTTGGATTGCTTAACCCTGAAGATGGAGGCATAAAAGCCCTTCGAAACATCAGGAACTATTTACGAATCGATATGGTGTAATGTTCAAGAATATTTGAACCTTATGTGCCTCATCACTGTGCAATTTTCCCTGCCGTCCTACCTTTCTGTCTCTCATCGTAATGTTCTACAAGGTACGTACATTATTAGTGCAGCTTCTTCCCTAGGGCAATGGTAGTGACTGGAAATCAATCCAGGGACAGAAATGAATTTTCAGTGCGCTGGATCGGCTCGCAGCTTGTATATGACGACAATGCAATTGAAAAATGAGAAAAAATCTACAAAATTTGTAATATAAATGAAACTGGAAATTAAATATGCCATAAAATATATTTCTCTCTGAAATTTCTTTGCTGAAAAATTAAGAACGTGTTTTATAGTAAAACTGTGTTTCTGAGGCAAAAGCTTTACTTTGCCTGTTGCGTAAAGAGGAGTGACTGATTTGTTCGGTCCATAGTTACGTGACTTGTGACTGATGCTTGGAAATGTTACGACCTTATGGAAGTAGTCTCTTTGATAGTTGCTTTTATACAGAAAATCGGCGAAGATAATGCAGACACATAAGTGTGAGTCTGATTCTCTTTTTTAAAGTGGCAAAATTGTGTTGGTCTACCCGCGCAATTAAACTTTTGTTGACTAACACAACCTTTGGAAGGAGTTATTGTCTGCCAACCCCCATAAATATTTGTCAGATTATCGGTGCTCATGCCAGATTATATCATGATTATTGTCTTTTGGGATGTGACACCGTGTAGTCTTGTAGCCACTTGCTAGTGTATCGGAGGAACCTGCTGTCTTCATTTTCAGGGAGGTATGTGATAAATGTAGTAAGACAGCTAGTCGCGAACTATTCAGGGATTAATCCCTGAAGATGGGAGCATCAAGATCTTCCAAAAATTTGTTAACTGACAGTCTCAGGTGTTAGTCGCTGGCTGTTCATAGTGCAGGACCAAGTTCGATCCCAGATTATTTCGTGTGGGATTTGTGATAGAAAAAGTGGCACCGGTACATGTTTTTCTTCGAGTACGTCTGTCTTCCCCTGTCAGGTTTATGACACCAACTCCCGGTACGTCTACCACATGTTGTTTTTCTACCACCGACAAAATAGAATCTTATCTTTGACGGATTTGACATTCAGAGGACCGTGCATCGTGATATATTATTATAATAAAACCAGTGAGGTACACTAATTTCTCAAATTTATTTTTGGACTAGATTTCTACATGTTTCGGACAGGTTTTCTGTCCATCATCAGGAGTCTAATACTGCATACACAGCAATAGGTATATGTCATACAGGTTATTCTGACTGCTTGCTAGCAAGCAGTCAGAATAACCTGTGTGTATTGTGTATACAGTACTAGACTCCTGATGATGGACAGTAAACCTGTTTGAAACATGTAGAGTTATATTCCAAAAATAAATTTGAGAAATTAGTGCATCTCGTTGGTTTTATTATAAGAATAGAATCTTATCGTTATATAAACAATTAAATAGTATCACCTCGTAAGATAGTGATTCACGTAAGAGATAATTCCGAGCTATTACGTCAGCGGAAACGGCGCAGAAAAGTATTGCTTGCACATTCATACAAACTGTGGGAAACGATTCAACCATTCGCCATGCCCAATCACTTAATCTGTTGGCGACACTTAAACACTTGCAGGTTTCCAAAATATCCGACAGTCAACACCTGTGTTCAGTTTCTCTCAAGATGATCACCTCTCCTCGGCGACCTCATGACCTGCATCTTTTCAGTAAGACTTGTTCTCTCCCCTCCTACCCATTCCGGCTTCATTATAATACCTGCTAGCTCAGAGATAAACTGGCATAAACACCAACAACTCTATATCGACTTCACATACGCAAGTGTAGGGAAAACCTCTTCCACGCATTGTGGGGAATAGGATAGATATTCCTCGCGGAATGTACCGTTAGGAAGGGAGTTAACGATGGTTTTAAAACCGGGTCGTATTACAGGGATTTTCACGACTATTAAAATGTAATTGGGCCATATGTCGCAATTGATTTTACTTGTGAATTCGTGCATTGTGAATGAAAATTCATGACCTCATTTGGCAGCATTGATACAGATGGTAGCACAATCAAACACCTACTCAAAATCCTCATCAGCCATCCTTGCCTAACAATCAGATGGCATTGAGCTATCGTACTGTTAATATAAAGCTCATCGCCATCACAGTAGATGGCAGCACCTACAGAAGTTGCGTGGATCTACAGTCACGAGGCGCATCTATAGCATTCTAAAGGATTTTCATCAAGTTGCCCATCAGAAATACAAAACACGGCAAGGCTTTGGTATCCCTACGCGTCACTTGACAGGAAGGCGATGCAGTAGGACGTCGATGTTGCCTTTTACCTTGACCTCGCGTGGGGCTCCATGTCCCGGACGCCCCCAGAATTGCTGCCAGGTTTCGAAGTGGCGCCTGCTGCTCTCCATTTCCTCCTGGCGGGCTTGCTGTGACACAGAGGAAAATGTATTTAGTTGCCACCATAACTGTGATATACACCAATCATGTCACCTTTCTGTATTCATTCAGCACCAATTTTTGTTCTACGACTTTTTTGTATTTTTTTAGCACTTTTAGCATTGTTCTACCGCCAAGGAGAGAAAGAGAGACGGTGTTATTACAGACATAAAAAATTCAGTTCTGAGCAGGTTATACCTAAATTATGAAAGGGAAATTCAGTAGTACTAAAAGGGAAAAATATTTCGCCATAATTCCTTTTTCTTAGAGGAAATTGTCGAAGTTTTAAAGTGCTTCAGGAGTTAGACTTCTGTGCAGAAGGAATAGAAATTAGTTGTGCTATGAAACCATACGAAACTCCTCTTGTTGAGCCGCGACCAGTTTTTGATCTACCTGAAGGCGTTGTTGCTTGCTAAACACTTGCTTGGATAACTCCTTTACATATTCGTGATTTCCCGCCGCTCGGTGGCAGTCTGCTGGCCTGCAACAAAAACAAAGGGTCACTGATGCACAGACATTCTTATCCGACAAGCGCATTATATACAGTTTGTTACTGCTACATCCTATAAGAAACTTGATCACAATTTTGGAATGGCCACACCTACGTCATCGGCGCACATAACATGCACATTCAGCAATAAAGTACCGATTCCTGGTAACGCCCGCGCGGGTGACACACGCACTTCCTGCGAAGGTTAGTTCTATTCTGTGTGTGAGGGGAACGTGTGTGCTTTGTAGTACGGTGTCGTACGTTTTTCTCCTTCGTTGTAGTCGTTAAAGATGAATACAAAATCGAAAATCCCGCTACTATGAAGTGCGGTTGATTATACGATTTTTAAACCTACATTCTTCCGACGAAAATTCACAGGCTTACAATTGAAGTGTATGTTGAAGGTGCGGTGAACGAAGGAAATGCGAGGAAATGGTGTCGGTTGCTGAAGGAGGCAGCACTAATCTGTATGACAAAGAATAAAATGGGCGCCCGTCTTTGGTCACGGATAATTTGAGAGAAGAAATGAATGCAAAAATTCGGGAAAGCAGATGATTCGCAATTTCTGAATTATACGAATATTTTCGAAACGTACTTCGCTTTATAATCCAAGAATTTGTTACGGACTGGCTGAAAGACTTGGCGTCGGCCTTTTTCGACGGTGGCTTAAAAAAGCTGATCCACGTTGAAAAGTGCCTTAATTTACATGTCGGCCACATGGAGCACTTACGAACCGTGTACTGCTTCAATTAGCTTACCAGAAGCCGCAGCGTTTTTTCTGTTCATTTTTCACTGCCGTTATTTACACCTATATTTATATACATATTATTCATTTCACTAGTTCCATAAAGTACATATTTATAGAAATTGGTTACAGGAACAATTTTGTAATTTATATTTGTACACCTTGTATATACTGTCTGTGCAATAAATCTCTTTAAAAAATTGAGTAGTATTTTAGTGTAGGTACCACCATGTTGCAAATATTGCATTTTTTAAATTTTATAAACTTTTTTTTACACGCAACCGATACTTAAACCTTTTGGCGCCGGAATTATTTTTTTTAAATTTTAGCACATTCTGTATATAAAATGTGAATAATACAGGAACCAAATACATTAGAATTATGAAACAAACTGCATTTTGAAGAAAAAAACGGAGAGTATACACCATGTTTAAAATATTCAGTACCTATATTTGTTGAATAAATACATAAAATGCAACTTTAGAAGTTAGAAGTGCAGTATGACCACTATAGTTGACATTAGGCGTCTAAACGTTAATATCTGGACGCGCTACTTTCTGTGGTCAGAGAGGGACAGGCGGAGCAGTAGGAGATGCAACCTAACGTTGCATACCATGCACATAAGTACACTTCCCTTCGTTCTAGAGGAAAGCAATGATAAATGTTTTGCGACACAAGAAGTTGTTCTGTAATGGTGCGATGCGCAGTAGCGTAATTAATGATAAACATTATTATTTTTATTATTATTACGCAATTTTGCTTGGCCCTGTTAGAGCAAGCTGATGTAGCAGTAGGCGTCACGAGTGCGAAAAGTCTTTTCTTACCCGTTGATGTTCTTGACTTTTGTCACATCTGTGGTGTAAAGCGGATATCTCTCCGTAGTGGCTCTTCTACGAGCCAGCAGGGGTACGAGCTCCACACCTCCGAGAACCTGTGTGTAGAAAATAAAGTCAGAATTGTTTCCATCTCACCTGGAGGTACAGCAGTAGGTTGGGTCACAACTTACACTTTCTTGTGTCGAGAGGTGAAATATTTGTGTTTCGTTAACCTACTTCCTTTTGAGTCAGCAAGGTGCTAAGCCTTGCACGCAGTTTACTATTATGTTGTTCTGATATTCAAGCGGAACTGCGTATTTATTTTTTCGGAGTCGTAATGAAAGAAATTTTGCCGCGCGGTCTAAGGCATAGTTCTACGGCCGCTCGCCTGCTGAGATTGTGGGTTCGAATTCCACAGGGGGCATGGATGTCTGTCCGCTGTGAGTGTTGTGTGCTGTCAGTTAGCGGTCTTTGCGACGCGCTGATCACTCGTCCAGAGGAGTCCTACCGACTGGGATGCGTTGTTATGTGTGATCTATAAACCTCAAGAATGAGAAGACCATGGCCCGCGTTGGGCCGCAGCGCCACAGGAAAAAAAAAAATTGAAAGAAATTTTACAACATGTCGTAGACATTTTTTATCCTTCTTTGCCTATTATTTGTGCCAGCTTTTCGTCCATTCCTTTGTCAGTACTTTCATTTGTCAATCCATTGAGATCTGAAACGTCTCTACAAATCAGTAGTATTACTGTACTAATAAACTTCGTTGTGCAGCTGGTAATGAGGCTGGCCATTGTTGATAATTAGCAGTTTTATACGTAAGGTCAGGATAGCTCAGTCGTTATAGCGACTCGCTATGGACTGGGCGGTCCGGGGATTGAATCCCAGTGGTGGGCGAGATTTTCCAAACCCCTCCAGACGGAACTTGGTGCCCATTCAGCCTCTTATACAATGGTTACCGCGAGGGACAAAGCGGCCGGGACGTGGTGTTGACCACCTACCCCATCTAACGCCGAGGTTCAAGAAAGAGTAGAGCTATACCCCTAGCCCCCTCTTGGCCTTCGTCGCCTTGAAATTCTAACAATAGAAAACATTTGATTGTCGATGGCTGCAATAATGAGCTAATGTTTGGGACTTGCACTGTAATAGCATTTACTCTTGTAGCTGAGTAATCCAAGTCATTATCGCAATATATATTTTACGACAGATAAGAGTTTACCTTTCTGGGATTGTCGGCCATGGCTAGTCGCTGCTGGCACTCAAGGTCGTTCTTCTGCCTCTGCAGACATTTCACTGTGTTCTCATCGCTCCAGCCCTGAAACCATTCTGCCTAATTAAGTTCCTCTCTGTGCTACTTCTACATACTAGCAGTGCTGTGTGAACTAGTTGCTAGGATACCAACAAAATACTGATTCTCAATACAGTACCCGTCCATGTATTTGTATTAAATCCCCTACACACGACATTAATTTTTCTTCTTCCTGTTCCGTAAAAATTTATATAATTTTCAACATCTAATCTACCACGCGAAAAGTTGTATTATACTAGCCCTTAATTTTGGCACATCTCCAGATTCTCCGGGTTCGGTTTTCAAACGAAATTCTTGTACTAATTGAAACTGGGCCACAGCAGCTTTGTTATTATTATTATTATTTCTATTATTATTTTATTCTGGCCTATGAGCTACTAGGTGGCGGTTGGTAATTCCAGATCTCAACAAAAGATCAAAGCGATTTAACCCAACACTTAAAGAATAATTTGTGCTGGGCTTATTAGTGTGATCTTCTGTAGCTCTGTGCCTGGCAGCAACTGAAGGTTCTGATCTAATCCTTGTTATTATTATTATTATTATTATTATTATCCTTGTTATCACCTTTATTCAGGATATTCACAACTATATACCCGAAACAAACTATGTTTATAGTGTATATATTGTTGCAGCTGTTCTGTATGTACAATTTGTGCTACATGTAATGTTATTTCGCCCGTGAAATATGTTTTGTACTTTCACATTAGTACTTTCCGCAGTATGTGTGCAGTGCCCAATATAACTGTTTTTTTTTTGTGGTTCCTTAATTTCGTGCTTCCCTGGTATGTTGCTCAGCTATTGTCTGGATGATTTTGAAATGGTTCCAGTCGTCCCTATTATTACCGGTATATTATTATTATTAGTAGTAGTAATTCCATCACTTGACTCCATATAATCTGAGTACTGAGTGCGTCGTTAAACCATAAACCAAAGTTAATAGAGACAGAAGTGTCAGCAGGTATCCTAGCAATTGTGCGCTCCCCACCTGTTGGCAACCAGTGAGCGTGACTACAGGCTTACGTGCTGCATGTGAGAACAAGTGGTTTTTATGATTTGTGGATTATTTACGGCTTTCGAAATTAGCACCACAAAGAAAAGAACCGTCTGATGTGCTTAGTTATGAGTAGCAGGATACAGTTGCATGTGGGCCAAACGAAGACTCCAACATCGTAACAGTGATGACCAATTTCTCTCAGGTATTGTACAAATTGGTCCAGTAAAAGTTAATAAGCCAAGAATTATTTGCCTAATAATGTTTTGTTTAACTTTCCATGTAGACTGAAATAAAATATTGAGTGGAAACAGTGGTGTCACAAATATTTTACGTGTATATAAGTTGTGTGTATACCACACACAAAAGAGAAACCAGCCTTTTCTGCCCGCGAGGCAATTTTGAAAACCTGCGGCACCCTCGTCGTCTTGTTGGACCAAGGAACGAAAACAAGAAGAAAAAGAAAGTGATAAATTGTCAAACAAACCAATAGTATGAAGAAATATGACGCTCGAACCGTTCGCATTTCGTTGTGAGTCTAAAACTGCCAGAATCCCGCGATTATTTTCTTCGTTTCAGGACATTCCATGTAATGATATTTGCTCATATCATCTGTAACTAAGGCAGTTGTCGCGCATGGATAGGCACACATTACTGTGAAATGTGCATCTTGTTGCATCGTTTCCAGTTTTGGGGAACAATGGCATCTGCCTGGATTACTTATTGAACTCAGTGATCAATCATACACAAGAACGCACGGTCTGCTGCTCTCTTTTCCGAGTCGATCTTCTGGTTTATGTCAGATTTAGTTTGGTCAAGTTAACTTCATGCCCCGTGCTATAGTACAAAGTGCCATGTTTACTGCGTTGCGTGTTCAAGCGATCGGACTGTCTCTATGAACAACCTGCTGTTTGATGCAGTCCATTGCTATCTTCCCGTACTGCCTGCTTGTGTATCAACTTACGCAAGATTAACCTTTTAAAGACGAAGCGCAGACCGCTTTATTTAAAGACCCAATCCCTACCGCGCTGTAAACACTTTTCATCTCGGTTATAAAAACCAATCAGTTTATGCTGTAAGTGGCACAAGTCGCTGTTTGTTCTCAGATAAATACAAAACACATAAATACAGTGTGGGCAG
>Ga0123354_10008115_pt1 | contig 15933 bp, 5 predicted proteins | sample TergutLab28metaG_2_FD_97872 | JGI IMG/M metagenome (GOLD analysis project Ga0123354, IMG submission 97872) | Labiotermes labralis P4 segment gut microbial communities from Petit-Saut dam, French Guiana - Lab288 P4 | ecosystem: Host-associated > Arthropoda: Insects > Digestive system > Gut ...
AGTATTAAGACTCCTGATGATGGACAATAAATCTATCCGAAACACGTAGAGTTCTTTACCAAAATAAATTTGAGAAATAGTGCACCTTGTTGGCTTGTATTATAAGAACATATCACAATGCACGGTCCTCTGAATGTCAAATTTCCAAACTTCTTTGAGTTTGTATTCACGTGTAAGTGATCGCGAACAAATAAAATGTACCGTCTGCTAAAAATAAGTATTTGTGTTATCCTTAGTAAATTACGTTGTAATCAGACAAGTACGCAAAATTGCGAAAAACGACTATCAGCTTCGTCATGTCTGTCTGTCAGTCTGCATTGAACCACTTCGCCCCCGCTGGACGGATTTTCACAAACTTTGAGCATTTTTCGAAAATCTATCGAGAAAATTCAATTTTCATTAAAATCTGACAAGAATAACGGATTGTGTACATGAAGACAAATATATACTTCTGGTCATACCTCACTAACTTCTTCTTAGAATGAGAAATGTTTCAGACAAAAGTTGTACAGCAAACCAAAACGCACTTTTAATGTTCAGTAACGTTTATCGGAAAACGTGCCCTTTACGAGATGCTGCGAAATTATATAGCAAAGCCGGGAACACTACAAATGACAAAACCGCTCATGTGCATTGAATGCTGGATACCTAAGGCCACAAACACACTCCCAGGATACGTAACACTTATTACTTTTCTGCTGCAACAATAGTTGTAGGAATGCACCTCCATGTTATGTTATACGTAAATTGCTTGTCTTGTGCAAATTGCAACCATAGCAATACAAGAGAAGTCTGCCTACAACAGTCTCATTGAGAATGTTCGTAACGGTACACTCTCCAGAGACCATTGTACAATATCCAAATTAAGGTTTTTATTTTCTCTCCAGTTTACTATCAAACATGCTACTCTTTATGACGATGGCCAGGAGTGAAATCCTCAATAAAAATTTCAACCATTTCGAAACTGCTAAGCCACAGCTTCCGCCACAGAGTAGATGTGTAGTTAACAGTCACCTGGTACACACTCATATAATATGCAAACCATGAACTTGCGACAATAAACTTGTTAGCGGAGTGAAACTGAATTATCTTGCAGTTTCCACCCAGAATAACAAAACACTGTGGATGTTGTAAACAAGTCACGGATCACCTTGCGGTATAAAATACACCCATGCGATTGTCATGCGATCTATGGTAACCATTAGGAACAACAAACGTAAGAGGCCGAGGCAGAGCGATCTTTGTTTTTAAGTATATATTTGAAAGCCTTTCCATCGTGTTGAATGTAGCAACAAAACAAACATATGACGTGCGATATTTTTTTAAACGTTTTTAATAGTCTACTGACATAATTAATTAACTTGATTTCTTTTCATTGTACAATTACATGCTCAATTATTTTAAATTTAATGTAAATGATATGGAATTCCATTGAGTGCACACTTACATTATACCTTGTATATGTTCTGCATTGGCCTGATGATGACTGTTTTACAGCCGAAACATGTTGCCCTGATGTAATTGATATTTCATCACTGTCTTGATGAACATATGTTGTTTTAGACGGTAATATACATATATTTACGTGCAATAACTTGGAGACGACATCAAGCGGAAGCCTAGGTAGAATTAAGCAGAAATAAAGTTCATATTCAAACATCACTCAGACCATTCAGTTGTTCTAGAAATAAAAGCACTTGTATAAATAAACTATTAAAAAGAATGGACAAATTGCTACGAGAGGAATTGCGTAATTTCTAGGCCATCACTTTACGTGACATTACTAGTGGCAAAGTAACAGACGACTAGGTGGACACGGAATGTAGCACGGTTGAAGACGATTAGAATTTCGTAATAATTTTTGGCTATAAAATAATAAGAGGGAAATCAAGCCGAAGTTTATTGACTCTATGGGGTAATATGAAAACAAAACTCCAAAAGCAAAGGGATATAAAATTCAGTGCCTTTGGAATTTAAGTGCCATAACCCGTGAATATAGTAATAAAACCATGAACAGTTTTACAAAATTTGCCGTAATTCTTGGCCGGCTGTGCAAAAACCAAGTTCTTATGAAAACTGTCCAACGAATTGAGTTAATATGGGCTTTAGACACGTGAATGAGAAGTTAAAAAATGTTACGGTTCATATACTCACGTAATCTACTTCCCTGAGGGAAATACGAATAGGTGTACTGGCACCCCCAAATGTTACTAATTCTTCACTTAAGCAAGGATCAACAGTCTCAACTAGAAGAATATATTATGACGTACTAAATTCGACCTTAACCCACACAGATCCAGTGGGTCCGATATGTACCGCCAGGTTTAACACCAAAACCTACGCATTTGTGTAAACGTCCAGGTGATACATAATCCTTAAAATGAACAGGTTTTGTTTTCCCAAGCAAAATTAGATGGCATTTATAAGTGAATAAAATTATTGTCTGCGAGATACAACCTGAACTTTTACGCAGACTCTAGATTAATTTTAATCTGCAAAGGGCTAAATACTTTTTTCTCCTTACGTTATTCATAAGAATACTTGTACCATATTCTCATTGTTAACAAACGGGTTAATACACTTTCCAGAGAGCTACGGATCTCCGATCATTCATCTGTGACCTGTTCTGATTGCTTCGTTACAAAAAAAGCAGAAGTCTTCGAAACCGAGATAAAGATCGCTGAGCAATCAATCAACAAAACGAACCTCAAGTATTCACTTGATTTCATTCAGTAATTTGCAGAGAGCTTGGTTTCATCTCTGTTTGAACTTTTGTACTTATAAAAGTAGCAACCCTGGGATTTCCTCTGGGGAAAAAATGTAAAATTGAAATGCGTTCGCTGGAGTGTGATTCAGCAAAGACAAGAAGAATACTGCAACCAATTAAGCATCTGCTGACAAGGTCTATAAGAAGTTTTTAAGAAATAAGAATAACTAAACCTATAGACTTATAGTTGATAAGGTAGAACTTTTCTTGTATCATGTTGATTGCTAAAGGTTTTATTACATGAATTCACGGAAGAAATTTTGTATTCCGCAAACGTTACAACAGGCAGAAACGGTTGCATAATTTTGTATGGAAAATCATACTGGAAATGTAATAATAACATTTATAAAAAAATGACCTTAAGATAGAATAGTGCTTATTCCTATAAGCCTAGTTTCTGAAGGAAAAAATATTCCAGGGTTCATACAAATAAACACATACCACTTCTATTTGGAATTGATTTATTCTGTCGTGCATTTATTAAATGACTCTGAGGAGAGATATTTTACTATGCAAAAATGTTAGATGGTAGGGTATTTCGTGCAGGTACCGGTACTCATATACCTGTACTGAATAAACTAAGATAAATTCTGTAAATAATGAAAGTCCTCTGTCTGTCGCGGAGCAAATTTCAGAAAAAAAGAAAAGCAATATGACAAAAAATCACAGGCAAATTAGGTCTGAAGTTCCAGCCACACAGATATAAAAGATTCCTTAGACAATACGACAGCTTGAAATTCCGATAAAGAGAAAGCCTCTATGTAATATGTACGTTAAAGCGGCTTTTGGCCGTCAGTCAAAGTGTGTAAAATTTACACTCTCTAGGTTACAAAAATAACACAATGACACACTTTGGTAAAATTTATAAACGCAGAGTATTAACTTAGTTAAATTGAAATAAAAAGGACTGAAAAATATAGTATAAATATTTATACTATTTTATTTCATAGACTTTAAAAATAAAAGAAGCCTCGGTCCCAGGGCTCTATGTATAATGTTGTAAGAATTTTAAACATTTTCAAAATTTATGTCGTCCTAAGAATGGCTTATTACATAAACCGAAACAAATAGCTGTCTCACTGATAAATAAATAGTGCTGTGCCAATTGAAAATCCATTAGTACTAATCGTTTCAATATTAAATATATTATATTTTATAACAGAATATAATGCGCATTATTCAGTTCAGCAAAACCATAAATTAAAGTGCCAAACAGCAATGTAATAACACTAGGAAATTACGGCATACATAAGACCGGTAGTAATAACTCTAATTAGCTGCAGTATAGAAACACAATAATCTTAGAAGTTACTTCATCTACGACTTTTGTGACCACAGATTTATAGAGTATAAGATGACCTTATTCTTGCCTCATTCCTGCAATTATCGATTACTGATAATTCTTGGTGCACATACGTGAGTTACATGCATTCTTGATTTATTTAACATACCTTTAATTAGCTCAGGTTGTATAGCTTAACATGACAGGATTATCATTGAATAATGAAACAGAAGCATGAGAAAGTGCTCTCATGTCCTAGTTGGAGGTGCTAACGTGTTTACGGCATTGTGATAGTGACGAAAATCACAAAATTTCAGGCAGGGCGAGGATTTGAACTCTGATCTTCACAAGGAGAAGACAGAAACACTCTATACTGCGCTATGATAAACAGCTGTTACTTGCGTCGAAATTAAAATAATTCTGTACAGCAATAGAGTTATGAAACACAAAGTTAGGTATCACAGGACATAACGCAAAATCAAATTAAACACTGATGATGATTATGATGATGATAAAAATAATAATAATACGCGAGATTTTTTTTTGTTTTCGTATGGATCTTATGCTTTCTGCTTTATGTACAGTAGCCTATTAAAATCAATACGAAAGGGTCATTATATGTGGTGTGCAGGTTGAGGCAATCACAGCAAAGGCTACAGAGAATTCACTTATTGCATTCATTTCTTTTTTACTGTGGCCCTAATTGGTACAAGGGCCGGGATAGCACAGAAGTTATAGGGACTCGCTACAGGCTTTACGGTTCGGTGATCAATTCCAGGTGGGAGCGAGGTTTCCCGCATCTGTCCCAAACCCCTCTGGGGCTCACCCAACCTCCTGTAAAATGGGTATCGGATCTCGCGGGGTTAAAGTGGAAGGGGCGTACCGTTGACCACCCATCTCTAACTAGCCATAGCTTGAAGAAAAGAGTAGAGCTGTAATTTTACGCCCCCTTTGGGACGCAAATAAACAAGATAAAATTATGCATTTATTATTTTCATAATACAGAAATCGCTGATTTTGTTTGGTACACTGAAACACTTAGGAATTAAAAATAAATGACAGAAAATATATGGGTATAAAAATGTTTCATTTTTTCTGTGGAAAACATTTCGAAAACTCATTGATGTTACTTTGGACTGATCTCTCTCTCTCTCTCTCTCTCTCTCTCTCCTCCTCCTCCCTCCCTCCCTCCCTAAACAGCGTTTCTGTATCTACCAGTTTTCTAAATACACCTGTACACGTCCAGAAAGTTATGAACACTTTCAAAATCTCTTTCTGTATTTATACAGCTTCTATGGAGTGCAGAGAGCAGGAGATCTGGCAGCCTGTGACAATGGGGGGCTGCAGAATGAGAATGCGCAAAGTAAGGATATCCAAAGGTTTTGTATGCATAAGTTCGTATCACCAAGAAAGGTTTTACGTAACCGGGTTTTACTGTTAAAAATTATCTCTGTTTCTGGAAAATACAAGCATTATCTCTTTGCACATAAACCGTTATTTCTGCTATTCCAAGGACCAAATAGCGCGCAGTTAAACAAGAGGGAAATTCGTGCGTCGTATTTCTCTGCGACTGGATGTTAAAGCAAACAAAGGAGATTTTTACGTCTCGTGTGGACTGAAACTGGAAAAGCCTTAGATTTCATGTCGCTCTTAAAACCCTCCCGCATCAAATCATAGGTGAGTGTCTGTTACTTTCTGAATTTTCAGTTTCATCACTGGAGTTTTACCCTAACATTTTTATTACTACGAAAGTACAAATAAAAAAGTTTTTTCCCCCTTTTGCGAAAGACATGAGGGGTAGTGGGGGAAGGAACATAGAATTTAATTATCGTGGTGACATGAAAGCTGGTACTAGCTCACTCTGGTGGCGTAGTTCTTAACTAAGTTGTTCTTAACATCTGGCCCTGTTCATATCAGTACTGTAGAAGTTACGAGCTGAACTTCGGGTTGAATTCGATTGTCACTGTAGGGAGCAGTGGCGGTTCTTATTAGTGTTTCCTTTTCTGTAACAGTTTATATTGGCGGTTGAATCCCGTTCAAACATACAATTCTTTATAAACCAAACCTCTGACAGAAAACTCCAATAAATAAGTAATAACTAATAAAAGGTAAAAATATAGTCAAATTTTTAAACAATACGGCAATTGGTTCACACAGCGACAACTGTACTTCATAATGTTGCAGCAAAAGATAATGTAGGATGTGAAACATGACACAAATATTTACAGCTGCACTGTTCAATTTGTCTAGAAGTTACCAAGTATGACGGTAGAAACTGAGAGTAAATTATTGAGCTGTGGTTGTCCCTAGATAGATGACTAACAGGTGTGCCCAACGAAACATGCGGTCCGGATGACATTCGTTATAAATAATAATAATAATAATAATGTAATAACAGACCATCACAATATTCCAGGTATAATGCACTTAAATCAACAAGAAACAATAAAAGACCGTTGGTTCCTCTCGGTTATCACACTGCGTATTGTGACTCTAAAGTTTCCAACAATGAGCTACTCCCTTCTCCAGGGAGCTCTATGCTTATAACAGAAGCAGCAAGTTACTCCCAAACTTTGTAGGCACATAAAAATCTCCTGAACATCATAAATCCAAAGAGCTTATTTCTAACTTACACGGTTTTGAAATCCTCAAACAGCCTCTAAGAAACAAAAAGTTGCAATGGAATTGCGTATGTTACTGAAACAATAGCCTAATATTTAAATTTGTTATCGGTGCTGCGGCCCAACGCGAGCCACGGTCTGCTAATTCATCATGTTTCTAGATCACACACAACGACGCACCATAGTCGGTAGGGCTTCTCTGGACGAGTGACCAGCTCGTCGTAGAGACCTCTACCTGGAAACACCAACACTAACAACATGCCCCTGTTGTGATTCGAACCGAAAATCTCAGCAGGCGTGCGGCCGCAAAACACGCCTTAGACCGCGCGGCCATTGGGAACGGCCAATAATTAATTATTAATGACTGAAACTGATTATGAAAATATCGGTTGGATAACATGTCAAAGGAATGGCTCGAAATCCTAGAAAAAACCCATAGTCTTGGTTAACTTAATTAATGTTTAATAACTTTAACTTTGTGTCCTACCGTATAACTTTACGCAGATATTTCACGAGGGAATAAACACAAGCTACTGCATTTTTTAACATCGCACTTTATTCCCCTAAGCTCACCAGACAGCCGTCATATTAAACAGACCTTCTCTAACCAAGTTAAAACAATTTACCTACCCTTGGCCTTTGTATTGCAAAATTTGTAGCTTTAGCATTAACGTAATGAAAATCCACACATCACAGAAATACGAAAGTCAGAATTGCTAGGTGTGATAGTACATTGCACATATATACACATTAATTTAAAATTCTTTTTAAAGGTAAAAGTAACAACTAACCCTATAACGATTATATATATGATATGATATATGATATGTGATATATATGTGACACGATACACTATACGATACGATATATGATACGATACGATATGATATATGATACGATATGATGTGACATATGATGTGACGATGTGATATATGATATGATATGTAATGTGATATATATGACACGATACACGATACGATATATGATACGATAGGATATGATATGATATATGATATGATTTATATCATATATCATGTATGATATATTATAAAATATCTTCTTAACACAGTCTAAATACTGTAAAAATTATTTTGTCTTTTAGTGTACCTTTAACCACACTAACTTAAAGCCCTAATAATTTTGTATGAGACTAGGAGATTTTCATGTCAAGATAATTTCGGCTCAATACACAGAGTTCGTATCAGTCTAAACTCAACTAAATTCTATTTTGTTTAATAGAACGACGTGTTTCGGCCTAGGCTTGGCCACCCTCAGTTTCAGAAATAATTTTAAAAGCATAATGAGGCAAAGTGTACAAATAGTTTGTACATATTATCTCAGTATCTTTTTAAAATTTTTTGTGAACCTGAGGAAGGCCTAGCTTAGGCCGAAACAATCCGTTTTATTAAACAAAACAATTTGGTTGTGTTTAGACTGATTTCAATTTTATGTATTACACATAAATACTCAATAATAGGACAGGATGTCACAATTCAAAATTCTTTAAGCTGTTTTGTATTTATGAACCCATTAGCGGAAGACTTCGTTAAATATACTTATAGTTTTGTTCTTCGTTTTCAATTAAAGTTAAAAATTATTATTCACTCTAAAATGTCTGCTACTGTCATGGAAATAAAATTATATCTAAATAGCGACTGCAAATCTATTATATCTAAAACACATCTCGTTTAACTGTGTACTTTTCTAATGAGTATATGACAATATTTTGTTAACATCTACTTTTACATATATTTAACATGGTTGTATTTAAAGTGCATTTTCCGCAATTACGTAGTAAGGCAGTGCTTTTCTTAACTTTTAATAATGTAAATTTTTTTTTAAATTCTATTGAGTAGGCCTTTCAAATTTAATATTTTACAGGTACAATATGTATTTATAACTTAATATTACGGAGATTTCGAATATGTGTGTTTTTAATTACTATTCAATCGTCTTAATATTTAATTTTCTGAAGCCACACTTTCCGTTAAGTCTTTGCAATTGTACATATGTTACAGAATGTCATTACTACTATTACGGTCTGTTTTATATTTCATAACAACTTCTTACTTTTATGTGTAAGTTGATAGTTTTATGTTATATTCATTGGCTACCGATGAACTCATGTCTAAGTATCTTTTAATTGCTAATTGACAAAATTCCAAGCTCAACTTTTAGCTATATTCATAGTCTCTCTAACAAGAAACTTAATATTTCCAGATATAAAGAGTAACTATTGAAAACCTTTATTCCTCAAACATGCATCACGTAAATCGCGTAACAAAAACAGATAAATGCCTCGAAACGTCAAGTAATAATAAGAGGGCAACACCATTGCTATTATTACGTCACATCAAAACAAACTGCTTGTAGTTGGCACTGTGTTATGCAATTAAAACAAGTGTAAAGACTTATATTACAAATTATAAATCTACGTGTATATTCGACCTAATTACGAGTAATTGGCATGCAAATTTTGTCCAAGTGGAATTATACCATATTTAGACCTGCAAAGTGTTTCTTTACATATCTCTGAAACGGCGAGAAATAACCAAGAATACTGATAAGTGTTCTTGTGAAGCGCTTGTCATTTTTTCCAAATTTTAGTCAAACTTGAATTTGGCTGACAAATTTTGTGAAAAATTTGCAATACAAAATTTCAATAAAAACGGCGGAGGTGAATTCTTTTTTTTTTTTTAAGGAGAGACGGTATGTCAAAGCTGAGAGTTACTTTACACAATTGTTTTACAAAAGTGAGTAAGGACGATGAATCAGTAATAGGATCTTCCGTTTATGGTACTGCGCTTTACTCAGTAGGCGATAAATGAAAACTGTAACTTTTCACTTTTGCAGACTTTGGAACAAAAAATAAGTAGCAATGTGCTTTGATCAAGAAAGTGGAGTAAAAGTGGAGTGACTTTGAAACCCAACTCTAATGAAACCTCAACCAAGTTCGTTCAAAGTTTTTCTCTTCTCCTTTATATTCCTTTGAAGCAGAAGAACCTCGCGCTTGTAGTCTCTTGTGGATAGCGCGTAATATTTCAGCACCAGACGCCACCACCTGATACCCAGCCACGGATTATTTGTCGCGCTTACCACGTCCTTACAGGTCAAAAGGACCACCACAGGCGGTGCAGGTAAACAAGAGCTCCTTCCAACACAGGTCTAGCTTCAGCAGAATCAGTTTTACGACTTTTGCCTACAAAGAAAAGGAAACAATAGCACAAAGTGCGTGCAATCATGTGCATGCAACGTTTGCCAGCTTTCCGTACTTTTGCATGGATCCCCGAAGTCGCCCAGTGGTCCATGCAATCGAACTTGTTTCTTATAAAAGCTGATGCATGATAAAAGAAGGTGCATTCAAATGTGTCACGTTCTCGAATACTTCTAATAATCAAAATTTAACTACAACCCTACTGACCAATTTCACACTTTTTTCAAACATACCAATGACGTAAACCACCTGAATGTGATAATGAAAATTAAGAGACATTTTGCGTAATCAATTAATTCTTGATCATACTAACATTCCTGAACTCCGATATAATTTTAGGCAAATGGCACAGTCTGATTTTGATAATTACGTAAATCATTAATCAATTCCTAACTAATTAATCGCTTAGTTTATTCCAATTTTTACTTTATAAAACCGTGTTACTATTCTCATTCATACTATTATGAGGTTTTCTTGCTTTTCCTCTATACCTCCAAAAAAATAATCAGCATTAGGTTTGCCTTAAAATGGATCCTTCTGTTAGCGCCCAATTCATTATTTACATATATCTCTCCAAACAAGTTTCGAGATAAACTCTCATGGTAAGTACATCGCATAAGAAGCTGCATCCTCCGGGAATTTAGAGTCTATTGTGCCTTGAAATTAATCTAGATTATATCATAGAAGAGTCCACAACTGCGCTAAATTCCAGGCGGATTGAAAGTTCCTTATGCGTTACATCTGCCCTGCGCATGGAGACGCTAAACAGACAAAACGTGGTGCCCCGAGAAAAATTCCTTGTCGTAATAGAAACCGGAAGCCAGTACCTGTAAAACATCTAAAATTCTGAGAAACTTAATTTATTTTATTTCGACAGTAAAGTCCTACCAAGCCCGATACTAATATAATGTTACTAACGTCGGCGAAGTGTGTTTCTATTAGATTTTTAAATTTCTTGTATCCAAGAAACGTAGAAATAGGCTTATAAAATAGCATTCCGTCTTTATGTACCAATATGTGTCCCCGTTTCAATATTTGAAGCTGATGACCGATTTTCACAGAGTTAGATACGGAAGCAATACAACAATAATCCGACCCCAAATTTAGTAGTTTTCTAGTACCATTAAAAGAAACATGTCCAACATGCGAACTTGTGACGCTAATCGATATTAGCGCTACTCACTTCAAGTCCCTGCGACAATTTATGGTAATGTGTCACGAAAAATTATGCATCTTTTCTTAAGGTAATATTTTGTAGACACAAGTCGGTAACACACTTCCCGAGAGAAAATGTTTTTCATTTTCAGTCACGTGGCTTTGTCTAATGGACTGACGGATTTCAAAGTCTCAAATTCTGTAGTGAGACAGATTAAAAAAATTTTCCAAAATTATGTATGAATTATTAAATCCTTAAGTTAGCAGTTACTATGACGACCAAATGCGATGCTTCGAGGTTATATCCGATAATCACAAAGCTTACAGAATGACCAATTATATAATAAAATCTTCACAGAAATTAACAGGAAAGAACAGCAAGAATAAACCACATAAATTCACAAAATTAACATCTATGCATTAGGCCCATTTGTAACCGAAAACTCCTTCCTATTCAAAGTGCTGTCAGGCCACTTATCTCCAAAATGTGCTGCATTATGTTACGTGGCTTGCCACTAAAGCCGTTCGTCGTTTAATGATCTTTCGAGGGACTCAAAGTACAAAGTTCTTCAACAAAACCGAATAGCAACACATTCGGCGCCTACGATGAAGAAAACTGCCTACTAAAGCCACACATGTCACTTCTTATTGCCTACACTGCTGTATTTAAGACAGGCAATTTTCTGGTCAGTATTGGTCCTTCAAAAATTGTAATGTAATGTGTTTGCAGCGGATGTTCCTAATGATTTATGTCTGGTTCTGTCACATCACATCAAACGTGCTATGTGTTTGGCGTTAGCAACTGGCAGTGTGGGTCAATGGCTGTTAAATAAGTTCATAGACAAGTCAAAACAAACAGCTACTGGATTACTGCCTATAATAGGTATATTTATTGCCACTGTCCGTTAAATCAGTGTTACTATTATCCACCTATTTATACTTAAGCTTTTCAAATAATCTCCATCATCCAAGTGCTGTGACTAAAGTTTTGAGTACAAAACTGCTGTGTCTGCATACTACAAGTTCAATCCATCTCATCCTTTTTTTATCTCCAGAATATCTAAATATCTACGGGAAGAATTCTGGAAATTAACAAAAATACTGTCTTCAATTTTTTATGTTTGGTTGACCGTACATCCTAATAGAATGATAGTCTATTTTTATTACCAACCTGATGCACAAATTCTTTATTTTAACACATTTATTACATTCCTCTACATGTTTCGAACACTATTATGCTCATCTTCAGGAGGACAAATTGTATCAGTACAGTATCTGGCACCGTAAGTCTCTTTAGGAGACCGTTCAGTAAACAGGCTAAGAGATGACTGCCTTCAGTGTTAAATGGCAGTTTGTTACATACACATTCAGTTTGTAGGTTTTATAATCTAGTGGAATGTTTGCGATATTAAATTCTGTCATTTCAGCAGCCGAAGATTTTTTCTTCATATTTGTGAGATAATTGCTCACAATGATAACTATACGAATACCACTTTATTTTCTGATGCGATTCCGAGTAGTCTGGTATTTAGAGGCCGACGTTTCGGAACAGCTTGCGGAATATCCACTACAGGATAGGAGATGGAGGCAACATGTTCAACCGAAACGTCTGTCACTAGCAATTAGTCTACACTGCGTCACATTTTAGAAGACAGGATGTTTCACATTTCCTTCGCCTCTTAACACGTACCTTCACACAACACGCATTTTGTTCTGACACATCAGACCATTAGTTTGATCGACAGCACACAGCTAACGCTTAGCTAATGTACAGTGGCGCTACTTTAACTGAACCAAAAAATGTTTGTTGACGCACTGAATTACTTCCTGCACGCCAATTTGCTCTGGAAATTTATTTCACGTGACAGTAGAGATCCCTTTTTAACGCTAACTTAGTCAAGAGCGCATTGGACCACACATTTTAAGTACACAATTTTCGTAGTGTCACATATCACTAGTGCTTCTGAGTTTAATTAAATTACCCCGAGATTCCTTCCAACAAAGTCTAATACTTTCTCTCCCAAATTTAATCAGTGTAACCAACTATGATACAACGTGGAAGTTACAGTGTAATTTAGAAACTTTAATTGCTCAATCGATAAGGCATGCAATTTTTACAAAAGAAGTAGCAGTCCTTTTTCTGCAGAAAACTTTTACAACAAAGTATTTAATCTATTCAGATAAATATGATCTGTAGTTTTTTCTTTAAGGTACGAGGTTTTAACTCTCAAATCTATAGAAGAAAAATAAAAAACTAGCATCACATTTTCGTTTTCCTTTCGCCTAGTGAGAAGTACATATATATTTCATGTGCTCTCGTGTGTGTACCAGCTATGAATCTTGTATGGAAAGAATTTCCCCCGTTCTTGCATCACGGTAACTTTCTTGTGCATTAGTACAAATGCGTGGTGTAATATGGAAATTACGCCAATGATAACGACAAATTAGGAGTTTTCAACTTCACAGACATAAGCATATCACTTTAAGACTTGTTCGTACATTCGAAGTGAGTCATCCTGCACCTATTAGAACAAATTCAGTACTTGTGATCCTCGTAAATAACCAACTTGACGCACAATTTTTTCTTGTATGTTTATTTTTATTCTATACATGTTTCGGGCAGCCACGTGCCCATCATCAGGAGAATTATTGTATCAATGCGACAACTGGTTTATGTCACTCTGTGTAGATGACCGTCCGGTACGCAGGCTAGCCTGCATACCAGACGGTCTTCTACACAGTGACATAAACCAGCTGTCGCATTGATACAATAATTCTCTTGATGATGGGCACGTGGCTGCCCGAAACATGTAGAAATAGAAATAAACATACAGAAAAAAATTGTGCGTCAAGTTGGTTATTTACAAGGATCATACCAGGACGCACGGTCAACAACATATAAAATTCAGTACTTGTGAATTTGACTTTTCATTCTTTAAATTCTATCTTCCTCATTTCAGAGTCCCATGAAGGAATATTATCTTAACAACATCAAACATCCGTTTCCATAAAATCACAAAGCACTATTTCAGTCCCAGCAGATATTCCCTGCTCTGCTACGAGACTGTGAAACGGAAGTAGTTGTATTTAGTTGCGTTCTGTCTACGTATCATGACATCTCAATTGTTCACATTTAATTAAATTCTATAGGTTACAGGGTTTTGAAAATGTCAAGTGTGAACGTTTTTGTAAAATGAGAGTTGATGTTCTCTAACAAGTGTCAATGAAGTCTCGAGACTTTTGGCGTATGACGCCGACTACATTGGCGAACACTGACCGCCGTTTTGAGGACTTCGCTGCATAGTTCTAGAAGGATTTATGCAGACGGCCCTGGGGACAAACTTCACCAAAATTCTATTAACGATTTACTAACATACATGACGTCATGGCTAACAAGACTTGGATTTTCATGCTTGTTAGAGAAAATTTCATGTCTCTATTCCATATCTCATATCTCGTGTAATATCTTCATTTACCTCCGATTCTAAATCTTCTCGTTACGGGTTATTTTAATCGTTATATCTCAATACTTGAATACAAATTCTACTGGATACTGCGTTTTAATATTTTACACGTGATAATTTCTACCTCGAAATACATTTTTTTTTCAAGACGCATCAGCCCACAGTGAGCTGGTGTCTTCTCATTGTCGAGGCTTCACGATCACGCTTAGACACACCTTACTCCGTAGGACTCCCCTGGACGGGTGAAGAGCCCGACACAGACAGCTTTACTTAACAGCACACGACTCCCACAAGACGGACATCCAAACACCCGGCGGGATTTGAACCCGAAATACCAAAAGGCGAACGGCCGCAGACCTACGCCTAAGACTGCGCGGCCACTGGGATCGAATTACGATATATTACTGTTTCTAAATTTACTGTTCACTTGTTTGCCCTTTTCTTACAGTCTAATATTAAAAAATGACAAAAGACTTGCTCAGTGGCCACAATTATTCTTTCCTTTAGGAGTTGGCACCAAAATCGGGATTTGTTAAATAACTCAAGAATGTGCGTAATATGTCCATCTGTCCTTCCACCCTACTTTCTTCTTCTTCCTAAACGGCCTATCGTAGATAAATGCGGTAAAACCATAACTGTTCCCGCCGGAAGGTATACTGTGACGAGACATATTTGAACAAAGAGACAATGTAAGTATAAATGTAACATTGAGACACTTCCGCCGAACGTTTTTTTTTTGGGTGTAAGACCACAATTACGTAGTCTTGAGTGTGTGCCTATAGCCTTAGTTATCCAGAGTGCAACGGCCATGTGTCATATTATACTGCCATCTGTGACCTGTCCAATTCTACCATATTTTTCGACATTATTTCATACGCGGCACGATTTTCGGGAAAATTTTTATTGAGCATAAAATGTGTGTTAGGATTTTCTCTACAACGTTTGCTTGAAACATTTATCATTCTCTCAAATGACGAGATATGATTATAAATGTACAAACGTCTTCATGTGTGCTACCCTTTCTTCTTAGCAGATTTTAATAAGATTTGAATTGTATGCACAGATTTTCGACAAGTATTCAAATATAATATTTCATGAATATCTGTCCGGTGGGAGCCGCGTTCCATGCGGACGGTCGGACCCACAGGCCTGACGGAGCTAATGGTGACTTTCGCGCCTCCTTCCGTATTTTACATCAAAAGCATTGAATGGCCAAAAACTACCACCACAAAACACACACATACCCACACATTCATATATGCATTCATGCATATATACATACATGTATACACACATACACACATAACCTAAACTAAACACCGTGGTCTTAGTCCGCACGCGAACTATACCGACAGAGCGGCCGCCGCCGGTCGGCGAAGTTAGTGCCAACTTTTGCGGATAGAGGGGTGTCACGTGGTCAGCGCAACGGG
>Ga0123354_10008117_pt1 | contig 15931 bp, 7 predicted proteins | sample TergutLab28metaG_2_FD_97872 | JGI IMG/M metagenome (GOLD analysis project Ga0123354, IMG submission 97872) | Labiotermes labralis P4 segment gut microbial communities from Petit-Saut dam, French Guiana - Lab288 P4 | ecosystem: Host-associated > Arthropoda: Insects > Digestive system > Gut ...
AGGAATGTCTTCTTGGGGGAGCGGGGGGGAGCGGGGGGGGGGGTAAAAACGGCCGGGGCGCAGGGCTGAAAAACTTGCCAACTTCATGTGCCGATTACCTAGAAATTCTGGGAGCCTCAACCTCGTGGAGACCTAAGGGCGTATTCAGGCCTGTAATGGAATAGCTTTACCTTTTTATCGGGCCAAGAGAACGGGTAACAGCTGAAAGGAAGTGCTTTTATGTGGCCGTATGTCATATCAGCTAACACCGATCGTAGTGCATCGCCAGTATTAATGTTTTCCTTATATTTTCAGTTTTTCTGGCATTAAACTGCAGACAAACTAATAAAGGGCCACGAGCTGAAGAATCTGCAGTAACGTTGTGCATTTTGTGCAAAGAGAACACACATGGGTTACACAAACTACCGTAACTTATGGTAGCATCTTCGATGGGATTCTTGTTGAAGACAGGCAATACTACTTATGTTACAGTAATTAAAGATCGTATTCCTAACACATTTCGATGTTTAATAACGTGACACGACCCCTGTAGTAACAGAACTGTCCTGGCCGGAAGCTGTCTGGAGCTAAAGAGAATGAACCAGAGCGACTGTTTAATTAAAGTCTGTTTAGTTACAACACAACTGCAAAACTGTGCGACAGAAATGCAGCTAACGTTTTAATTACAAAATAATTAAGTGCTAACAAGAATTCATATTGTGTTATGCTGGCGTAACTCCAGGAAGCTTTCCTTTTTTAAAATAATTCTGGATGGCGAGCAATTCAATTTCCGCTTCTCGCACATCAACTCTGCTGCAACATCCCACGCTGCTCTATCAGAGCGAATTCATTAGAATCCCTTTGATGGAGAATACATAACACTATTTTGGGAACAGGAGAGTTTCCGTATATTGCGTAAAATTGAAACGATAATCACAAGCATGTAATTTGATTGTCATTACAGCATTTACACCTATGATCTATGAATTTTTCATGCAAGGTTTTAGATACAAAATTGATGTAAGTAAATTACGTAGGGAAAGTTTCAGAATATTGGATTAACTCGTTAAAGAAAAATAATATAAGATTCGGGAAATGTATGCATACCTTAACAGTTCTGGCGTCTTGGCTGTATTGTGGCCAGTAGACAACACATTCGTGAACATTTAATTTTTAAGCTGTGTTGCAAATAACATAAATCTGTCGATTTGTAGCAGATCTTTGATAAGTGCGAGATTTTTAAATTTGTTTTTTCACATTTTTGCACAATGCACACTATACAATTTTCCAAGTATCCTTGCAACAGATTGACATTCATTTCTTATCAATTTTAGCGCTGGTGTTAAAATGCATAGAACACTTGCACGTGTGCCAGAAGTGTAGACCTAATCTACGAAGTCGTATTTTAATACATCACTGCACTAAACGAATAAAACATTTCCTTCATTGAAGCTTTAAGGCCATGAAGACGGTCATTTTGTAATCGACGTACAATTGTATTCTTAATCATAGCAATTGACCAACTTAATGCACAAATTCTTGTTTTATAATAAGTTTATTATATTCCTGTACATGTTTCGAGCACTGCTGTGCTCATCATCAGGAGGTCAAAATTGTATTATACAGCATCTGGTATCGTCACACTCTGTAGGTAGCCGTCCGGTGCACTGGTTGAGAGAGGACAATTGTAAGTAGGCCTATGTACGTGGAAAGTGTATGCATAAACGCGCACACTTCGTCATGTAAAGTGATATTTATAAGCCCAACTGACAGTTTCAAAGTTTTATCATGAAATTCCCTAATACGAAATTGATGAAGATGCGTTCCACAGTTCTTGAGTATGTATGCATATAGAGAAGGTAGGAAGGAAGGACTGAAGCACGGACGGACAGAGAGGTTTTGTAGGCGTTCCAGAGGAATGAAGACGAAACTGAAATTCTTACCATTCGGACACTTAAATCTATAAGCAAAGGAAACCTGTGGAAGTATCATTGTAGTATTCTGGTTTACGTTGGTAACTTAGCCATTTTGGAAGGACGTAGCTGCACAAAAAATATGACCAGTACCGGAGGCGGTAGTTACAGTTTTGTGTACTCCTGATGTTGGGTGTGGTTGACACCCGAAATATGTAGAGTGAACTCGCAGAATAATATATAGACTGCTTTGTGTTGCATCTCGTTTGACAATTATTAATATAAAATGGCTAAAATTATTTTTGTCGTTACAATTCTTAAGCAGTCCTGCAGATTTTATTATTATAAATATTATTATATTTATAAAGAAGTGGGTCATTAGAACTTCTTACACCTCAGAAGTTCTCAGTGTATCTATAATATTCGAAAGTTTTACTCTTAGACCGTATTTCTCGAAAAAAAGGGAGAACCTTTCTTCTTGCAGTAGATACCTACCTAAACTGAAGGAATCATCGTGACATTTGCACAATTTGTACTTTATATACTAAACATGTTCTCAAATTTGAACTGTCCTAATGAAGAGTCACAAATTACGCTACTTCTCGACTTACTATTGGTTGGTTTCGATGTGGTGCATCTGCATTTCTACCAGGTGTTTTTGTGTGGCGTTTCAAATTCTGTTCACGGCCCTGTAGTCTCAATAGCCAGACCAATATTTCAGTTTCATGCTACTTTATAATTGATAGTTTTGTATTTCGGCAGAGTGAATTTTATGTCACACACACACACACACTTATTTATGCAAACACATGCATTTCATTCTGGACTTTTCCTTCCTGTTCTTAGGTTGAGTCTTGAGTAAACTGACCACTCCGTGGACATTCATTGAACAGTCGGTTGTGCAAGAAGTAGACAGATTTTTCTCAGAGTATTCGCTTTTTTCCATCATTATTATTCCAACAGTGCTCGACATTATTCACTTGTCTGTCATCCGGTGAGAAGAAGCGGGCTGTTAGCTCTCACAGTACCACGGAGACAGTCTGCCTGCACAGCAAAATTAAAATTAATACTGTGTTGAAAGAGTTGAATTTTTACCCTAAATGGAGGAGAAGGCTGACGGTAGTGCGCATTAATGCTACAGACATTTATACAGCAGGCGATTGCCTCAAATTTCAGCTGAGACACAGGTTACGTTGGTTTCTTTTCGTGGTGTTCTTCAGTTCCTCCAAGCCATCGCCGGATTCTTGGGCTCGTTACGCTATTAGAGCTTCTTCCCAATCCTTTTCGATTAATTGTCCGCTAACCGTCCTGTCATTTGAGCCATATAATTTAATGAACCATAAATAAATAAATAACTGTATTTTCTTGTGCATATTTTGTATTTTGGATGTTCAAGTACTCAGTTGGTGACATTACTTGGAGTATGTGTATCACTCTTATTTTTATTTCCATTATTATTATTATTATTTTTATTCACTACATATACGCAGAAAATGATGTGTCAAGCAGTCACGTCACCTTTATGATCTCCATTTTCACAAATACCGGTTAGTTTCTCAGCCAAGGCAAAGACTCTCCTGACAGAGAATTTTCGTCCGTTTGTTCCGTTCGTTCAGGCAGATTCCATGTCATTACTTTGATTAAGCCACGATCACTTGCTTTGAAATACTTCGTTGTCGTCTGTCATACATCCATTCATTTCTGCAATAATAAGATATCGACAAATTTTTAATATAAACCATAAATAAGTATACAACCTACGTTATACCGTCCTGAACCTTCCGTGTGATGAAATGTTCGAACTCTGCAAACGATACAACGTACAGAAGGAGAAGCATTATTATTATTATTAATTTATAAACTGATTAAATCGGATCAAACGATAGGGGGTTTTCCTTATATTAGGCGAGTGCCCCGTTCGTGTCTCAGCTCGGACATCAGTTATCCTCTCTAAGGTTCCTTGTGGTTTCTTAGGTACACTCAGCCTGCAGGGACAATAACTCAAATGAGGGCAGTATCGCTTCAATCCACATCCTTCCCAACTTACTGTTTAGCAAGCATATTAACATTCTACATGATCTAATGTGATATACAGTAAATAAAATAACAGTATATTTAAAAATGCTGCAGTATGATGCAGGGTAGTGTGGTAGAGGCATCCTGCGTCATACTCTAATAAAAAAAACAGTGCATGGTGTATGTGTGTGTGTGTATGATTATAATTATATGAGATAGTAAATCGGGATATTATATTCTGCTCGGAATTTCTTTTCTCCATTAATCTCTTTCTTCTGTTTCCTGACCTAGAAGTTTATTGGCATTGAAGAATGAAATAGAAGGTGTAGAAAAAAGGAAGGTTTTTTTCTTCTTAATTGGAAGATTGTATAAACTAGGCAGAGAAACTCACAGACGAAGTTCTTCCTGGGAAGCTAATAGTTTTTTAGTTAGCGAAAAAGTTTCCTACTTTTATGAAAGCCGAGGTTATATTGTGGTATTCAAAAGAGTCTATTCCTTCTCTTTATTCTGAGCCAGATCAATCCATTCGAGGCCCTTCTTTGAAGATACATTTTCATATTTATTCCCATAAATCTTATAAATTGGAAATAATAATATGGAATACACGTTACTGCAGAAGTTAAGAACGCATAAAATAGCAACATTCAGTCTGCTTGGAGATCAAGAATGATCACTCTGTCTAGCAGAATGAATGCAGCCGCTCTAGGGACAAACTTTTTCTTCACTTTTTGCTGTACTAAACCACTTTTCGAATGCAGATATTGCGTCATTGAAGTAATGTTGGTGTGATAATGCAAACATGTGTAACACGTAAACTTGAAAGCAAAACTGGGATGAGAGAGGAAAGAATATTTGTTCGCTTTATCCCACAAGTCTGGTTTACCTCTGTGATGATGAGTCTGTTAAAGAGTTCACCTTAAAAAACAGTGGAAACCGGGTGCCAGTAGAAATGTAGTTGCTGTAGCAAAGAATGTAGTGAATTGAAAGATGTAGAGGAATACTAGTAAATAGGAAACAAACAAGAGAGAATGCTTAATAAGTAGGAAAGACGAAAACAATTAGAAGGAATTCATGGAACGACATTTCGTACAGCGCCTGTTTCGTTACTTAAGATCCGTATAAAATGTGTAAAATTTGTTGATAATGCTAACAGTCGCATGTTTCTCTCATTCATTCACATCAACTTGTCCTTGTGTTGGTTTAACATTGGATGGATAAAATCCTTCACTCGCGATAATTCTATTGCATGTCATTAAATGAGCAACATATTTCCTCTTTTAATGTCACTTATTTCTTGTTGTCATGCTCTTCATGTCATGATGTTATATTAACAAATTTCCAACCTTTGTTTTATAAACGTGATCACTTTCCCCACAAAATCTGCATTAGAAATTTCTTTACAGCTATATTTCATTTCACTAGAGAAGCATAAAATTATCTTCCCGCATTGAAGTTTGGTTTCAGCGTTTAGAGCCGCAGCATGTCATGTTATTTATATTCCGAATTACAAGTAATTTCTGAACTCAGTAACAGAAAGACCCCATAATCATATTCTCTGTCCCGTTTCCTGTCTCGATTCCTCTCTCACGTCTCGTTCTCTCCTGCGTATGATTTTGGCCGAGGCGGTCTACGCATCTCGTGACCCCATGCAGTGTGGTTCTCGTGACTAGCGAATGTGGCAAAATGTTGTTTGAGCACGCTACGTCAGATCAATGACATTATGTGCACGTATGTTCCTAGGAATATGTTTTGTGTGAAGAACAACATTCTGCCAGTTTCAAATAAACCCACTCTTATGAAGACTTAGTGCATGTAATACTGAAGACTAAACGTTTTTATTTCTGCCTTGCCGTATTTTGAACTGAGAACTTAATACATAAGCAGATTAATGCGTTCCGTACAGCGTGACATTATGCATTCAAACAGCCCAACAAACTGTTTCTGTTAAGGAATCTCAATCTATATTCTGGTGTAGTTGCTTGTAACAATCATGTCATATCATCTGGGCAGTGAAATTTCCTCTGTTTAAGTATATATTTGGCATATTCAGTTTTCATCAGATTTAATCGCTTCAGTCCGAAATCTCTGAACGTTATAAATTTTCAGTAGAATTGAAGTGCATAAATAACATAAGAAATGACAAGTCATGTGTTCTTTGAACACGTTGACCTGTACACCGCTTGGTCTATGTTTGACCATGCTCCGGTCTTGCACAGACACGAGATCAGTCTCACTGTAGTTTTATAAGCCAGTCCATGCAGATTCTGAGAATTCCATGAAGACCGAGTACTGGCGTGTACGGATCCCTTTGGCTCCCTCGGGACTTTATCAGCTCCATAGAAACCGACTCAGGGTGTCTTACTCTAATGGGTTGAGGGAGAACATGTCTTCTCTTCTGTGCCGAGTTAGCAAATCAGAGACATGGCGGCACCTGCAGGCTCTTAACACGAGTTTCACGAACTGACTTAGTACTTGCTGTTTCTGCCTCGCGGCAAGCTAGAAGTCTGTCAATGAAATTACAGAAAAATTATTGTTCTTATTCTGAGAACTAGTCCATCGAAACTGCGACCGAAACCTTCAGATCATTAAATTTAAATTAACTGACGTATGTAAACACACCTTTAAGGGGGTTTTGGACTTTGTCCATCATCTGATTTTTAATTGAGATGCTGGACAAAATTTAAATAAAAAGAAGACAGTGTCAGTGAGTCATACACTGCCGTCAAAGCTCTATAGTGTTGCCTTAAAAGGGTTACATAGGAGTACCAATGGAACAGGAAAGCATGAGTAACTGCGAATGAGCTGTAAAGGTAACCGTCAATGTTGATTTATTAAAAATCCGAAATAAGTTATCATTCAGGTTATTATTGTAGTACTCGCCTGGAAAAACTGAAAAAGTGAACATTAAATTAAGTCAGTCGACATAAATATCTTGTGGGTTATTGAAATCCTCGGTCGTAACTGGTTTCAAACCTCCCTCTCTGTTGTAGGCAGTGAAGACAAGTGGCCATTCCAGTATCAATGAAGTGTCCTCCTGTCACTCAATCATTCTCGTGGAACACATAACATTGTGGATCAGAGCATTTGCATTCATGTCACACGCCTGTCACAGGCTGTCAAACTGAAATAGGGGGCATGCAACTGAAGATGGCACGCAGCACAAAGCGCATGGATTATGCTCCCTCTCCCGTCACTGCTAGACGATGGAGCCCACAGAATTTCATTTTCTTAAATTATAAAAAAATTGAGATTAATGCAGCAACCGCACTAGAAAATGCACTTGAAGTATGCATTTATTTATTATCCTTACGATATTGTGAGCAGAATAATTAATTGTTATATGTTCTTTATATTTGTGGCGGCTTAATGGTGACAGTACGTAACTCAGTTACCGCGAGTCCTGGATTCGAATTTTGTATCGATTCCTGACTAATCTTAGGGTTTACGTGAATCTCCTGAATGTATTAAGCCACATATTTGGATTGTAATCTGAAGAGAAAACGACAGCTTCTTTCCACGCCGTTTTGCAACGCTTTATTCATAGGTATAATTATCTTGGTATTTCAAATTATGCAAGAAAAAGAAACACCACTAAATTAACTTCCATCACGGCGCTATATTTGTGAATGCTATCTTAGGGAAAATATCTCATTCCGTCTGTACAAAATAAGTGTGATTGTTCCAGACTCGAATCTTGACAGCACACTGAACTGATCGTCACTTTTCTTGCGCCCCGTACACAATACTTTCAATATGAAAAGCACCAACTCCCACAAAGTCCCTTTGCCAGTCATCATAAATATGCGGTTGTAGGAAATGATAATTTAAAACTCGAAGATGAGCGTTAACTCTTGTCGAAGATTGCTATGAGAGGAGTGGTATGATATAAATGCGCAATGCAGTTCCTCGTATACCTCAGTGTGAAGCTCACTTTCAATTCTTCAGACACTTCTCTGGGAATCTCACCTTGGCGGAGGAACTATGTGTATTGTGACATAAACGTAACTGTTTTATTATTTTTTTTTACATTTTTACGATGAATCTTGGTACTATCAACGTTTATTATTCATCAACGAATGCACAAGTGACTGTCTTAAAAACAATATTAAAATTTACATTAAAATAGCTCCGACATGTTTAGGTGCAGTCACACCATCTTCAGGGAGCTTATTATCCGTGCTTGCTGATGATGAACCATAATTGACTGTTTTAACAAAGTGTAACTTTAACAAGCACGGATAATGGTCTCCCTAAAGATGGTGTGACAGCATCAAAACATATCAGAGCTATTTTAATGTAAATTATAATATTGGTTTTTAGACAATCACTTGTGCTTTCGTTGGTGAATAATAAAACTTTGATAGTTACTGTTTTACTCTGCACTTAGTACTAGTGGCAGTGTAGCTATTGTATGTGGCTTAAAGATTATGCCATTTCGTAGTTCCTAAAGGCAGAATCGTAGCAGCAGGACATTTTACATTTTGTGTAGTGGAAATGCCACTCCCTAATTCCCTAATACATAGTCATGTGTGTGTAACCCTTACATTTTGGTATGGAGGAAATACCACTGCGTAATTAAAGCACATACAGTCGTGGCCATTTACACAATAAAGCTGGTACAGCGAAAATGTTACTACCTAGTTTAAGTAGACCTACTCGTAACGGTATAACCTTTGCATCCAGTGAGCTCTAATGCCAGTAATTTATCGGAGAAGAACGGTCGTATTTGTGTAACCATCAAATCCGTAATCAATACATCAACCAATTAGTGCACTTAATAAAACACAGTTCATAACAAGTATCAGACTCCTAACTACATGTTTCAGCACCGGGGTGCCATTCTTAAGGGGTCTTCTAGAATGAAGGAATACAGACATGTTTTATTAGGCACATTTGTTGGTCGATTGCAAGAATATGCACGGTATGACTCATACAGAATATCACATCCATAGTCTGTAAGTGTGAAATTAATTATGTTTCTTTACGATTCTAATATACATTAGTAATCACAAATGAAGTTTAAAGTATTATAAAAAATTCCAATAAATGTTCTTTTCATTTAAAAGTCTTAGTTTAGTTTAGTTGAGTTTAGTTCATTTTAGTTGATTTTAGGGTAAGTGGTCCAACTGCTTTCTGGGAATCTTATTATACATGCCTGAAGCATTCTGCGCATTTAGTATAAAACTTTGTATGACCAGTGCGTTTATTGGTTTATTGTCGTTTTGTTAGCAGTGACGGACAGCAGTTTACATTCTGATCCACCCATCGTACCGAATATGATCCGGCTTAGTAATATTTAATTACTGGTTATGAAAAGGCTTCCACTTATACATTCCGTTGCGAATTAATACAATTTCAGTGTAAAAAAAGCTTATCAACTCTTAAACAGAGGGACATTTTGTACCCCATGCTTAGTGAAGTTGATATATGGTTTTGATTGTGAGTAAATAAATATTTCTTGTTGGTGCCCCTGCTGCTGTCCGCAGCATTATACGTCGACCGTAATATATATACATCATTTTGTGGTCTGCGATTCACTGCAGCACTGCGGTGCTTGTCATGTCGTATATCATTCACAGGTTCGGCAGGGAGGCTGACAGCATTATGTATAAATACGTTCCCTGCAAAAAGAAGCACTGTACCTGTTTTACCTACACTTAATAAGATTCTGACATTCGTATGCAATTAACTTCATGAAAGTTTTCCATATTACAATAGTGCAAAATCAGAAACAACTCCATGAAGTTTGTAAACCTAAAAACGTTACGCAGTTTAAAGGTGTTAAGAAGTTACTTCATGTATTGTTCACTCTATGTTGTTAAGGTTAGTTGATTTTCAGATTTTCGATGCAGCGTGCCTACAGAAACTAGGAATAAACACACAGTTTTGTTTAGCCCGAGTTGTGCTTTAGCCGACGAATACGAGTTTCTTGTATCTTGAGAATGGAGTGCTGAGAAGCGCATTCGGTAGAGGTAATTCGAAGTAAGGACCTACTGGAGACTGTGACACAATGTGGAGAGTCAACAAAGAATAAATTACTCCACATACAAGACGGGCTTAGTATGACTTCAAAGACATATTTGTGTTTTTATAAAAACTGGGTTTACTGAACACACAAAAGAATAATAGAAAACTTCCTGAAGGATTATTTCGCTCCATCGAGGCCTTTACCTGTTTAGTCTCTGAGAGAGTTATTTTGAAGGTAAATCAGTGAGTTTACACGAGGAAGTTTAAGGTAAATACGGGTTAATTTGAAGTAACAGGAATAACCAAAGCTTCTTCTCATTCATGGCCTGACAAATCTCTACTCCCAGCATGTGCCGAGAGGCGTCAATAGGGGACATTTCTAACAAACGGAAACTGTTTGTGTATAAACAGCTTCAAAAAATGGATGCCTCGGGTTGCCTCTTCGTTGTGATTTAACTGTCTAAGCAGTATTACGTAAGGATTATACTATACAGTTCGGTTCATAATATGCAGACAGCAGAGTACATGTTCATGATAAAGACCAGTCCTTTAATTCATTTTAGGAAAACAATGTGAGTTCGTCGTAAGAAACATGCAGAACGTATTATTACATTTTGTGGCAAAATTCTGTTTCTTCTCGTTCAAGTACGCGGTACTTGTTATAAATGTGCTTGAAACGTGTAATTTTATACTGGTCAGTGGAACGTAAGTATCACAGACTTTCAAGAAATATATTTCTGCAGATAAAAAAATAGTGTTTCATTTAATAAATACACATACATAAAAATGAAATTTAAAAGGAAAATGGTTACACCATTTGGACGTTTTGGGTGATACACCACTTAACTTTAAAATCGTTATACATCAAAGGGAAACAGAAATATAGGAAAGGGCCGAACTCTTAGTTTTTTGAGACCATGACGCTGCTTGTTGGTATATATATATATATATATATATATATATATATATAGCCGATCCCAGTGGTCGCACCGTCTCAGGCATGGGTCTGCATCCACTCGCTTGCTAGGATTGCGGGTTCGAATCCTGCCAGGACCATGGGTGTCTGTTTCTTGTGAGTGTTGTGTGTTGTCAGAGAGGTCTGCGTCGGGCTGATCACTCGTCGAGAGGAGTCCTACCGAGTGTTGTGTGGTTGAGTGTGATCGTGAACCCTCGATAATGAGGAGGCCCTACCTCACTAGGGGCTGTTGCACCACAGAAAAAAAATATACATATATATGTATATATGCATGTGTATAATTACTCGGCTTGCGAGACACCGTCCTGTACTGAGAAAGAATTCCGCATAACCAATGGAAAACATTGGTTATGCAGGGAATGTGTACCTAATTATTAATTTGTTGCATATCATGCTACTGCTGCTTCTTCGTGTATATCTTGGCAGTCAAGAAATTGAGCAGTTTTTCTCCAACTGTGGAATTTTAAAACGAAGTTACGAACAGTAGCTTTATGTTAAAAAAGATTTTCCTGAATACATCAAGTGGTTGACAGCGAAACACAAGGAATACCAGAATCGGTTCCCCTTTCGGCGTTGTGTCCTTTTTAAAAACGCCATCCAAAAATTGATGAAGTTTTTTATTTCTACCGATGTAGAATTAGATAATGGAATTCATTTTTAGAAATCTGTAAAATGCAGGAGCATGAGCAGAAAATACTGTCTTAACATTTGTCTCTTTTAAAACATTTTGAAATATTGAATGTAACCCGAAATATTGGCTAGTGTATTGATTATATTTTCATTACTCCTCACATAAACTCCCTCGCGCTTGCTTTGCGCAGTTGAACAAGAAGTGTAATATCTCTCTCTCCGTTTAAAGTACCACCGTCTCTCGAATTTTCCCTTCAACAATTCTGCGTTGCCCAGAGACCAGTCAAAAGTCTGTTCACAACAAGCCTTAATATCCACGCAAAAAAATTTGGGTTTATGTGACTGCATCCCACTGGCTTTTCTTCTCCAATACAAGCAGAGTTACAGAGCCACATTGTTACACGTACTATTTCTGTGTGGCCATGTACACGGGTGCTGATAAGTCCTTAGTCCGACCCTTGAAGGAAACAAGCTACAGCGACCAAGACTTACAATACTATACCAAGACTTATGGCATAAAAACAACAGGAATATGTTCCTGTTGTTTGTACGCCATACGTCTTCGTATAGTGCTGTAAGTTTCGTCGCTGTAGCTTGTTTCCTTCCAGGATCGGGCTAAGGACTTATCAGCACCCAACTAAGTTGCAGTGTTTTGCTCTTCCATTCTTCTTTCCTCTATCATTGTTCCTGTTTTTCTTTTCTGTTTACCTTCCTCTGTTACTTATTCCTTTATTCCATGTCCCTACCTCCTTTTTCTCTATTACAGAATCTGTTTATAATACATAATTTTCTTATCATTATGACAGTAATGATAATTCGTCCTTGAACCTTAATAACTGAAACGGAAACTCAGTTGTCCGTACCACTGACAGCTACCATACAATGTCAAAATAATAAGAGAAACACATAAAGCTGATATACTTAGAAGCAATTATTTGTGTCGCCAGAAAATTAACTAAGTCTATTTATTTGGGATCGGAACTCTTGGCTGTTTGTAGGTTAGATGATAATTCTGTACTTCATGACGTTTTGTAACGCCTAATTTAAAATTTTTCTTCTTATAGAGTGAAATAAGTTCCGCCCATGAAATAGACGCTCGGTAAGTTTACACAAGCCCCGACGAGTTTCACAAACCTTGACAGGCAGCTGCCGCAGTGTAGAGCACGCATTTCAGTGTCAGACGTCCTTCCGGGAGCTCTGAATTTCACTCGGAATTATTTTACAAAAAGCCGCAGGGACAGGATTATGAGCATCATCATTATATACATTTTCTTACTTTATGACAATTGATTCTATGTCATGCTGTCTTCTAAAACGAATGATGTATTTAGCTGCCAAATATATATGGCGTGAGAATTATTTCGGACTAGCAGACAAAGATAAAGAAAGGAAAATTCCTGGCTGATTTTAATCACTGTTACATCATTCATTCTCTCGAAGGTGAAGAAGGCAGAGATATTCGAAAGACACACCACCCAAATGCCTGTTGAGATTCCTTCTGGACCATCTCTTCACAGCTTTTATGTATCCATAATGTTGCGTCAGCAGTGCGTTCTTAACAGGGTAGTAGGTCCATCTGTTTCTCGTGCTTCCTAAAATTGCTGACGTTTATTTTCTTAAAAATATCTTTTAATTGATATCCCTTTGCCCCATATTATCTCAAGGGGGGTGTCGAACCTGCAGTCTGCCAGATTTTTTATGCGGCCCACTGTCCCAGCTGGAAATTTTGTATGTATGTATGCTACAAAATTTACACAAAACGTTGTGCTGTGATATGTATCGTTTATTGTGATTTTTGTACTTGCGAACTGCGATCAAGCCTACAGTAAATCTAGAGGTCCTTGGCCAAACAATTTGAGGACCTATGATGTGAAGTATGATATATGACGTACCGTAGTGCTATAGTCCAATTGATAATAACCTTCTGTCAAATACAATACATTTTCTAATTTTTTTACCCCTGCTCATTTTTCAGAAATGTTGCAGAGCAGTTGGTACATTTTCGAAGATTTCATAAACACAAAAAAGTGATAAACAACTTATTATGATTGCTGTATTCGACTGGCAGCGAACAAATTTAAAAGCCATATTCCTTTCCAGTTGTGATAATGAAAGTCGGCACATTCTTTGCGCATGCGTACAGACAGAAGGGTGGGAGACACAACTTGGCCTCCCCTTCTTACCCTTTACCCTGTGCTTTCCAATTTTCTCATTGCCGATTCAGGAAGGGCTAATTTAAGCCGAATGCTGTAAATATGTGCCCATCGAACCAAAAGGAACCAATCTTTTTCTCCTTCTTCCTTTTCTTCCACCCTTTCTTCTCATTTCCATGTCCAGCATTCTGCCCGTATCACCACAACTGTGAACTGACGCGTTGACAATGTCGCTATGCAACTCAATTTGTAATTTCTAGCATCACAGATAGCTTTCAAATTTTCGAAATGTAGGTAAAATATAACTTGCATGTCCCCAAAAAGTATTATTTGCATTGCTGAGTAAGTCTGTCATTGGTCGAACAGTGTACAGAACGCCATACAGGGTCAAATTTATCAAATCAACCTTACTTTCACCGGAATGTGAACACAGTAGGTACACAGTCTCCTACATGTTTCAGCACTTCTTGAGTGTGATCATCAGGGAGTACTTATACGTTTAAAGATTTTTCCTTTGAATTACTGCGTAATGTGAGACACAGTCACTCGCTAGCACACTTATTATAATTTGATTAAAAATAAAAAATACCAGATCATAAAATTTTGAAACATTAAAACAGAAAATTGAGCATTTATTTCGGACCCCATTTAGACCTCTCCTCCACTCGATGTACACAAACACACATAAACACACCACCGCAAGACCTCACCAATATTTGGGTTCCGAGTTGGCTTCTAGACGTTCACTTACCGCCTGTGAAGAATGTGGAACCCAAACTAAAGCCTAAATGGAGCTCGAAGTAAATGTTTAATTTGCTGTTTAAACATTTAACATTCTATGTTGTGGTATTTCTTGTGGTTTTAATAAAATTTTAAAATGTGTGCTAGTGAGAGACTGTACCTCACATTACGGAACAGCTTTAACCAATATAAAGATTCCCTGATGATGAAACTTAAGATGTGCCGTAATATGTAAGAAATTATGTATCTATTGTGTTCACATTTCAGTTCGCGTAAGGTTGATTTGATAAACTGAATTTTGCATCATGCGCGATACGTACAATATTAAAACCATGTTGGGTGTAATGTTAGTTTTGTTTCTAATCGGCCAAGATCGCAATAGAAGACCTCACTACCAACACTGGCATGAACACAGCAAGTACACATTTACCACATTTTTGACTCATTCTGTATTGGAAGGATTTGCTTGGCAGGGGTTAATAACACGTGACGCGCATGTCATTTTGTCAGTTTAATTTTGTCACTGTCTCTATTGCTGTTCACGAGCGCGACGGGTTGATTGCAGGTTTGGCTTAATGGCCACCTTACGGAAGTATTGGAAAAAATGGTTGCCGGTCTGGCAGCCTCAGAGCCTTTGGTGTGTTGTATCTGTGCATTCCGATTTGTTGCCTTGTGTATAAACAACACACCATGATGGAGACGAATAGGAGCATTTCAAGGCCATAAGTGTAGTTACTCGGGAGGTCGGGTTGCCTATGCTGTGGATTTGTCTTTTCGAGGGGACACGTTCGAATCTCGGACACGCTGCCTGAAGCTTATTAGTCTGACCACCTGCAGTACATTAATTCTTCTAGCAAGACCGAAGTGCTATATATTCTGAACCCCCCTCAAAGGACAGTTACATTTACAAGGAACGCATAATTTAGGATTGTATGTGCCAGTGCGGAGACAATACAAAGGCACATTGTTTGATTTTTTTCAGTGACATTATTGCGTGTTGTGTAAAGAAACAAACTCTTAATCACTACGCGAATGCACATACAGTGGAAATGAGCGACAAATTGGTTCATTACTACCTACATTACCGCAATTTTTTGTTGTTGTTTGTTAATTTTGTGAGAATAACTTCGGAAAGTTTACGGACAGTGATGGAAGACGACTTGAATGGAAGCAACATTTAAGCAAAGTCGAACATTACGATTATATTTTCATGTTCACTTACAAATTGCGTTTTCATAAAACTACTAATTGTGGCTTCAAGAAAAACAGGAAGAATAAAACGAAAAATAAACGTTTGATACTATTTTGAATTTTCTTCCTTTGCTCAAATTGGCAAAACAATTTTATGGCACCAAGTACACGAATATTGTATTTATAGCTTTATATGTCACGTACGTACATTTGCCCTGCGTGCAATAGGACTGATGTTGTACATAATATAATATAATATAATATAATATAATATAATATAATATAATATAATACAATATAATACAATACAATACAATACAATACAATACAATACAATACAATACAATACAATACAATACAATACA
>Ga0123354_10008122_pt1 | contig 15930 bp, 16 predicted proteins | sample TergutLab28metaG_2_FD_97872 | JGI IMG/M metagenome (GOLD analysis project Ga0123354, IMG submission 97872) | Labiotermes labralis P4 segment gut microbial communities from Petit-Saut dam, French Guiana - Lab288 P4 | ecosystem: Host-associated > Arthropoda: Insects > Digestive system > Gut ...
AAATAATCTTTTAAACAATGAATGAATCGCCGACACATGAAGACAAAGATCATCCTCCTGGGCCCCCCCGGATCTGGCAAAGGGACCCAAGGCGAGAGGCTCAGCCAGGAGTTAGGATTTGTGAGATTATCCACCGGAGACATGCTCAGAGAAGCTGCAAGGGCAGGGACTCCGCTCGGACTTAAAGCGAAAGAGTACATGGACAAAGGTGCGCTTGTTCCGAATGACCTGATTATCAACCTTATGAAAGAGAAGATCTCGTCCCTGGATGCGGGAACGGGAGTGGTATTTGACGGTTTCCCGAGGACGGTCGAACAGGCTGACGCGCTAGGAGAGCAGATACACATCGACCTTGCCCTGAATCTTGACGTGGAGGACTCGGAACTCTTGAACAGGCTCACGAAAAGACGCTCGTGCCCTAAATGCAACGCCGTCTACCACTTGGAATACAACCCGCCCAAGAAGAGCGGCGTCTGCGACAAATGCGGCTCGGAACTCTACCACAGGGACGATGACAAAGAGGAGACCGTTGCTAACAGGCTCAGGGTCTACCGCGAGAACACTATGCCCCTCATAGAATACTATGAAAAAGAAGGGAAGCTCCAGACCGTTCTGGGCATAGGAAGCATCGATGAGATATTCGACGAAGTAAAAAGGATCGTCCTTTGACAGAAAGATATTAAAGGCCCTCTGTATTGGGGAAGAATCACAGCCTCGTAGTGTAGTGGTCAATCATGCGGGACTCTGGATCCTGCGACCGCAGTTCGAATCTGCGCGAGGCTACCAATTCCATCTGGCTTGTCTGTTTTTTTTACCTTTGGGGCCGAGCCATCGATCGTGTTTTGACCGGCCGTTCGTTAATATGCGGCAGAGCGGCCGGACCGCAGAAAGATGCAAACTGCTGAGCCGTATATATAAAAACAGAGAAAGTATAGTTGTTCTGCAATAATATGGGCGGGTAAATAACTGTCAACAGTAATACATAGGCAGGAATGTTGAGAAAACTATATTCTCAGTATGGAAAAAATATTGCGAATTGATGATTTTTTAGCTTTTTTGCAGCCGCACGGGCAGCGATGCCGAAAGTTCACCAAAGAAAAAATGTCTTTTGCAGAATTTCTTTCGAAATCCTTATACTATAGAAGAGTCTATGGTTTTTTTGTAGTTAAATCCCCCTTTAATTATTTCGGCACAGGAGAAGCTAAAATGAAGTTGCTAATGGGGACGCTGGTTGTTGCTCTGGTCTGCGTGGTCGTGCTTGTTGCTGTACATCCGCCTGATTCGGACAACGCTACACCGAAAAAAAGGGATTTTACTGACCGAGAAGTGGCCGTCTTCTCGGATGAGGACTTCTTTGAAAAAGCAAAGGACATTCTTGGGGGTTCTACGAGCAAGGTGGAGAGTTTTCTTTCAAAGCCCCTTGGCGGCATGGAGATAGTAATGATAGACGTAACTTGGCTCACTGCCGGCGGAGAAGGGGGGCCCTCGAAGGAACAGATAAAAAGCATGCTTGACGCCAATATGCCTCTGATCTTCGTGAACGATAGCTCTTACTTCTACGAAAAATGCGATTTCAAAATAGAAGTGGATGTATCGGACGATAGCAGCTTGACCTACTGCGTATACCGTGATCTCGACGGAAAAACCAACTTATCTGTCTGCAGCGGGAGCGAACTCAGCGATGCGCTGATTGCAGCCTACAATAAGGCAGATCGTGCCACAACACCTGTTTTGGCGAACCCGGAAGGAGCTGTCGAGTACCTGTGATACTTTTCTATTGATATTCATTTTAGTGCCGTACGGCTTCGTACTCCCATTTACCATAAATATAGCTTAATCATTGCCTTATATCGGTAATCATGGGTTGAGGTGATATTCATGGGCTCCAACAAAGCTGTCAGCGGATTCTTTGGCCGCAACAAAGCTGTGTTCGTAATGGGGCTCACCGCACTCTTCATCGCCGCTACGGCGGACCTTTTTGCAGGGATATTCCTCGGATCGATGGAAACATACATCCTGGCTATCCCCGGTATGATGATCCTCGTTTATTCCGCCATAGGGATGAGAGGGAACATATTCGGCGCTATGGGTTCCAGACTCGGAACTTCCATGCACATGGGTACTTTCAAGATGTCCTACAAAAGCGGTTCCATCCTCAGGTCCAACATCGAATCGGCCATCGGCCTCAGCTTTTTGATATCGTTCGCGATGGGCATCATCGGATGGGCGGTCGTCGTCATATTCGATTTCGGTTCCATTCACATAGCCAGCTTTGTGTTCATATCCATGCTCGGCGGGCTGATGGCCGGAATCGTCCTGCTCGGGATCAATCTTATGATCGCAAGAACAGGTTACAAAAGAGACTGGGACGTCGATAATATCACCGCTCCGCTGATCGCGGCCGCGGGAGACATCGTTACCATGCCCATGCTGTTCATCTGCGCCTGGTTCGTTGTGCACTGCCCCGACCAGAACATAATAAACATCCTTACTCTTTTGCTGATACTCGCTACCGTTGTCGTCATTGTCGTCATTTTCACCAGAAAAGTGGTCCTCGGAAAAATAGACGAGGCAAAGAGGATAATCTCCCAATCCACCCCCATATTGCTGATGTGCCTGCTGCTGGATATAATGGCTGGAATGATCATTGAGAGCGAAACGGAAACGATGATCGTTCTTCCTGTACTGATAATCCTAATGCCGGCTTTCCTGAACGAAGGGAACGCATTAGCCGGGATGCTTACGTCCAGACTCTCCTCCATGCTTCATCTAGGTACGCTGCGCGTCAGAAGATTCCCTGGTAAAAATGCATCCGAGAATTTCATGATCACTTACATACTGGCGGCCGTGACCTATGGGTACATCGGAGTGATAGCGTTCGCCGCAGCGCTGGTAATGGGCGGACCGGGTGATATCGGCTTCATGAAGGTAATGGGCATAGTCATGATATCCGGCATGGTGACGACCACAGTGCTTAATTTCCTTTCATACTACGTGGCGGTGACCGCGGTCAGATTTGACCTTGACCCAGACGACCACAGCATACCGATAACATCATCCTCCATGGACCTTATCAGTGCAACTGTGCTGGTAAGCGTGATCTTGCTGCTGATATGACCCAGGCGGAATAAGGAAGGGGTTTTCTTAACGATCATCCGATCAAAATAGTCCCCTTTAAGGTGTCATGTCCTTCTTCTGCCACTGACATTATTGTTATGATCGCCGTTCCGCCGACGTCCAAGTACATCTCAGATTCAATTATCTCGTGCATATCTCATCCCAGCATACCGTATGCAGAATGGATATTTTAATATTCGAACGAGGGAGGTCCTGTGGATCGGCCGGTTCAGAGAGACAGGTCCTTGTCCGTACCGTCTGCAAGGTTCTTGAACACCGGAACGCCTTCCTCCGGGCCTTTTGCGATCAGTATGTCTCCTTCTGCAATCTTTGTGTTCTTGCCGGGGCCGAAGATGTATTCCTTGTCCCTCTTTATCGCGATGACGAACATCCCGCACTGGCTGCTGAGGCGCAGTTCTGCGAATGTCCTCCCATTGAACACCGAATCCTCTGCTACCCTTGCCAAACTGATCGTGGTCTCCGACTCTTTGATGGACATTGCTATGACCGGGTGTTTGCCCAAGCCCCTCAGAACGACGTCCGCGATCGATTTGGCGGCATCCGCTATTGACATTATGGCTGCCTGAAGCCTGATCAGAACTACTATCCTGGCGATCTCCTCCGGCTTGCTCATGCCGATCTCGATCACCAACTCCTGTATCCTTAAAGAGAGGTCTTCCATCGTACCTGACATGAAAATGACCTCTTCGGCGATCTCCTCGTTGTCGTAGATAAGCGATGAATACGACAGATCGACCATGAACTCGGAAGTGTCCTTCAGTTCCAGAAGCATCTCTTCCAGTCTGTTCATTCGCCTCCCTCCTCATCATCCTCGCTTATGCTTGCCGCCTCTTCTTCAGTTGTGGTGCTGTCCTCTTCCTCGGCTGCCTCTGGGAACTCCCAAGACCTGCTTCCGTTCGCAAACTCCACAAGCTGACTGTATCCGTCCTCGGTCCCTCTCACGATGATGTCATCGCCCGCTCGGATCTTGACATCGTCCTCCGGGTCGTATATCCATCCGTTGCGGGTCTTCAGCGCAATTATTCTGCATCCGGTGCATGCCTCGACCCCCAGTTTTCCTATGGTGTATCCTACCATGGATGACTTCGGACTCATTCTGGTCGCGCGGATCTTCTCGCCTGATTCGTACAGCATCGCCGATACGAAGGGGCGCCTTTCGAGGGGGAGGCTCAGAAGGTCCACGATGTCGACCGCCGCATCCGATATCTTGTCTGCTGCAGACGCCACCTGCAAAAGCCCCGAGAGCTGCTTAGCGTCCTGTTTCGTCCTTGACGACATCAGCACCTTGAAACGGATGGCGTACTTCAGATCGTTCATCTCTTTTTCGAGCATGTTGACCTTCTCGGCCATGTCCTCGCTGTTGTACAGCAGAGAAGCGTACGCCAGATCGACTATTACTTCCGAAGTGTCTTTCATTTCTGTTAAAAGTTCGCGAACGGTCATTTCGATGTTATCGAGGCTCGAGTAATCCTCTTGATCTGTCATTGCGGCTCCCTCCCTGACGGATCGGAACGGCTATCGCTGCCGTCCTGGTCATCTGAATTGGTTGACAAATTTGGCCACCTTTTTGTTGGAACTTGTCCGAAAGAAACATACGTTTTCCCTGTATTTAAGATTTGGATTCTTTCGCTTCGGTCGCCGCTTCCGCGCTCGCGGTTCCCGCCCCGGCGTGGAAGGAACATCGAAAGATCCGGCCCCCATCGTTATTTGGACGAGACAATGGCCCGTCAGGAACTATCATGACAATGGCCCGATTGTGCTTCGAACGTAAGAAATATCACTCCGAGTCAGCTTCGCAAAAAAATGTGCCAATTGTATATATATGTATCCGTAGTTACAAAAAGAAATATATATTGTAAATACAATATTTATTTGACCCACATGGTGAAACCTCCTCAAAGAATTACTGTGTGCGCGAGTCTACATTTCCTTATTGGGTGATTCGCCTCTACCCGGGATATGCATGCGTTCCGGGCAGGTCCCTTTTTCAAAATATTAATTGAAAAAGTGATGAAAGTTCACAACAAAAAATCATCATCAGGAACGATGTCTTCCCCTACGGCTCTCTCGCAGACAAGCACGAAGTCCACCGGATTCCGTATATCCGGACTCTCCCCGGCGATGATCTCGAACCCTCCTTCTGCATAGTAGTTCAGAATTTCCTGACCCTTTACGCTTAATGATTCGGTGGGTTCCGTGAGCTCCTTGAACTCCGCGATGATGTTCTCTCTGCTCCAGGTGAGCCCCTTTCTTTCTATCTCGGCCGATATCAGCGCAGCAACGATCTCCGACCTGAAAACAAAATACTGGACCTCCATCGTATGGGAGAAGCCGGTCAATTTACTTGCGGAGGTGAGCTTTTTCTTCGAGAGCCCTACTGAGAAGCAGAAATAGTAGAAATCCCACATCGTGAAAGGAGTGTGTTTCCAATCCCGGGTGATCGATTTGTACATGGCCTTTGCTTCTTTGGACATTTTATAAGTCAACGCTATTACCTCTCAGTTGGTTGTTAACGATGATTATCTGCCGGTGCACGGGCTCCAGCGCTGCCGACATCTTTTTTGCTTCGTTGAACCCTCCGGTCACTAAGAGGGGCATGTCGAGGTCCATGTCTTTTAATATGGCATTGAAGAAGATGAGCCCGAAGATACATTTCATATCGCGGTCCTTATCCTTTTCATCGACTATCAGACATCCGTTTATATCTTCTATGAAAGGGTCATTCGCTGATAAGGATGCGATACAGGAATTTGTGTACGCAAGCAGTTCGTCCTTGACCCTTCTGAACGTAGCGTGATATATTTCATCGAGCATTTTTACAAACAGCTCGGTCTTCAGTTTGAACTCCTGCGCTCGGTCTGCGTTCTCCTTGCTGAGAGACGCGCTTCTTATCTTCTGTCTGCAGGCCGGTATGTTGGACTGCGGGTCATTATTGTGTCTTATGTCTGTAAGAAACAGCAGTTCTGACCTCAGATTATCTATCTGAATTTTCAGGTCGTTCATCGTCTTGGCGGCAATCGTTATCTCGGGAAGTACCGTGGCCTCCAGTATTTTGCTCTTTGTGGGCTTATTTTGTTGTGCGCCTGTGAGCACTTTCTTTGACGCTTCCATCTCGCTTTTCCCAAGATAGTAGTTGAACAGCGTCCCGTCGCTGAAACTTTCAACAGAGCTCCTTACCTCGTTGATCATGAAGTACGGGTGCTGCAGGGAGTATCTTTCCATCACATTTGATATGTTGTCGATCATTCCCTCATTGACCTCCGTCCCGCAGATGCACATGCCTGATGTAGCTATGTTCCTGATGGGGGCGGGGATCGAATTTACAGGATACTTCATGTCCTCCAGTGCGCTCTGCAGCTTTTGCACCGATCCAGATATCTGCTCTGAAAAGAAAAGTGGATACCTCAGGGCGAATATTATCTCCTCGAGATCCTCTGCGCCCGCACCCGATGATTTATGATTCAGACTCAGTTCGCTCAGCTGGCTCTCGACGATCCTTCTTACGAGGCCTCCCATCCTCCCGATCATACTGTTCTGCTCATTTTTTACTCCTGCGATCGAGACATACAACTCATCACGGTATCTTTCGAGATTCATCTCCACCAGCCTATATTTGCTCAGAAGTGTGTTCTGCCGGGTTACTCCATTATTATCGGGCGCCGGTCTGCTGTGTTTACGATTCTCATTCTCACATAAGGTCTGCGCCTTTTTCCTTAAGAGGTTGATTTTATCTATCCCGGAGACACTGTTGATGATGACTTCTGCGCGCGAAGAACCTTTTTCGAACAGCCCTTCCACGTCGTCCCTTTTCTGCATCATTATGTCCAGAATGCTCTTTTCGACGCGGCATCTCGAAGGGGTCCTTAGCATCTGTTTCGGAATGCCGTTGTCCTTTCTTGCGGTCACATGATAACAGGACTTTTTCGCTGCATAGTCCAGGTCCAGCCTGATCGTGTACATTTCCATGTCAATATCCATGGTGAGTTCCGCATACCCTTCCTTTATTCTCTCGTCTTTTGGCCTTAAGGAGTGTACCTCGGACCGCTCTAACGATTTCCCTGAAAGGAGGATCTTTAAGATGTCCATCAGGCCCGTGTCGTCCTCAGCAGAAAAGTGGTTGCATCCGTTTTCGATGTTGATCTCAAAGTCTTTGAAGTTGCGAACGTTGTTGTACCTCACATTATGAAATCTCATCTTCATGCTTGTCACTTGTCGATTTTGTTAATAAAAGAGATGAGGTCTTCCTCAAGATAATTGTCGGAGGAGACGTTCTTGATCAGTTTCTCCAAGGCGTGTTTGAATTCATCGTCCTTCTTATAATTTAAGCATGTCTCTTCTATCGAAGCCGACAATTTGTTCTCGATATTCATGCTTCCGCCTCCTGTTTAACTTGATGCAGGAAATGACTTTTGATATATATTATAGCGCTTTATTCGATATTTTTTCGACTTCTCCATCATAGCTTTTCCGTAGCGTAGGAATACCTTTCTACTAGTAACGCCGAGAATGGTTTTTCGGTTTTTTTTAAAGGGGATTTTTTATATATCCACACTGTCAAATCGTTTTCAATATTTTTAACTTGTGACTGTTCATACTTTAATGTTCCTATCGGGTCAAATATGCTTATATATATTGATATATAGAAACGTTTTTGAATCTTGCCCGGCTCCCGTCGGATCGGTCACCCCCGGCCCCTTTTTCCATCCCGAACATCGCCGGCCCCGGCCTTGTGAACCGACTCCGCGCCGGCGGCTTGAACAGACACACGCCTATGCAGGCTCTGCCTTTGGGATGGGCGCCTGCGCACAGTCCGCAGAAGGAAAAAATGACATCTATAAAAACCAAACGTCGCAGAGTGGCATTCCCTTAACTTTTTTATTTTTATTAAAAGAAAAAACCTTTAAAGACAGGGTGCATGTTATTTTATACTACTGACTTCAATCTATATATATTTGGGAGGTTAACTGTGGGGAAAGATAAAGATGCCAGCATAGCAAAGAATCTTATGTTGAAGTTGCTGAGCGATGAAGACATCCGTTCTATTGACAAGGCTACTAGAGACATTCTTTCCACACGCGGGGTCCTGATAGCAGACGATGAGAGTCTTGATTATTTTAAAAAAGCCGGATGTAAGGTGGATGCTGCCACGAAGACCGTGCAGATACCTTCTTCGGTGATAGACGGCGCGCTCGAAAAGGCTCCAAAGAAATTCTTCATCTATGGCAGGGATGATGGCCGCACAGTCGTTCAGGAACAGGGCGGCAATGTGAACTTCACAACATACGGGCCGTGCATCAGGGTCGTTAAATATTTAGGGTACGGAAGATACCAGATCAAAGATTCAACAGATGCTGACCTTGAAAAGATCGTCAGACTAAGCGATTGGGCCGAAAACGTATCTTATTTGACCATACCTGTATCGGCAAGCGATTGGACGACCAAAGGCTGCGAGGACATGCATGAACTCGTTACCGCCATGTCCAACACGACAAAGCACATCCAACATGCCGAACCGCTGACAGAACATATGGACCACTATTGGGACATCATCAAAGCATATTACAGGGGGAATGAAAAACTAGCAAAGGAAAGGCCCATATTATCTCTGATGGTCCGTTCCATAACGCCCCTGATGTATGGGAGCAACGCGGCGCAGATCATCATCAAAAGCGCAAAGCTCGGGATACCCGTCAACATACTGAGCATGGCAATGGCCGGCGCATCGGCCCCCATATTCATGGCAGGCACGCTGATCACTCAGAATGCGGAAGTGCTGGCAGGAGTGATCCTCAGCCAGCTCGTCAACCCAGGAGCGAAGGTCTGGTATGGAGGCTTGTCAACGGCGTTTGATTTCAGGTACGGGACACCTTCAGTAGGAGCCCCCGAATTAGGGATGATGAGCCTTGCAGCGAACCAGCTCGGACGATACTATAAATTACCTACTTGTACCGGTGGGATGTTGACCGACGCAAAGGTGTTGGATTCGCAGTCAGCGCACGAAAGGACCTTGAACTCTACTTTGTCAACACTGTCCGGCGCCACCACAGTGTTCGGGCTGGGGTCGGTAGATCTTGGCCTGTCGTTCTCTTTGGAGCAGCTGGTAATTGACGACGAAATAGTGAACATGGAGAAGAAGGTCCTCAAAGGCATAGAGGTCAGCGCAAAGACCATGTCTGTAGATGCGATAAAAAATATGGGCCCGCACGAAAGATTCATCACCCACTGTTCTACGGTGGAGAATGTTACCCGGGCATCGATGGCAAATTTCTTCGACAAAACTACTCTCGGCGATTGGCAACGCGGAGGGGGCAAACACATCGAGGACCGTGCGCACGAAGTGGTCGTCGAAGTACTAAAAACACATCATGTAGAGCCTATTGCCAAAGAGGTTATGTTTGAAATAGAGAAGATAGTACAAAAAGCAGATGCGGAAGTCATAAAGAAAAGAGAAGGATTGTATGGAGAATGAGATCCTGATACAAAGGGCAAAAAGGTCCGTTGTAGAATATAATCAAAAAGATGCCGTCGCCGTTGCAAAGGAAGCCATATCCAGCGGCACAACGGACTTGAAGAAACTGATTCAAGAAGGGTATACTGCGGGGATGGTGGAGATCGGTAAGAGATATGACCGCAACGAGATCTATCTGCCCCACGTGTTGTCATCGTCTTTGGCGATGACGCAAGCGATGGACATCCTGATGCCGGAGCTGGAGAAGCTCAAAGGCAATATCGCTTCGAAGGGAAAGATCGTGATATGCACCCCTCAGGGAGACATACATTCGATAGGAAAGGACATTGTGGCTGCGATGCTCAAAATTGCCGGGTTCGAGATGATAGACCTTGGCATCGATGTCGAACTGGCAAAGATCGTGCAGTCCTCCGTTGACAATAAAGCGATGGCGATCTGCACTTCCGCGTCCATGACATCAACAATGTTCTGCCAGAAATATTTGGAGAGGATGTTGGTCAAAAAAGGCGTCAGGGAAGGAGTGCTCACCAACATAGGCGGCGCGCCTGTGACGCAGGCGTGGGCAGATGAGATAGGTGCGGACATATACTCCGAAAATGCCAATGAGGCCGTCAAAAAGTTCCTTGCCATGCTGGGCGAGTGAATCTCTCTTCGTGTCCTCAAGCAGCGGGCCCAAGGAGGTCCGGCGCGTTATCGGCGCGTGTTCGTAAAAGATTATATTGTGGCGAAAGCTATTGCGGTTAAGGTTGACAATGATAAGCAGAGACGAGATCCTGACAGTTCTGGGCAAATACAACCTCAAGAAGGCGCAGATAGGGGTTGTGGCATCGCATTCCGCGCTTGACACCTGCGACGGAGCTATTTCAGAGGGTTTCCGGACGGTCGCCGTATGCCAGAAAGGGAGAGAAAAGACCTTTGCGAACTATTTCAGGGCCCACCGCGATAACTCGAAGAATATCATCAGAGGTGTCGTTGACGCAGTAGCTCTTGTGGACAAGTTTAAAGACACTGTCCTCCCGGACGTTCAGGAACACCTGATAAAGAACAATGTGCTTTTCGTGCCCAACCGGTCCTTCGTCTCCTACTGCGGCATAGACGCCGTTGAGGACGAGTTCAAGGTCCCGCTCGTTGGAAGCAGGAATCTTCTGAGATCGGAAGAAAGAGGCGGCGAAAAGGACTATTACTGGATACTCGAAAAGGCTGGCCTTCCGTTCCCCAAAAAGGTAGAGAAACCGGAGGACATAGACAGCCTGACGATAGTCAAGGTCCACCATAAGGTGAAGAAATTAGAAAGAGGGTTTTTCACAGTGAAGGATTATGATCAATTTGTCGAGAAGTCAACGGAACTGATCAAACAGGGAGTAATAGAAGAGGATTTTCTCAAAGAAGCAAGGATGGAACAATACATCATCGGGCCGGTGTTCAATCTGGACTTCTTCCGTTCCCCTCTGGAGGAAAGAGGAGAACAGCTTGAGCTCCTGGGGGTGGACTGGCGGTTCGAGACCTCCCTCGATGGGTACTGCAGGCTCCCGGGCAAGCAGCAGGTGGAGTTAGAAGAGGACGGAATAATCCCGGAGTACACAGTGTGCGGACACAACTCCGCTACCCTTAGGGAGTCCCTCCTCGATGCTGCGTTCGAGATGGGTGAAAAGTATATCGAAGCAACAAAGAAATATTATGACCCGGGGATCATCGGCCCGTTCTGCCTGCAGACATGCGTCGACAAAGACCTTAACTTCCACATTTACGATGTCGCCCCCCGTATAGGGGGAGGTACGAACGTCCACATGTCAGTAGGGCATCCGTACGGCAACGCCCTTTGGAGAAAAGAGATGAGCACAGGAAGGAGACTTTCCATGGAAATAAGAAGAGCCATCGTGCAGGAACGCGTTGATGAGATCATTACCTAAGGTGAACAGATGAACCACAAAAAAACACTAATTGCTCTTGCGGTCATCGCGTTGGCCGCCATACCGATAAGTATCATCATGAACGATGGGTCGGATGCGAGCGTAAGCATTGAAGATGACAGCGTATGGGGAAAAGGATTCACCAACACAGGCGATGGGACGCTTTTCGTTGTCCTGAAGAACACTGAGAGTGAAGACCAGATAATAACCATAATAGTAACTGAGGGCAGCAAAGAACTTACGAGGACCAACGTTACGGTGCCTGCCGATTCCACGTACACAGCGGAAGTGAGGTTCAGACTGGGTTCTGTTGGAAGCCATAACGTCACCGTCACATGCGAGCCTTATTACCTATTCCCGCAGCTTCCTAACGGTACCCATGTTAATTCTAACACAGCGGTCATAACGGTCACAGAATCTATTTTGAGCAAACCGTCGACCTATGCCGCCATAGCTGTAGTTGCTATCCTGATAGTTATCGCTGCCTTCCTCTACATGCGGAACGCGCCGACTACCAAACCGGATACGACTTTCACAGAGCTTGATAGGCAGAAGAAAGAGTCCAGAGCGGATGCGGAAGAGGTTCCCAAGGCATCTGCAACAGAGAGGAAAAGGTACAAAGACTCCAGCGGCCGGCCGAAAGAGGCTGCAAAGCCTCCTGCGCCTCCTCCGGAAGAGAAGAAGGCTGCGTCATTTACCGAGCTTGATAGGCAGAAGAAAGAGAAAAAAGAGGCTCCGCCGCCTAAACAGAAAGAGTCTCCCCCTCCAAAGAAGAAAGAATCTTCTTCAGAGGAACCAAAGAAGATCAAATACGTTAGTTCCAGAAGGAAATAACCCCTTTAAGAACGGATGATGGAGAGCGCACCCGGCGAGGTGTGCTCTCCGGAATATTTTTCTAATTTTATCAGAGTTTTAGCTTAGGGTCCTTTAGATCGATAAGGGCAGCCTCTCTCCTGTCCATGAAGAACCCGATCTTCTTATGGAGCATTATTGAGGGTGCGTTCCCGGTCTGTATCATGCTGTGGCCCACGTCGGCACCCATAGCCTGACCTTTTCTGAGGACCTCTCTCAAAAGCTTGTATCCGATAGCGTTCCTTCTGACATACGGGTGGACACCCATGTTCTCGATCCACACCAGCTTATTTGCGTCAAAGACGTGTTCGAGGATCTTTGCGAAAATGAAACCGTATATCTCCCCATCCTCCTCTGCGACGAAGCTCAGGCCGCCTTCCAGATAAGAAGCGAAATGATTCTTGCTGCTTGCGCCGAGATTCTCCTTCCATTCTTTGGGAAGTTCCTCCCACTTGTTCTCAATGGCCGTGGCGAAATATTCCTTTATGCATGAAATCTCGAGTTCTCTGACCTTCTCTATGTCTTTAAGCTTCATTTGGCGGATCTCCATCACATCTCCTCCGGACTATCTATCCCCATGCAATCCAAGACGCTCCTCAGAACTGTTCTGGTGCATTCTACCAGCGTCAGCCTCGGATCCCTGTTCTCATCCGATGAAAGCACCGGCACCATGGCGTAGAATTGATTGAATGCGGCAGCCAGCTCATGGCCGTATGCCGGCAGCACATGCACGCGTTTCTCTTCCCCGGCCTCTTTTATGACGCTGCCGAATTTGGACAGTGCTTTGATCAGAGCCCTTTCGTACTCGTCCGCGAACATGGCCGGGTCAGTGCAGTGTTCGTATCTTCCGGCCTTGCTGAGCATGCTGCAGGCCCTTGCGTGAACATATTGAATATAGGGTCCGCTGTTCCCGTCGAAGTTGAGTGCTTCGTTCCATTTGAAAACGAGCTGTTTCTCCGGATGCACCCTTACGATGTTATAGCGTATGGCGCCTATCCCGACCTTCCTTGCTATGCCCATCATCTCCTCTTCGGACAGATCTTCCCTCCGGGATCTGATCTCATTCATCGCGCGGCTGACGGCCTCGTCGATCAGATCGTCCAAATAAACAACGACCCCTCTTCTGGTGGACATCTTTCCTTCCGGGAGGGATACGAATGAATAGAACATCGCTTCCGGGACCTTTTCGCTGCCCAGTATCTCCAGCGCCGAGCACAGCTGTTTCGATCCCAGCTTCTGATCTTCGCCCAGAACATCGACCGCCCTGTCCGCTCTTTTGAACTTGTCCAAATGGTACGCGAGGTCGCGGGTGGTGTAAAGTGTGGTCCCGTCCGATCTGGTGAATGTGAACTTTGTGTTCTTGCCCTGTATCCCGAAATCCTTCAGGTCCACGTACCAAGCGCCGTCGTCTGTCTGCCCTGCGTATTTAGAATTCTTGAGCCGGTTCACGACATCTTTTGCCGAACCGTTCGTAATGAAATCGGATTCCCATGTATACTTGTCAAGTTCAACGTTGATGTTCACCAGCGTCTCTTTCAGTCCGTCAAGCATCGCCTCCGCCGTCTTCTTGACGCCGTTGATCACATCTCCGTCCCCTTCCTCGAACTTTCTCAGCATGCTGCCGATCTGTTCTTTGACGCCGTCATCCTCTTCCATCCGCTTGTTTGCCTCACGGTAGTACGCAACAAGCTTGTGGTCCGTCTTGTCCCTGTCCTCTTCCGTAACTGAGTCCTTCGGGACGTTTTCGACACCCCATGCGAGGATTACGACCTGCTTCCCTACATCATTCACATAATATTCCGTCTGCACATCGTACCCGCATCTTTTCAGGGCCCTCGCCAGCGTATCTCCGATTATCGGGTTCCTGGCTCTTCCGACATGTATCGGCCCGGTCGGGTTTGTCGAGGTGTGTTCGACGTTGATCTTCGTTCCGTTGCTGGGCATAGAGCCGTATGCATCGCCTTCCGCGATTATCTTCTCCAGCGTCTCCTTTATCAGCGTGGCCTCGTCCATCATAAAGTTGAGGTAGCCGTTGAGCGCACTTACCGAGGATATCAGTCCAGACGGTGTGATGATGGCAGCCAGCCTTTCGGCGATGGTCTTCGGGTCCGACCTCAGCTCCTTTGAGAAACTGAAACACGGAACGGCGAGATCTGCCTTTTCGGAAACCTCTTTTACGAATTTGAGATCGGGCGAGCCAATCTTCTCCAGCGCCGCATTGACCGCAGAATCGACTTCCTTCTCGAATCTCTGCCTGCTATCCATGCTTACCCCGTCCTGTATCTTAAGATGGCAGCTATTCCTCCGAAAGCTTTCAGGAGCATGTCTCCCTCTTCCGAATCTCCGGAGATCAGCTGCACTTTCGTGTTGAATCCTTCCGAGGCCTCGAAGAAGCTGTCGATGAGGTCCTCTTGTTCCACCACTTTCGCGGCCATGTCGCACTCCGGACATGGTATCTTCTCATCTGGATCGTCCACTGTCATCTTCGTTCTGTGGCCCGAGCCGCACTCCAAGGTCACTCTGTATTTGCTGAGAGACTCCGAAAGCAGCAGGACATCTACCGCTCCGGTCTCGACTGCCGCCCTCACGCTGTCCTCGCCGTAGGCAGACAGGCCTCCGTCCTGTTTCCTTATCTCTCTGAAAAGTCTCTGCATATAGTCTTTCTCGATGGTCAGCTGCATATCCGTAAGGGCATCCTTTGCCGAATCGACAAGCTCTCTGAGCCCCGATTCGTCTGTGTAGCCGGTATCAAAGAGGGGGTTCACGACCTTTTTCCTCAGCTCGTGGTGCAGATACTCCTCTTTCACGAAAAAGTCCTTTGTTGAGCCTGGGCCGCCGACCAATATCCCTTGGAGTTCCGGTCTGTTGAGGAACACCTCTGTCGCGTTGTCCGCCACCTTCTTGTAGAACTCATGGGCGGCGATCTCAATCAGCCTTTCAAAACGGACCGAGGACTGTCCGCCCTGATGATGCTTGCTGGGGACCAGAGAATCAAAGTGCTTCAGAGGGGTTATCTTACTCCCGGACAACAGTCCCAGCGTAGCTTCTTTCCTGTCGATGGTTATGAGACCGAACGATTTCTTGTCTAGAAGCATGTCATCAAGAGGCTCTGTAAAGAACTCTGAATCGCATCTGTAGAGGAAGGTCGTTATCTCCTCCGGGGGCTCAAGCGTGTACTGGACCATTCTTGTTTGGTCCCCTGCACGGGGCACTTCGCCGCAGAAGATCACTAATCCGTTTGGCGGAGCTGTTTTATACGTTCTGAGTCTGGACATGATCGAATCGATCGCGCCTGTGACGTTCTTCATTGTGGATTTCGATTTTATGTTGGTCGCCTGCGACTGCTCTTCTCTGAGATATGCCATCACATCTGAGATCAACCTTGAGTTCGGAATATAGACGGATATCAGCTCGGTTCCTCTGCCTCGATATGATGTTATCTCCTGCATTGCTTTCTTGAAGTCGTATCTTGCTCTGTCAAGAGCATTTGCGTCGCTCATTTTGCTTCACACCAATAATATTTATCTCAATTGCGCATTCCTATAAAAGTATTGGCGATGA
>Ga0123354_10008124_pt1 | contig 15928 bp, 8 predicted proteins | sample TergutLab28metaG_2_FD_97872 | JGI IMG/M metagenome (GOLD analysis project Ga0123354, IMG submission 97872) | Labiotermes labralis P4 segment gut microbial communities from Petit-Saut dam, French Guiana - Lab288 P4 | ecosystem: Host-associated > Arthropoda: Insects > Digestive system > Gut ...
ACAGATATTAACATTACAGAAACCACATATTCCTGCCAGTTTTAATATGTATTTGGTAATCAATAAGTGTGTAACAGCTGTCAAAATTTTCAAACTTCTCTGGCCATTATCTCCGTAACCGTTCAACTTTGGATATAGGTGCTTTGGGTTATATCGGTATACTTTAGCATAAGGAACACTCTCCCGAAGTCTGGCACATTCCTCCTGGGACACCCTGTATATATAATTACCGTCTACTCCATTTTCTTTACATAGTCTGCAGGTTTCTGAGGAAGACGTCTATGTTCCTACCAGTGGCATCACTTCAGATTCTCGCAAACTGTGGTGTTGAACATACATTTTCCGTGCAACTATATTACATAAGTAATAAAATTTAATATAAACTTGTTGCACAACACTTTATATCAGTTAATTAATACTCCGACATGTTTCGGCTTTAACTTTTGGCCATCTTCAGTGAGCATTCTTTAGCATGTGCAGCATATGTTTAAAATTATATGTTAGAAATTCCACATATGATTAAAATTATTTTTATTACGATTACGCGTCACAATTCTTAAAATCAGTGTTATATTTCAAATACAGTACAAAACTATTTTGCTCTTGATATAATTGTTGCGTCCAAACATCTGCGTTTCTTTCTTGCTTCAAATGAAGTAAGTTCTGGAATCACATATCCGGTGTCGTTTGTTCACGCCATGAATGAATACGCTATAGCTACAGTAGATCTCTACAACCACGTTTAAACGTCGACGACTGCGTCTAATTTTTCACTAAGTCAAATAATCCGTCTCTAGTTACGTGACGCTTCAGTAATCCGAACTGCTTCTGTAAATGTTCGGTCTTCAGCGGACGTAAAACTACTGACATCAGGAAACACATCGACAAATTAGAAAAGAAATTTTTAAGTAATTTACATTGAAAGAACTAGTTAAAACAAGCGGGTAAATCAAAAGTTAGAAACAACTGTACTAGAGTGTACTCAGCACTCAACTGACATCTCAGGATCTAGAACTCCACAAGTCAAATAAACTACTCTACCCAACAGACTCCCTCTTGAGAATCTGAGCTGGTCAAGAAAACTTCAGGCTTTAAGGAACTCCAATCCCCATTCCTGTGTGCACCAGTGGCCATCATTGTGTCCCATTCTGAGCCAGGGCAATTCAGATCAAATTTTCATTTCATGTCCCTCTAAGACACATTACACTCCCTTATTCTGCCATCTAAATTTATTTCAGTAAAGTGACCTCCTTTTTCTTACATGTTATAAACAGTTGCGGTAGAATTTGTGTTGTATGAAAACAGTCACGTAATACGTAAAATTGTTTACACTCCCGACAGTTCGCAGTGATGGGCAATAATCTTGAACATCTGGAAGTGCTAATTCAAGTGCCGTAGTAATTTATGAATTTTTTTCGTTTTACGTATCCATATATAGCTATAAATGTCTTGAATCCATATACGGATAAGCAATTTTCAAACGCGTATTGGAATTAAACAGCGGGAAGTTCAAGAAATAAATTGTGCGACACAATGTTTTGTGTGTTTGAGGAAAACCTTGGCTGAATTTCGTTTCCTAATTGTATCCATGGGAAAAATTCGCATATATACACAGTAAAATGTGTAATAAACAAAGAATACAACGACTTAATCTTAACAAGCATTTAAAGATTTAATTACTGCAGCTTGATGTTCGGTGATCTCTTTCGAGGATCTACGGGTTAGAAGCAACACGTAAATAAAACACAAAAGCTACGTAGCACGTTTAAATAAGAAGCGAGAAATCTATAGTGCTGCCTCAACTGGAGACAAAGGGATCTGACTAGGGACTGGTGTGCTAGTCGAAAGAGAACTACCTCCGACTAGCACACCAGACACACCAAAGCAGGAATCTGGATTTGCATATGCAGCCACTACCACAATTCTACAAACATTACAGATTTTACCGTACAACGACTTACTGCTTAATATAACTTTAGCAAACGCAATATCAAAGCTCCCTGAAGATGGAGAAGAAGCACCGAAACATGTAGGAGCATTCGTAATATAATTTTGTACTCTCTCTCTCTCTCTCTCTCTCTGTGTATGTGTGTGGGTATATATATATATATATATATGCATTTTTGGTACAATAATAAATATCAAACAATAAATATGCACGATATAACCACAAAAATTTCAGATGAAATACGTTAGCTCCGCCTGGCCTAGGCTTGAAGAAGCACTATCAAATTTTAACTTCAAGCCTTTTTGTTAAAATATTTTTTTTAGAAGGAAACGGAGACTGTCATCACTGCCATATCATAAGCTTTCTAAAAATGTCTGTCTCGTTAAGATCGGGGCTGAATGTACAGTTTTTTAATGTCAAACTTGGCAGTGCATCAAGCGACCAGTAGGTTTTCAAAGGTTACTACTCATAAGTACAAGCAGACAAGCACAGGCAGCATCTGCTGTTGCTTCGTAACATATCACGAAGCAACAGCAGATACCGCCTGTGCTTGTTGTGGGTTCTATCTGAAGTATCTGTTCATAACTTCATTACAGTCCGGCAGAATCAGACAGGACGGCTTACAGCAGAGAAAGCGAACACATGGCAGGCGGGGATAATAACAGATTTTGTTTACACAAACATCTGTTGCCATTTGATAATTAAAGAGTTCAAAACCCACAACTCGTTTTGTGAGGCAGATTTTTAATATTGATTATGTATCCACCCTAAAAGCCGGGAAGTGCAATTACTTGTGTAAAGACGGGTACAACAAGGGGAGGTAAATATTATCTAGCCGATTATTTTGAACCGCCAAATACAGTTCAATTTAAGAACCCATCTCTCAAAGCAAATTACTGCAGTATTGTTTTCAAAACCGCGTTTGGACCAAGAACCGAGGAACAGTCTAACAAATGTGCGGGAAAGGTAAGGGTAGGTAAAGTTCACCCTAGAACAGGCCACAAAGGGCCAGAGGTGGAGTAGAAGAATGGATCTACTCTTTCTTTAACCTCGGCGCTAGATTTTGTGAGTGGTCAACGCCACGCCCCGGCCGCTTTAACCCTGGGAAAGACCCGGTACCCATTGTATAGGAGGCTGGGTGGGCCCCAGAAACGGTCTGGACATTTGTGGAAAATCTCGCCCCACCGGGATTCGATCCCCGGACCGCCCAGCACGTAGCGAGTAGCTATTCAAACTGAGCTATCCCGGCCCACAACAAATGTGTATCAGTATATCTCATTAGATTCACTAGGCAGTACTGCAGCAGCGGAGATACCTGGCAGTACTAAGTAATAATTTCATACTGTGATATCAATGTGATTGATTCAATCGTCAAATTTTCATGAATCCATATTCCAAAAAAAACAGATTTATTTTATAATAACCGGCAGAACACAATGGGGGTTGAAAATGGCATTGCATAACAATAAATTTTAGATTACAAAAATTCGTACGTACGCACACATGCACACACGCGCACACAGTAGCAACCCAAGGCACAACAACCCATACATATGTCAGGTAAGGCTTTGACGACGTGTCACACTGTGAAATGAACCGTACAGACGGAAACTTGTTCCCATTATTCCCGGTCTGTACAATAATAGGGGATGCTACAAGTATACCATCTGTTCAGTTCAGAGGTCTGGATTTTTCAATATTATATGGATGGTTAAGAATGCGGTACAGAGCAGTTCCCAGGCATCTCTTACTGAAGAGAAGGGTCGAAAGATAACGATCAATCCACTAGGCCTAATACACAGAATAACTTCATGCAGAAATTCCTAAGGAAGAAATTAGGGCCTAACGTTGTCGAAAGCTCGTCAAGCGAAATGATGCAACTGCAGCGACGTCCTAGCGCCATGAGCACGGAAGCGAACGGAAAATTTGCCCAATCCGTTAACAGAAACAAGTTATTACTAAAATGAAAGCCGTGTATTTTGTCTAAATTAATCCTCAACCAACTCCACAAATTTAGATGGATGTGACTGTAAACCGAATAAGATGAAATTAGTTTTCAAGTACTTTTATTGATACATAAACGAATATATATATATTACTACGGAAGGAAAATAAATTCAATGATACCACAAGCTATATTTTTTAAAGAATAATTTACCTTGCCATGTATTCAAGGAGTTCTACATAACATTGTCATAATCATTGTCATCATCGTCATTATCAGAAACACGGTGTAAACCGTTCAGGTTTGTCCGATCTTGAAGGGTGTTGATTTGTCCGTCTTTTTCTCGGTCGACCTACATTTATTCTGCCAGTGGGAGTGCAGTGGGTTAAATATCTAACTTACAAACGAACTGTAGGTTTTAAGAGTCATATAATAAATCCGTTGTTTTAGGCTAAGCACGCAAGGGAGGTTTTAAGTGCTGCAACAAAAGTAGCAGCGATTTTAAAACGCTGGCGATTTTTAATGTCAGGCCGCTGACTAGAGCGACAGCTTCTGCACATTGATTCAATTACACCATCGGACTGCAAGGACACAGCGCAGGTGTGTGCTGCCTCACTTCGGACTCAAAAAACTGAAAAAAAAGAAAACAAAATTGGCACTCCGATAACGAATCGAAGACTGCGGAGAAGAAAATCCTTGTGTCTACAAGTACACCTGACAGCACAGCCATTAAGTGCACTGGAAGAGTCGCGAGAAAAGCTACTGTTAGCTTCGTCATATCTGCCTGTTAGTTTGCGCGTCCGCATGAAGCAACTCGTTTCACAGTGGACAGAACTTGCTATACTTTATATTAATTCTGTACAGAAAATTCAAATTTGGTTAATAACTGACAAAAAGATCAGGTACTTTAATGCGATCTTGTATGGTTACTAGGAGAAACACGGTTAGGTAAAAATATAGCCAACATACATATGCGAAAGACCGCACCATCACAGGCAAAGCGTTTTAAACGCATAGCGAGCGACTATCGTCAGTGTGCGCGCTCTCGTACTTTTCTTTGTGTTTCATTTGTACAAGCAGTCGTCAGGAAACAATCCTGTCGTTCTTGAAGTGGAATACGCTGCGTGTTTTTCATCTTAACGATTAAAAAGTCGCCCGTGCGCGCTCGCACTTCCATATACAACCGTACGTTCCATTTGGGCAGCAAGGTAGTCGCAGCGATTAAAACCGTCCGTTTGCAGTAAGCCTTAGAGCGATATTAGGAAGGATCGAACTGGCCATTCACTGTTGCACCAGCTCTCTGATACTGAATTTTGTTCAGTAAAACTTATTACAAAATAAAAGTAAAATAAAACAGTGGTAAACATGCACCGTCAGAGGTTACTTTGGTTTTGGAACAAATATGTATAATGGGAAAAATTCTAATTCATCTGATAATTACTCATTTATACCCCCCCCCCCCAAAAGGAAATTCTTGAATGATAAAAACAAAATCGTCTGGCCTCTCACAACTTGTGTTGAGCTTGGGCAGCTACTGTTTTTGACTAGCGCCCTGCGACGCCTGATTGACACAAGCAAACTGTCACAGAAACGTAAACCTGACAACAACAGGCTACAAAAATTGAGGGCAGTGATGGATTAAATTGTATTTTTGAAGTAATTCCATCGAAACTAGGGTATTACGTTAACGTATTTCAAATAATGTTGTTATTTTTAATCGCCAATTGTAATATGCATCACAACTGACAGACCTGTATGTTTTATTTTCATAACATGTAACTTCTTTTTAACGTCGCGTTTTATCCCATTCGCTGAAAATCCAGTAGAAGAAACAGTGGATACAAAGGAGCTGTGGGCAGGCAGACCATGATAATTTCCTCTCAAATCAGTTCTCGTTTTGCTTGCAGCTGAGTAAAATTCTTCAATTGCTCCAGTTTTTAAAACTTAAGAATTAACTTCATAATATAACCTATGCGAAGACGAAGGTAGCAGGTTGCTCCGAAACGACGATACGTCTACCAGGCAACATATCTTCACCTGCTAGAACACAGTAATGTTCGTAGAAGCTGGTGTACGAACCTCAAATTTCAAATCACGTAATATCGTCTCAAGCCGGTCTCAGTGGCCGCACGGTCTAAGGCGTAGGTATGCGGACGCTCATCGGCTGAGATTGTGGGTTCGAAACCCACCGGCGGCATGGACGTTTGTCTGTTGTGAGTGTTGTGTGATGTCAGGTAGAGGTCTCTGTGACAAGCTGATCACTCGTCCAGAGGAGTCCTACCGACTGTGGTGCGTCGTTGTGTGTGATCTAGAAACCTCACGAATGAGGAAGCCACGGCCCACTGGGGGCTGTCGTGCCAAAAACAATCAATATCGTCTCAAGCAGAACTCAGGCTCACGTGACAACACAAATGTTCATTCTGCTAAGTAGAACTTGTATTTACGTTAAACCACATCCACTGTGTGTTTACATTTTTTGATATTGGACCTGTAAGAATAGCGGCCAGACATCGGTACTCTTCAAGTACAAGCTACACGCACTTATTGTGCCTAGGTTCAAGTCCCAAACCAAATCAACTACGATTCAACTCACATCCTCTTAGATTTGGCTGCTTTCCGCACATAATCCGTCTCCGAGTGACAAAATGCATACTCAGATTTCTCCTAATATGTGGGGTACAATTGTAACAACATAAAATTGAGTCGTACTGACAGAAATTTCGTATTAGTTGTATTACTGGATTCTACGGTTTTGTTACTCGTTTTTTTCATTTTCTAATATCGTGGGACTGTGAGGAAGAAAATATAGCGAGATTATTCGAAAGTTAAACAAAATGTTACCCCGACGTAGGCGGATGAATAAGCCACCATGGGCAAGTCGCTCCGTGAAAATCATGTGAAAGCTCGAAAATGTGCGGGAGAACTTGTACTTTATGCTCGACGTGTACCAGTAAATTATCCTACTCTGGTATTATCTTCATTCTGTAGGAAAACCGCGTCATGATATAACAGACATACAATCAACTTCCATCACAAAACGGAAGGACTGAAGTGATATCTGTTAGAAAGAATATTACGAAGTTAAGTTCAAATGACCCCAGTAACTGAGGAAACATACGTACCTTTCATCTTGAAGCAGTACACGTCAGTACCCAGGATGCGACGCAACGTCTGCGATATACGTCTGATATTTCATTTTGTAATTACTTTGTGTGTCACCTGTTCTCAAGGTGCCACAAACACACCAGTACAGCAAGAATCACTTTGACTAAGGACCGTAAGGTTCATTTTTCATAGAATTCCTGAAGATACAAAGAATGTGACAAATCCGAAAATCTGTTTGCACGTGTTTGCCAGCTCCGGTAAGACTTAATTAAGAACTCTAAGTTTCTCGCCGACACATTAAACAGATTATTTGTTGGCTCTGTGCTAGTAATGTGTATTACTCTTCAAAAATGTTATGTCTAAACGCTGTATCACTAAACATAAACACGTAAGACCTGCACGCCTTACGTATTGTTTGTATCCATCACTATACTTGGCGTGGTTATTATACTCCCACAACAATAATACGAGTATAAAGCAGTTAAAATTGAACGAGAATCCATCGAACATTACGCGAAAGTTCTTGTTTAACGAGCGTTCGCAAAATTATGATAAGTGGCTGTTAGCCTCGTAATATCTGTTCGCGTGGAAAAAACTAGGCCCCACTGGATTAATTTTTATAAAATTTGATATTTCAGTATTTTTCGAAAAATCTGTCGAGGAAATTCAAGTTTGATTAGAGAGCGACAAGAATAACGAACACTCTACTTGAAGATATACGTAATTTTATGATTAGTACATCGCTGAATTCTTCTCAGAATGAGAAACGTTTCACACAAAAGTTGTAGAGAAAATCAAAACGCAAGTTTTATATTCAATAACTTCATTTCCCCAAATCGTGCCATTGAAGAGATAATGTAGAAGAATAACGTAGATCTAGACAGGTCACAGATGACAATACTATGAGGCCCACGAGCATGCCGGACATCCAAGGGTATAGACAAACATTCAAAATATGTAACACATATTTCTTTTCCATGGCAACAATTGCTACGCGGACGCTTCTCATTATTACTTTCATAACTTCATTGCCCATCTTGCTTATCCACGTCTTTTTATAGCGTGTACTCGTACAGACAGAAATGTCCCTGGGCCATTTTGTCCAACACAAATCTTAAATGGTTGGCCTGAAACTGAATCTGGGTTTACGCCTCACGTAAAAAAAACGTTATGCAAGATGAATGTCTAAAAGGATTGATATGACACTGGTTTTAGAGACAAACACGAATTGCAGTCGTGGTGTTAGCTATAACTGAGAAAAGTATGCGGGTACCCTATTGTGACACTAATTTGATTAGCTGTCTCTGCAGTGTACGAAACAGAGCCGTGCAGTGGATATGCGAGCACATCACAGGCCTCGGTTGTCCCTCTTACTCTGATTTGGCATGGCAAAGCTTGACACGTGCAGAATTCCTCAGGCTATGCCACAGTCCTACCGTCCTACCGTCGCTACAACCACAGGCAATAATTCATTCATTCAACGAAATTAATAGCTTAGAGACCGACGTGTTACTGATTTTGCCGCTTTGCCTCGCTCCTGGTACTTTCTTTGATGTTGGTGTTTTCAGGATCATCAGGTGGACATCCAACAGCGCTAATGACACAGGACTGCAAATGTTTATACAAGACGTACAAAATACATAATAATTCTTTTCGAAAGTTCTTTTAAGGCCATTAGACTTAAAGGAGAAACATCTATGTTACAAATTTTGGTGTTTTGCTGACCGTGCATCTGAGTATAATCTTAGTGACTGACCAAATTAACGCACAAACTCTTGTTTTATAATAAGTTTATTATATTCCTCTACATGTTTCGAGCACTATTATGCTCATCATCAGGAGGTCAAAATTGCATTCTACAGCATCTGGTATCATCACACTGTAGGTGGCCGTCTGGTGCACAGGTTGAGAGAGGACTATAATACAATAAACTTATTATAAAACAACATTTTGTGCATTAATTTGGTCAGTTACTAAGATTATACTGAGATGCACGGTCAGCAAAACATCAAAAAATAGAATACAGATATTATTGAAAATTTATTTATAAGGGTAATACCTGAAACGAGGTATTCTATTTTTTTATGCTTTGCTGACCGTCCTCTCTCAACCTGTGCACCGGACGGCCACCTACAGTGTGTGATGATACCAGATGTTGTATAATACAATTTTGACCTCCTGATGATGAGCACAACAGTGCTTAAAACATGTACAGGTGTATAATAAACTTATTATAAAACAAGAATTTGTGCATTAAGTTGGTCGATCACTAAGATCTCTGTTACAAGTATTAAATTAGCATTTCATGGAATTACAAATTTGTCTAAACTGAAGATACGTGCTTTATTTTCATGTAACAAAACACGAGCATTCCAGTGCTGACTCCTCGGTTTAACTGCGTGAATTCCATCCAATGTCGCTCCATATCGCTTTGGCTATCCTGAATCCTGATTCTCATACAAGAATGAAGTTCTTTGTTCGCTTCAGAACTCGAATTCCTCTGTACTGTTTCTATACAAAAGTAGAAAGTGCCGTATGGCATGTCATGTCCACTTCTCCATCCATTCGAGCTCCTAGTCCCTAACGCCAATTCTTCTTCTTCTTCTTCTTCTTCTTCACATCTAATAGCCATCGCAGTAGAAGAATAACGGGTAAGTACCAAGAACTACTTATAATGTTACCGTAATGCCGTTCTCGCTGTAAACTTGTCAACATCCCTACACGCATAGCACAAAAGCAGCTATCGAGCACTTTAAATCTGCCGTCATTTCCTGTGTTCTGCTGAATGTTTTGTCTTATTTTGGTTTAGAGACACAACAGGAAGATTTCGTTACAACTTTCCGTGGTTATCTTTTTCGTTCGTTCTTTAATAATGGTACTAAGCCTTATCTGGGTCACTCGGGTATGAAACCACCAAATAAATTATTTATTCCGGAAGGAAGTTCCGATTTACGAAAAAAAAGAGAGAACTTCCGAAACGTAACTCCTTCTTAACTGTGTAATTACTACAAACACACACACACACACACACACACATACATACTTGGGTGCTGATAAGTCCTTAGCCTCACCAGGAAGGAAACAAGTTCGGAAGCATGTCACGGACGCGCGCTTTTTCAACAACATCGAGACGCAAGCTGTTATCAAGTCTTTTTCCTGCAAGGCAAGGCGCCGAAGGAAATTCACGCCATTCTGACAGAAACATTAGTTTGTTTCCTTCCTGGTCGGGCTAAGGATTTATCAGCACCCCTGTATACAAAAACACACACACCCAGTGGCTGAATGAGTGAGCCACATCCAAGTTTGCCGTAAGTACCAGTTTCAACGGCTGACATATTCGGATAGGCGGTTCTTTGAAACATCCACATGCATATTTGGATTTTGTTAGTCAGTTTCACAAATCAAACATTTCTCCTCGCCAATACATTACTGGCCCAAAAATCACACTTGCGTATGTAATCTCATGTTTCATGAGAATGGGGAAATTGTCTAAACGTGGCATTGTTATGACGTCTCGAAATACCGATTCAGTTCCTTTCCGTTAAGATAATTTTTAAAATTGTTATCGTTTTGCAAATCACAGCTCACGCTGTTTGACAGTGCTAAAGAAAACTTGGTTAGAAGAGACAGAAGCACTATTGCAATTGCCCACAGTTGAATGATCTGCTAAAGTAGCAACAGTGGATCTTCAATTCACAACATCAGAACACACCATAACATTTTTCATGAACATGCTAAATACAACATGCCATGTCATCCGAAAGCACTGTTCGTAACAATACTAGACATGTTACACTGAACAGCACTAACGTTGAAGAACGTAATGCATGCAGCAGACATGTATGAAGAGCGTGAGGAAAGGGGAGTGGGGGAGGATCAGAGGGGGTTCGTAAAAACAGATCGCTCTCAATGTTCAATCACAATGAGCTATGTCAAGTAGAGGCAATTCGTTAATGAGCGGATTTGCACTGATCGGCATCGCACTGCCACAGATAAAATCAGAGCGGGATTTTTAACACGTTGACATGGATGGACTGACGGATGTGCGTTCATCGTTGGGCATATATTTACATAGACTATTACCACATATCCTATCAGTGTAAATACTAAACGAGTTTAAAGTGCCTCTCTTGATTGTCAGAGATAAAAATACACATAAACATGAATGCCCGTTAATATTAAGCAGTTACAACATCCATCAGTTACGATTCACAATACTTCATTCTGTATGGAAAGTAAGAAGTGGTCTAAAAATTGTTCTACACAACTAAAATCAGATTTCAGAATAACAGGCAACATAGACACATTCGTGATACAAATAATGCTCAGGAAATATGTAAAAGTTCCAATATTAAAAAATTGCAAACAACGGAAAACACAACACTGAATCATAAATCCCACAAACCAATATAATACGTAAATTTGATAAACATTAATTACGTCATTAATAGGCACATCAGCCCACATATTAAATAACTTCAATTCACGCCATCGTTCAAACATTAACATGAAACTACTCGTATGCTAATGTAGAGATTTATCTGTGGGTGTATATGATTATGAAACCTGGTCGCTACACCAAACGAAAAACATAAACTAAAAGTGTTTGAGAACAAGGAACTAAGGCTGACAGATCTGCGTAATATAAATGTAGTAACAGAAAAATGGAAAAAACTTCCTAGCCAAGGGTTTTAGAAACTCTGACACTTTATCACACATATCTATTACTAGGGTATTGAAATCACAAAAATTTCAGTCACCAAACATGAAGAAAACATAATAGTTCAGTATTCTTTTATAAACTGACCAACTTAATTCACAAATTTTTGTTTTATGATAAGTTTATTATATTCCTCTACATGTTTCGAGCACTGTTGTGCTCATCACGAGGAGTTCAAATTGTATTATACAGCATCTGATATCATCACACTCTGTAGGTGCCCCTCCAGTGCGCACCTTCGCACCGGACGGCCACCTACAGAGTGTGATGATACCAGATGCTGTATAATACAATTTGACCTCCTGGTGATGAGCACAACAGTGCTCGATACATGTAGAGGAGTATAATAAACTTATTGGACGATTCAAAAAGATGGACTCAATTGAACAGTAAACGGCGCCTCAACACACGCCAGACAGTTGGTTGCGGTGTTCCAAGTTCTCTGCTCGCTCAACGGGTTGACTTACGTGGGCTATGCTCAAAACTCTCTTGAATTCGTCTCACGTTCTCCTCTGTTACACGCAAAATTACTGTGTTGCATAGTAGCCATTTTGCTCTCAACTGACGCTGCTGTAGGCTGTGCGCTAGGTGAGCACTCTAGTGTTTTTTAAAATTTCGGACTTCCTCTTTCAAATGTTATGTAGATCATTCATATACCATGTATAGTTCAGGAAATATAGAGGTATGAAATTTAGTCCATCTTTTTGAATCGCCCTGTATTATAAAACAAAAATTTGTGCATTAAGTTGGTTAATTCCTAAGATTGAAGGCGAAGTTTCAGGTCTTATAACATGTTATGCCTTGTCAAATGGTAAATAGTTACTGACATTTAGAAGGATCGTAGTGCCTTAGTGCTCAGGATTAAGCAGCGCTAGAAGGGAGATAGATCTCTTCTTGGATTGCTTGAGCCTTCGAAACTTCGGTAAATATTTACCATTCGACATGGCGCAACATCTCAGGAGACTTGAACCTTTAGCAGTACCGCTGTGGTAACCTGAGATCTTGCATCGTGTTGAAGTCATCTCGGGTATTCCGTTAAGCTAAGTAGGCCTGTAACAATCCGTGGGCAGTTAACACATCTACTTATTCGGTGTAAATGCAGTAGTCAAGAAGGGTCAGCGAGGTGTCATGCTTCGTTAGAAGCCCGTTCACTGTCCAACGCCAAAGACACGACGATGAAGCCAAAAATAAAAAGTGTTAAGCTACTACAGCAGCTGTAATCATGCGCGATGGCGTCAATGGGGCAGCAACATACTAGCGCCTGAATTATACCGTCCTCTAGAATGTGACACATTCTCACAGACCTTCCCCGACTTTGAAGAGGTGCCTGCTGCTGGCGTCCCTAGAATGCAAGAATGTGATAAACTGAAAGATTCAGGCAGCATGACCTCCGAAATGTTGACAAATTTTTACCAGACTACATGACATAACTTTTCGCACTAACTAATAACAGCACCTCAGAAATTACCTCACTGTACCTCTAATCTTACCTATCACTAGTCTGTTCCTTTTAGACGATTTTATTTTAGCTGAAATGAGAACTGTAATTCTGCATTCTATTATTGTATTAACACAACAAAACAACCAACTAACCCAATGCTGAAAGACCATCGTTAAAAATCGTATAGCAGCTCAATAGACCAAGAATTACCCGCCTTTTAGGGAACTGTAAGACCCCACGCCGTGTTCTACATTGCGCGCCACAAAACCTACGCAAACCCAGTTGAATCAATCCACAATCTATTTATTCCAGATATATTTTGATGTTTCACTCAACCTTACACCTATATCGGTCAAGTGCCTTCTTCCTTTCAGGATCTCCGAATAAATTATAATGACCTTTCTTCCCATGATTATGGTATGTTCCGCCGTCTCAACAACCATTCCGTACAACGGGGGTTCAGAATACTAACGATGAAGTTCCTGGTTTGCAGTCTTCTCCAGACTCCTGTCACTTCGCCCTCCTTGTGCCCAATTGTGTTCCTCGCAGCTTTGAAGCAACAGATGCTTGTACTTCAAGAAGTCTACTTGGAAGTAACCGTGCAGTGAGGGTGGCTGGCACCACTGCATAGTACGCAGTATACTTGAAACATCACACGCTACTAACAGCACTGACATTTAGGGACACTTCTGCTCTGGCAATGTTCAACACATGGAAGCACTGAAGGATTAAGGGCACACTAGGCAGGAAATAGAGAATGAGTCAAGCAATAGCTCAGTGTCTGTTGACGGATAGTGACGATATCATTAAACGAGATACCAGACAGACAAAAAAAAGTGGTCTTTAGAGATCAGTACCCTTACATATTGCCTTTTAGATTCTCCAGCAAATAAGAGCTAATAACAGTACAGCAGTGTTGGCGGGAAACAGCAGCCGGAAGTTTATTTATTCCTAAGCAGAGCGTCAAATTTCTGTGAGTAAATTCCTTGTTTAAGCCTGAGGAACACACAGCAAAAGCAACATTTTGTAATTACTGTGTTGCGATGACAATTCTCTTCGCGCGACTGCTGTTTCATTCTGGCACGGCAATTCTTACATTTTGTTGGTAATATTTAGAATATCGAGGAATCTTGTTTCCAAATTGAGCGGCTTGTAATTTCTGTCTCTCATGTGGTAATTTTAAGTAATCTTCTTGGATTGCGATTCTGTATTACGTTGCATCCCTGGGGTCCCGATCTCCTTCGGCTGTTACAAACATCTTACTTTCTATATTCGAGGCTGCTCTCAGGCTCTCATGTAGATGTCTTCTCCGTCTACGACAGAAGATACGACTTTAACAAGGCAGTAATACCATTGTCACTGACACTTAATAGCTTATCATCTTCCAGTAGAAACAGCACTGTGCTTAAAATACACGGTATGACAATTTATTAGGGCATAACAATGAATAAGCCACGTCATCCGTTTATGCCCTACCATTTTAAAAGTCAATGATAAACTGACGCAAAATTCCTACCTGCCCACTCCATAAAGTTCATGGGATGGGAAGAAGCACAGCTCCAATCTTTCTTTGCCTCGGCACTAAATGGAAGCGAGTAGTTAGCTTCACTCCCCAGCCGCTTTATCCCCAGAAAAGAACTCCCATGCCCTTTGAACAGGAGGATGGGACGGCCCCATTGCCCGTCTGGACTATTGGAGAAGAGAAAAATTGCTTGCTTCTAGCCGGGTTCGAAACCAGGATCGTACAGTCTAGTCGCTATAACCGACCACGTTACCGTGAGTTCATAAAATGATATATAATGCTTTATCAATTAATTAATTTACCGCTAAAATATTGGTCACGAAATGTAAAGGTGGGAGCAGTCCATTCATCGTGCGTCTGAATGAACAATAAAACAACTCTGTCCGAAACTTAATCAAATTCATCTTTTCACCAACCACATTTTAAGCCTAGTCTTTGGAATTTCTGTATGGATAATAGTGAACTGAACAGACGGTTTAAGAGGGGACCACTACAAGTACATCGAACACATTCCTGAAATGGCGCTGCACAAGGTTACTGACAACCGTGTGATGAATTATCTAGGGCTAATACTCATTTTGTTTCACAGCTTTTACATCACACGTACTTTGATAAAATATATTTTCTTAAGATGGGAGGGGTGCGCTGGCAACTTTAAAAACCGAAATGTGCTAGTACCTGCCGATACAACAGAGATGCGGACCATCACTTAGTGAGAGAAGTTGACTCTGAGAACCTGCGCGAAGCTTGCAAAGAAGCAGTACGGGAAACTCTGCGAAGTATGTTCCTGATCAAACACCGTTCGGGGACAGCGAATACGGAGGAATGATTGTAGAGCAGAGTTTCTGAACTTTGTGAGACCGCGGCCCGGTAAATTCTTTTTCCATAAGACGAGGGTCCGGTCCCAACAAATTTACTCGTAAATAACTTTCCATTTTTTTTAAGTTCATTCATCAAACTAACATAAGTATTAATAATTAATTATGGTATAACCATAAAGAGTATTAGTACACTTATGTTACGGCGTGGCATGTTGACAAATATAAAATTGCAATTAAATTAGTTATCAATCACTGGACTAATGAAATATTGTAGCATATTTTAGTTTCCTCAGGCCAACATCTGGTCTGAGTTTTTCGACATATTCACGAATATTTTTCTCCTCAGAATATTTCCACTATAAAACATTTATTCATGAAAACTGCTTAGAAAACTAAAATGACAAATTCCAGGAGAACCTCTCGCGG
>Ga0123354_10008126_pt1 | contig 15928 bp, 9 predicted proteins | sample TergutLab28metaG_2_FD_97872 | JGI IMG/M metagenome (GOLD analysis project Ga0123354, IMG submission 97872) | Labiotermes labralis P4 segment gut microbial communities from Petit-Saut dam, French Guiana - Lab288 P4 | ecosystem: Host-associated > Arthropoda: Insects > Digestive system > Gut ...
CAGTACAGCTATACCTCTACTCCCCTCAGTGCCTGTACAGTACAGCTATACCTCTACTCCCCTCTACTCCCCTCAGTGCCTGTACAGTACAGCTATACCTCTACTCCCCTCAGTGCCTGTACAAGGGTGCACTTTACCTTTTTTTTTTTTACTTGTCTTGATTATTCACCCTTTAGAGTGAGGCAGTATGTTGAGTGACCACACACAACACTGCTTGGTTTCATAATGCAGCAGACTGCAGTGTCAATTCTCACCAGTTCATAGACCTCAGATGTATAACTCTGTTACAGAAATGAACTTATTTCAGGAGATGCAGTAAGAATCATATCTGCTGGTGGTTTTTATATCAATTACCAACGAGTTTCTAAGATAGACGAAGTGTTAACTGAAGCTGTGCACATATTACCGAACAACGTTACTTTGATTAGAGTTGGTAAGTGGATATTTTTACATTATGATGGTTTATTAGAATTATAAATCACATTCTTTTGAAACAAGCGACAGAAAACATCCAGAAAGTGATGATGATGATGATGATGATACCTTCATCGTTGTTGTGGTTGATGTACAGATACTTCAACTTCTATACAATCAACCCTTTGTAACTTTGTTGTCCCAACACGCTCAATCTGGTAGGTGATCCTCTTACCGGGACATGGGTGTGGTTCACCAAATCCCATTTGGTTTTAGTTATTTTCCTTTCACTTATGTTTTATATATTCATTTTACTCTTGATATAAAATAACGGAGCGCTGTATCCAGTAAAACAACTAGATCATTTTCAAAGAAAATGACACAGTCACTTCTCTGCACTCCCACTTACACCACACTCATGCATGATTGCTTTGGCACTGGATTGCTAGTGTCCGTTAACTGCTCCCAGCTGTTTCACTGTTTCTCTCCCCTCCTACCTATCACCAACAGTTCCATATACACTTTGACAGATTAAACCCGAAACGTACGGCTACGAACCAACCGTAACTGACACCAGCAAACCTAAGAAACAAATATATAAAAAATGTTCGGCTACAAACCTTTATTTAGATTGCAGTTTTTGTGGTTTTACAACACTGCATATTGTGGTAGATCGTTGCCAGCGTTTCACAGGAACCACCTGCATCCAACTTCATATGAATCCATTGCTCAAAATTCACCTCTTTGTTTCCCATGCAGTTCAACTTGCCTTTTCTTATGGTGTTGCCAACCATTGCTGCCTGCTGGTATTGACTTAACGTGTTGACTTTTGGGTTGGAAGGTGATTTTGCTAGTTTTATTTATTATTTATTCATTTATTATATTATAAATGTATAATATATAATATATTTATTTATTATTTATTGTGTAACTGTGGGCCGGGTAGCTCAGTTGGTATAGCAACTGACTATGGGCTGGACGGTCCGGTGGGACGAGATTTTCCACCTGTCCAGACCGTCCCTGGGGCCCAGCCAGTCTCCTGTAAAATGGGGACCGGGTCTTTCCCGGGGGTAAAGAGTGGCTGGGGCGTGCTGCTGACCACTCACCCCCTTCTAGTGCCGTAGTCACGGAAGAGTAGAGCTATACCTCTACCCACCCTCTGGGCCACACCGGGCCTGTAACGGGATCACTTTACATTTTTTTATTATGTAATTTCTAGGTACTGATTACTTCAGCATCCACAGAATGTTATGTATCATAGGCATGTACTAATTAATTAACTAATATTGAAAGCAGCGTGAAGACAGGATCACTTGCTGGCTGTGCAGTTGTTCCATAAACAGTAAAAAATAAACATGTAATTCAAACTGTGTGTCAAGAATGTTGTGGAAGGGGGTGTCTTTTTGGCTTGTCTGCAAGATATAATTACAACCAAATAATTCCCCTTGTTTTAAAGTTGGCCATTCCATGCTTTTTTGTAGGTTATTGTGTTCAGTTTATTCTACCAACCAAACGCACAGTAATCAAATACACGTCAGTATTAAAGACATAGCTCCGACACGTTTCGGTAGAAGAGCGTCATCTTCAGGGAGCACAATATGCCAGGAACCGACACATTTTGGATTCAGATGCGTGGTAGAGACCGAAACATACAGTGCCACAAACTAGAACTTCCTGATACCAACCTCAACAATAAGAATTGTACTTTGTATAAATCATATTCGCTCTGTAGAAAAACTGTTGTACTCATGTCTCAACCATTTTAAAAAAAGGCGTAGAAGTTGTACCTTTTACACATAATTGACATCAACAGTTGAGCCTACTACAGACTGTGGAACCTTGTAAATAATAGCTTATCATTGGCAATAGGTTTTAAAACTGGCATATTGTGCTCCCTGAAGATGTTACACTTGTACAAAAATGTGTCAGAGCTATGTCTTTAACATTGACATGTACAGTCGGTTATGCTACGACGAACGTTCCTACAATGAACGAATGCTACAGTGAACGCAGAGGAATACTATCGGCCGATGTAGCATGCGCGTGCGCATCAAGTGTCCGGCCCTCCTGCTTTGATTACAGCATCAGTCATCATCTTTGTTATCGTTTGTAAGGTTCAGTTATCAGCTTAGTTCAGCTATCTGCTCATTTGCGCCTTTAGCAGTGAAAATATTTTTTTAAAATCGTTCCGCTATATAATTTTAGCCATGAGCTGGCAGAATAGGGCGAGAAAGTTGGATGGTAACATTGCTGTAGGCTGTGGGCCTGCAATGGAATACCCCTAAATACATATATTTCAATGTACGCTAGAACAAACAGATGCTATAACAAACGAGGTTCTAGAACCACTTCTGTTTGGTCTAGAATACTGCACTGTAGTTAATTACTGTGCATTTGGTTGGTTCAGTAAATTGAACACATTAATGCCCATGATTATCTTCACACCTAGTAACAAACACTTCACACACCCTGTGCACATCTTGAGCATAATTCACCGATTATTTATTGGCACTAAAGATGTTTACAGCACAAGCTGTAGACAAAAATGAAACCCACGTTTTGTGTACAGGATAGCCATTCTGTAAGTTTCACTGTTATGGAGATATTGAATGAAAAAAGTCAGTGAATTGTAATGCTATATCTGTATTTAGTCACTTGTTTACAGGCTGCTGCTTCAGTCCCACACTTGTCTAGAATCATCATCATCATCATCATCATAACAAGTTTACAGGCTGCTGCTTTATTCTCACACTTGTCTGGAATCATCACCATCATCATCATCATGTGTTTACAGACTGCTGCTTTATTCTCACACTTGTCTGGGATCATCACCATCATCATCATCATCATCATCATCATGTGTTTACAGACTGCTGCTTTATTCTCACACTTGTCTGGGATCATCATCATCATCATCATAACAAGTTTACAGGCTGCTGCTTTATTCTCACACTTGTCTGGAATCATCACCATCATCATCATCATCATCATCATGTGTGTACAGACTGCTGCTTCACTGTCACACTCATCTGCAGTCATTTTCACAATTCAGCTGTCAGCTGTCACCATCATGCTCTGGCAGCTCCATGCTGTCCCTTCAGCAGTCTTCCTAACCTCTGATCTCTCTCTCCTAAGCTTTTTATGCCATAATGTGCTGTTTTCCATTCACCTTACACATTTTTGGGTGCTTTTGAATTGTTCTTATATCTGTCAATAATGAAACTGACTTCTGTCAAAGAGAAGTATCAAGAAATGTGGCTCATAATGATTGACTTCTGGTAAGGTGGCATTACTGCCTGTGTTTTTTATATTAAGCAAAATGCTCAGCAGGCAAGAAGCAACTGAGATTGGATGATTCTGTGCGAATGATGTGACTGTCATGTCCAGTATTGTGCATAAAATTTAATTTGTTAATAATTAATTTATGATTATTTAACTGTTAACAATTCATCATCATCTTCATGCTCCCCTCATGTCCGAGACATTCGCAGGGCTTCTTTCTGCTTTTGGTACATCCTGTAGAATCTTTTCTTTCAAGGACCCTTTCAACTTGTTCTTCCCTTCTGTTAGAGTTAAAATTGAAATTGCTAGTTTGAACAAGATACCAGTTGTGTTTTGGTGCACTGGGTCCAAGTGTATGAACATGGACCAAACAGAAGCAGCTTGTTAACCACAACAGACTCCCGACAGCATCGCGTGTTGCCTGTAGTGTATTAACAGGCTCATAAATGACATTTTTAGATCTGGATGTTCGTTCATTTTCAGGTGACTGCCACCATAAAATAAGAGGGCATTTAAATTGACACAGATTTTTATTGAAAATTTAATGGCCACTTCTTTTGGCTGTCCACTGCGACTGTCATCAGGCCCAATATGAGAACACACATTACATGGGGTGTACTAAGTTATAACACTGCCTTGCAGCATTACTAATTTACAGTTACAATGATACCTCGGCTAACGAAGATAATTCGTTCCGGGATCACATTCGTTAGCCGAAACACATGTACAGACGGAAAAGATAAGCTCCTGGAATGGCCTGACCGTTCATGTTTGCTACTTTATGTTAGCATGCGCATCCACTAAAACATTCGTTAGCCGAGTCCAAAAAAACAGCGAAAAAATCATCGTTAGCCGAAAAATTCATTAGCAGGGTCACTCGTTAGCCAAGGTATCACTGTACACTGAAAGACTATATTTATATTTTTAATTTTTGTTAGTGGCAGTGCATAATATATATTGCTCATTTGCGACAACGGTGTCGCAACCCAAAATCGGTGATTTTTCAGGAAAACTTCAAGGAGCGTCATCCCCGTTGTGTTTGTTAGAACCTAAGGTAATGCTATGTCCTTATAGAATTATTACCTTAGGTTTTTTTTTCAGGAGAAGGTTTTGAAGTGCTATAATTTTCTATGAGTGCAACGACGACACAACTGCTCTCCAGTGGCGAGTTTTGCGAACTGCGTTATGACACCGTACCTGTTAAAAGTGCATCTGCGAACGTTTCTTTCTATACCAATAACTCAAAAATGCCAAATTTTGAGTTGTGACACTGTCGCAAATGAGCGATATGAGTTTGCTAACTACCAGCTCTGACATTTATTATTCAGGGTGCGCCAAATCACAGCCTGCCGTCCGTTACTAACACCGAAACTAAACAATATCTGTCAGCATAATGACTTACCGTCATCTGCAACTCTTGAAACTTTACATGCATTACATATACCTCATACAGTGGACACTGTACATGTAAATAAATAATACCCAATTGCTGTCACATTTTGTCAGACCCACCACACCATTGCTAGTATACAGGGAAAGCCCGTAAAATCAGTTTCTGTCACTCTCATGGACAACCCAGTGAAGTGAAACCAGAATGCAGTTAAAACCAAAACTGCAGAGTGGCACATGAAATAGCAGCCCTGACCATGGATAAGGAGCCCCATCCCAGTTTCAGCATCAGCAAGCACAGTCACGTGATCACGGTGGTGCTGCGGGCAGCTGGGACGCCCAGGGACTAACATTCTTTAATAATTACAAAATAACTTTTCAGACGTAATATAACATTTGTTGTTCTGTTATTAGTAATATGCTTGTTGCCATTGCCAATAAGACTGGGCTACTTTTTTGTGCGCCATCCTGTATCGGCTATTTTAGGTTGTGGAGAGATGAATGACAGTAGGATTAACAGGTGAAAGGAATGGGAAAGGAATATGGGATAATGAAGGGAATGCACTGAAGGTATGAAAGAAAGAAAAGGGCAAGGGAACTGTTTTAACATGAAAAAGAGGGTGGAGGGAGGCAGAAGGAGAGGAAAGATGATTAAAAAAAAGTAAATTAGTCCCATTACAGGCCCGAGGTGCCCACAGGGTTCCAGGACGTTAAGGTTCCCAGATTAGGTGACAATGGCCCAGGATGGTGGTAAGGTTGTCAGCATTATGCACCGGCTGTTTTTTACCCCCAGGAAATACTCCTGGTACTCATTTCTGTTAGAGGCTGAGTTGACCCCAGGGCCATAGCGTGATCGGAAGGATTATGTCAAAAATTCCAATGACACCATCTGGAATTGAAGCAGCAACCTTCTAATTTGTAGCACAGCACCTTAACCACTGTGCTACCACGGAGGAAAGATGCATAGGGTAGTCAAATAAAAGAGATGGTAAAAATGGAGTTAAATATATGGAAGGGATACAATTAAGGATGGAACAAATGATTTTTCCCACCATGTTTGATGGGTCATTCACTAGTGTCTTAGCATATGTGTCATGTGTGGAATCAGACGCTTTCACAGACCTGTAAGGCATCAACATATGCTTTGTTCTGGGTTGTGTTATGTCCTTCATATGTGTATATGTTTTGGGTCATTACAGGCAAGAAGAATTACCATGTCGTGCGATGGCTGAAGTGATACGAATTCACACATGACCCTTGCACAGAGCAATACATAAATCAAGCTGGCTGTAGTTGAAGTGTGTTCAGAATCTTCGTGAGTGGGAACTTGAGTGCAGGGAAGTCCGTCAGCAGAGATTCCAGTATGGAGATGAGATCAGCATTTATCGTCTTCTGGCGTTGCACCTCCACGTCCATAGCTTGCTCGTTGCGGTAGAGTGGTCGGTGGCGTCCGGACTTCACATCATTGTACATCTTGGCCTTACGTTGTCTTCGAACTAGTACTTCCAAGTTCTGTGAACAGTATCATGTCATTTTTTGTAGACAGTAAAGTTTATTAACAATCAAAATATTGAAAACCGTTTGTTTTTATTTTTGTTTTCAGCATAATTTGCCATCAAAAATATACCCCACCCAAAATGAATTGATGTTATCCTTTCTCAGTCACTGTATGAGACACCATTGCTACATCTGGTTGCAGAAATTATTGCTACATCTGGTTGCAGAAATTATTGCTACTTCTGGTTGCAGAAATTATTGCTACATCTGGTTGCAGAAATTATTGCTACTTCTGGTTGCAGAAATTACTGCTACATCTGGTTGCAGAAATTATTGCTACTTCTGGTTGCAGAAATTATTGCTCCATCTGGTTGCAGAAATTATTGCTACATCTGGTTGCAGAAATTATAAGACACATGATGCGTGGTACGATCAGATAGTTTCTAGACTGAATTTTTTTTCTCCGTAACGATCTAACCTTCCAATCAGTGTTGTCTCCTGAGTAGTCTCCGTAGAACTTCATGCATCAAGCACTCTCATACATGACACGTGAATGTGGTGTTTGAATACCCACTGTATTCAATGTGTGCCACACTGAATACCTTATCATTAATACCCACTCACCAGCTAGCACGTACAATGCTGTTGAGTATCCCCACATGAAATGAGAGCTTTGGAAGTGGAAATGGGACAAAAGAGGGGCAAAATATCCCTCTGCCTGGCTCCTTTCACACGTTCACCCACCACCCATGTTCAAAGCTGTTACACTGTGTAATTCTCTGTTCTTGCTGCAGTTTTGGTGTTATCGATGTTCCCTTCCCATTGTTGGCAACACCAGTGACAAATGAGCAGTTTCTTGCTCCCCCAGTCTCATGCCTATAATTGTGTACCAGATAAAAACTGGCCTATAATTTCTTATTCAGATGAAAGAAGGTACATAAAGTAGTTTCCAGTAACACCCTGGCATCAGGCAGTTTGAGTCTGTGATGAGTCAGCTACATTGCTATCCCAGAATGTTCTTAAGGCCATTAGAACAATGTCTCCTCTGGTTCACCAGTGCCAAAAGGCGATGAATGACATCTCTATCCAGCATGCGGTGGGCCTATATTGGGTCCCCGGACATGCTGGAATATGAGGTAATGAAATCACTGATGGGCTCACGAGGGGCGGCTCTTCTCTGAGGTTTCTTTGACCCGAGCCGGCCCTGGGAGTCTCTATTCGAGTCATACAAAAAAGGCTCGGTCGCTGGTTGGTCAGCCAGCATGGGGCTCAATGGCGTGGTCTTGGTGACACCCAAAGACAGGCTTGAGAATTTATCTCGGGACCCAGTCTGGGTACCAGGGCTAAATTTTTTACCTTTAATAGTACTCAACCCAGGGCTGTAACTGGTCTTCTTATGGGTCATAACACCCTGAGGAGACATCTGTACCTACTAGGGCTGCTTGACAGTCCCTTGTGCAAGAAGTGCGCGGTTAGAGAGAAAACCTTGGCCCACTTTCTTTGTGAGTGCGAGGCTTTGGCCTCACTCAGACATGCATACTGGGCTCCTTTCTCTTGGGGCTGGAGGATGTTAAGGGATTAGGCTTGGGGGCCATCTGGAACTGTAGTAAGATTATGGGGCTACCATGATTCAACATGGGGCACAAAGGGCCCATTAAATCAAGGCCTAGGCACATCAGGGCTGAGAGGCCCCAAACCCAAATACAAATCAATCCAATCAATCAGTTAATCAATCCCAGAATGTTTTATAATCAGGGTGAAAGGAAGGTTAAAAAGCCTCCATTGTTTGGGAACTTGTTCTTTGGTGCTGAACATTTCTTCCCCATGCCACATAACACCATTACGTCTGCCCTTACCACTTTCCGCCATTGTAACCTTGAGGGAAAGGAATGAACTGTAGTTACATAATGGTGTGAGGCTGCACCAATATCTGTTAAATAAGGTCATATAATGGATCTTGAAGTGGGATGAGAGACTCTGTAAGAAATTGGTAGCAGCAAGCTGTTTGTAGAAATGGTTATATTTCACTTCTCAGCTTCTCTGGGTCTTTAAATAGCCATTGTCCTGTTACAGGGGTGCTGATAAGTCCTTAGCCCAACCAGGAAGGAAACAAGCTAATGTTTCTGTCAGAATGGCGTGTATTTCCTTTGGCGCCCTGCCTTGCAGGGAAAAAACTTGATGACAGCTTGCGCCTCGATGTTGTTGAAATCGCGTGCATCCCTGATGTGCTTCTGAGCATGTTTCCTTCCTGGTCGGGCTAACGACTTATCAGCACCCCGGTACTACCTTTGGACTAGATTTGTTCTCAGGTACGTATCTTAACATGTTATTGTTTCTGTGGTAGCCAGTAATTGAGAATGACTTAGTCTATGGGATACACAAGGTTGGGTGCTTCTTTGCCTGAAAATAGAAACAGAGCTGGTTTTCAAAATGTTGTGCATCTTTACGAAATTAGATGATGGATAAAGTCCTCAAAAGCAAGATTGTGTCGACATTCCTCATGCTATGTTTGTATTTCTTGACCCTTACAGCTGGAATCAACAGGTTGTGCCAAGATGTTGGTTTGGAATGACTACTCTATGCTGTATAATATCTCACTAGAGGGCAGACCTCACATGATTTGGTGATGCAGGCCTTGGTTTGGCTCTGCACGGTGTGGTTCTGAGCCATCCAGTTCAGCGGTTTAAGACGACCGCACATATTTAAGTGCCAAATTGAAGGGAATAAGCTCAGCTTGCATCTGAGTAGATACAGTATTTACCCTTTATACAGAGAGGATAGAGACTACTGGCTTATGTGAAATGTTGATACCAACTACCAGACTGTGATATCAAATCCAAGTAGAGCTATCTTCACAGTCACCAACACAAGAAACCCAAATATCACAAAGTAAAAGTGTATTTGGAATTTTCTACATTGTTGTTTCATTCTATATACATCTAGGTACCATGCAGTTAAACTTGATTTGAGGCACTGTGCTACAAGCTGGAAGGTTGCGGGTTCGATTCCCGATGGCGTCATCAGAATTTTAATTGACATCCTTCTGGCCGCACTATGGCCCTGGGGCAGACTCTGCCTCTAATAGAAATGAGTACCAGGAATATTTCCTGGGGGGTAAAGGCGGCCGGTGCACAGGGGTGACAACCTTACCACCTTCATATGCCGATTGTCTTGAAATCTGGGAGCCTCAAACCCCTGGAACCCTCAGGGCCTGTCCAGGCCTGTAATGGGATTGCTTTAGACTGCCTTGGAAATGTGATGGCACACGCACAGAAACCAGATTTCGTCTTTCGGCAAAATGGACGAGTCCATTTAAATTGGTGGGGGCATCAGTTCAGTTGACTACTGGCAGCCGAGGTGTGCGCATCAGCAGTAGTAATGCTGGACACACCATGTTCCAGGGAAGTGTGAAGAGTATTGGCTACCCACTCCATTCACCAGTTTCCCCTTAACTTTGCCTCCTGTGCATCACCGTGTGCCATCACATTTCAACTGGACTATACCTATGATGGCAGGTTGTTGTGGCAGACTGGTCTTGTTTTGGAGAACATCCTGTTATCACCTTTAAGACGGAGTAAGTAATTAGTAGCCTGGCGATAATATGTATAGATCTGGGTCACAGGAGGATGAGGAGTTCAAAACATAAGCAAATAAAAACAGATAAAAACTAGCTAGAAACTATTGTGCAAGCCAGAAGTTTGGTGTATTGAAAGTTATCTGTCACAACTGTTGTTGCAGGCTGACATATTCTGCTTTATCGCCGTTGCTTTTCAACTGTGCTTTAGAGTATGACATTAGGAGGGTTCAGGTAAACCAGGATGGCTTGAAATTAATGGGTACACATCAGCTTTTGGCTTATGCTGATTGATGTTAATATACTGGGCAGAAGCACACCTACTATAGACAAAAACACAGTAGCTCTGGTAGTTGCTAGTAAGGGATTGGTCCAGAAGTAAATGTTGATAAAACTAAGTACATGGTCGTGTCTCGAGATCAGAATGCAGGACGAAGTGATTGACTGATAATAGCTCCTTTGAAAAGTTGGAGGAGTTCAAATATTTGGGAACAGTCTGAACAAATCAAAATTCTATTCAGGTACAAATTAAGAACACACTGAATTGAGGGAATGTTTGCTATAATTTGGCGCAGAATGTTTTATCTTCCAGTTTGCTATCCAAAAATATAAAGAATAAGATATAAGGAACTGGAATTTTTCCTGCTGATTTGTATGGGTGTGAAACTTGGTCGCCCACATTAAGGGAGGAATGTAAGTTGAGGACGTTTGAGAATAGGGTGTTGAGAAGAATATTTGGGCCTAAAAGGGACAAGGTAACAGGGGATTGGAGAAAACTACATAATGAGGAGCTTAATGATCTGTACTGCTCACCCAATATTGTTCGGGTGATAAAACGGAGAAGACTGAGATGGGCTGGGCATGTAGCAAGCATAGGGAGAGAAGAGGCATATACATGGTTTTGGTGGGGATACCTGAGGGAAAGAGACCACTTGGGAGAATAGGCGTAGATGGTGTGATAATATTAAGATGGATCTTCAGGAAGTGGGATGTGGGGACATAAACTGGATCGAATTGGCTCAGGATAGGGACAGGTGGAGGACACTTGTGAATACATTAAAGAACCTTTGGGTTCCATTAAATGTGGGGAATTTCTTGACTAGCTGAGAACCGATTAGATTCTCAAGGAGGACTGTGCTGCATGGAGTAAGTAATTAATTAAGTAAGTAAGTAAGTAAGTGAGTGGGTGAGTGAGTGAGTAAAGTAAGTAAGTCAATAGGTAAGTTGTTGCAAGCTGACATATTATGACACCAACAGTGACATTACAAGGACACATGGACCAAGACATTTATATGCCCTAAAGATATTCTTCATGCAGACTGTAAATTTCAAGGAACTTCATACTTTGTGGCGTTTGAGTTTCCTCTCCTCTAGCTGTGTGTCTAACTGTCTGGTTGTGTCCTGCAGCTGCTGCAGCTGATCCTGCTTGCCTTTCATGTGCTCAATCAGTTGGTCATGTTGCTGTTGCACGGCTCTTATTTGGTGCTGTACCGACTTCATTTCCTGCATACAACCAAGCTCATTAGTAAACTCCACACAGCAGAGCTTCACATTGAAAGTTTATAATTAATTAGTTTATCAATAAATTTGTAAATATGTTGAATTTGAAGGTCCATTACTGTGTTCATATAACCCTATCCTGAAGCAGTTGGATCTTTCTATAACATTTGAAGTTTCGTCAGGAGTGGAGAGTTAGATTCTGGTCTCCTTTGTTATGACGCAGTTCAGTGTATTTGGTGGTTACCAGTGCCCTATCAGACTGCTGTGTCATCACCCACAGGACATTTCAAAACAGTTGGACCCAGTACACATAACTGTATCGCCCAATGATCCACACTAGTATAGTCCACTTATGTTTCGAAAGTGCTCTACTTGCGGTTTTCCAGCTAAAATCGTCTGGTCATTTCTCGTCAACCCCACACGTGCCACATGCCCTGACCGTCTCATCGTCCATAACCTAGTCACCTTAGGTTCAAATATGAAGCATCATTTTGTGTATTTCCCCCTGAAAGATAGTTGGAAGACCCCAATGCAATACCGGGCTATAACCAAAAATACAGCATGTAAGTTGTGTTTTCCACAGCCAAAAATACACATTTGAATTGGGTTGTCCACAGTCAAAAATACAGCACTTGAATTGGGTTGTCCACAGCCAAAAATACAGCACTTGAGTTGTGTTTTCCACAGCCAAAAATACAGCATTTGAGTTGTTTTTTCCACAGCCAAAAATACAGCATTTGAATTGGGTTGTCCATAGCCAAAAATACAGCATTTGAATTGGGTTGTCCACAGCCAAAAATACAGCATTTGTGTTGTGTTTTCCACAGCCAAAAAACAGTATTTGATTTGTGTTTTCCACAGCCAAAAATACAGCATTTGAATTTGGTTGTCCATAGCCAAAAATACAGCATTTGAATTGGGCTGTCCACAGCCAAAAATGCAGCATTTGAATTGGGTTGTCCACAGCCAAAAATACAGCATTTGTGTTTTATATTGTCCACAACCAGTGTCAGAAATCATGAATGTACCTACGCTATTCACACGTTTGATCTTGTTGTGCATATCGTCCGATTTCTTCTGCGTCCTGTGGCTGCCCTTATGGGCTCTCTGCTTCCGAGCTTCTGCCTGGTCCATAATTGTGTCCCGCCTTGAAACGCAGTTTTCAAGATCTCCAATCAGCTTCTCCTGAGCTTTGCGCAGCTGGGAATATCTAACCTGCAGAAAAATTACAGCAGTTTTTAACCTTTAATCTCTGACCGAAAGGCTAAGAGCCACAGGGCTGTATGCTGACCCGTGAAACATCACATAAACAGCAAAGGGGTTATCTACCATTTTTGTTACAGACTTCTACTTTATGTAACAGTTTTTAGAAGAGTTTGTATATCTTGCTGTTTTGGAACAGGGAGACTTATTCTGCTTAAGTCACAAAATGGAAACATTACGTGAACCTGTTTTTGTACATAAATGGATGTTAGATTTCATACATCTTATTGTACTCTTCTCTAAATGCAACCAAACCCATACATACACCTAGCAAGGATAAACAGCCATTTTTTCCCATGGAGTGGTTACAACAATTGTCAATACTACAACATATAGTGGTAGTAGTAGTAGTAGTAGTAATAATAATAATAATATATTTAACTGCAAATGGGCTGTCACCTGGTGGCAGTGGTTATTATGCATGTACATAAATATGAAGTAAGGATCTAAGAAATTTGTTAGGAGGGCTACATGAGAAGCATGCAGTAGCAACTTGGAATCTTGGGGAACCATCTCAGCATTCGCTTTTAGACACAGGGAACCAAGAAAAACATGTGCCAAGGTGGCCGGTCACAGGACCTTCCCCGTACTGACTTCTAGCCAGCAATCTGGCAACTAAAGTATGTAAGACAGCAATACACACACAGTAAAACAATACACAAGGTAACAAAAATACACACATGATAATAACACAATACACAAAAGACACAGCAGCAATGCACATAGGAAACGCAACAAAAGGGGGAGAAAGTACTGCACCTAGTTTCTAATATTGCTACTCCACATGTAATGCACACCAATTTTAACCATATTAATGGAGGAATGACACTCAAAACAAGGAATTAAAGGTTTACTCATTTAGTCAAACAAAAAGTCCAGGAAAGAGAATGTCACTGGTATCAAAAAACATTACTAACACGACTGTACATCACAGTAACAGCTGTGTGCGCTGCACATATTGGTAAAGAGCAATGAGTAAATGTCACAGTTTTGTTGGGTGTAGGTCTGCGGTAGGAAACAGATGAGGCAGGTACAATTTTAGGTAAAATATTAGATGTATCAACACTATGTAAACCTGGTTTTACGAGCAGACAGATGCCGTATTCCATTATCCAGACAGTGCCATGGGTCAAGTGGTTAGTCACTGGCCTCTCGCTGTTTAGGCCTGGGTTCAATCCCAGCTCAGTACATGTGAGATTTGTGGTGTACAGGGTGGCACTGTAAGGTTTTTCTCCAAGTAATTCAGTTGTCCTCGTCAGTATCGTTTCACCAACATTCTTTACTCGTTTACCTATCTATCACTGCTCACACCATATAATCTTAGCAACTAAGAGTGTCAGTAACCCTTTAAAGACGAAGCGCAGACTGCTTTATTTAAAGCCCAAGTCCATACCGTGCAGTAAAAACACTTTTCATCTCGGTTTTTATAACAGCTGAAAAGTGTTTACTGCACATCAGTTTATGCTGTAAGTGTCACAAGTTGCTGTTTGTTCTCAGATAAATACAAAACACATAAATACAGTGTGGGCAGAGCGTACAGTTGTTGAATGTTAAACTGTTGGTGCATCGCATAACCAGTAGGCTGAAAACATTAAATAAAACACTTCTCTTTCCTTGTATATCTGTCCGTCCTCCAAACTTAACAATACTTACTTATTTACTTACTCCATGGAGTGGAGTCCTCCTTGAGAAGTTAACCAGTTTTCAGTTAGTCAAGAATTTCCCCGTATTTTATGGAACCTGAAGGTTCATTACCGCATTCACACGTGCCAGTCACCTGTCCTTATCCTGAGCCAGGTCGACCCAGTCCATACCCCCACATCCCACTTCATGAATCAAACTTAACAATATTCATAATTAAATCCAAATCACCATTTTTTATTATTATAAGTATGCTTCTTCTTCTTCTTCTTCTTTTGACATTACAACACTTCATAGATTTTGGTTTATCTGTATGCTACAGTGGACAAAGTGTGGGCCCGGTAGCTCAGTCGGTATAGCGACTGGCTACAGGCTGGACGGTCCGGGGATCGAATCCCGGTGGGGACGAGATTTTCTGCACCTGTCCAGACTGGCCCTGAGGCCCACCCAGCCTCCTGTACAATGGGTGTCGGGTCTTTCCCAGGAGTAAAGAGCGGCCAGGGCGTGACACTGACCACTCACCCCCTTCTAGTGCCGTGGCCAAGAAAGAGTAGAACTATACCTCTACTCCTCCCATGGGCTGTACAGCCTGTACAGACCCTCAGTGCCTGTACAAGGGTGCACTACGCTACAGTGGACAAATGTGTAGACTTCAGGTGCTGTTGCAGCTACAGTTTTGCTTACTATCCCTATATGAACACACCTGTTCTTGCAGTTTGAAGTCAGCATTCATTGTGATGTTTAATCCTGCTACTAGTGCAAATCTCTGCATAATTTAGATCCATTCTCCTGAGACACCGTACAGTTGCCATAAGGAAACTGCTCCCCATTCACAAATACTGTGAACAGGGCTGACTGCCTGATTATTTCTAGGTCATTTAGCAATGCTGTCTCAATTTAACGAGCTGTATAATATTAAATGATACACAAAGATGATTGTTGTGATTGGAAAGGAGACAGTCATAGGTAGTTTTGCAGTGCCAGACATTACATTTGATTGGTTAGTAATCTTATGTGTTCTGATGATACCAGTTCAAAATTTCAGCCTGGAGAACAGCCATCCTGACAGGAATTTTTCATCTTCTCTCAGTCAACGCAAACACTGCAATAGTACCTTAAAATGGGTCGTGACTGATACTCTGCCTGTTCGGTGCTACAAAACCCACACATAGCCATCTCTTATGCACAGCACATCATGGTCTCCTGATTGGTTCCTTGTCTTCTGGTTTTTGACTAAAATTTTGTTTACTTACTTACTCCATGGTGCAGAGTCCTTCTTGAGAAGCTAACTGGTTTGCAGCTAGTCAAGAAATTCCCCGCATTTTATGGAACCCGAAGGTTCATTACCACACTCACAAGCGTCCGCCA
>Ga0123354_10008127_pt1 | contig 15927 bp, 16 predicted proteins | sample TergutLab28metaG_2_FD_97872 | JGI IMG/M metagenome (GOLD analysis project Ga0123354, IMG submission 97872) | Labiotermes labralis P4 segment gut microbial communities from Petit-Saut dam, French Guiana - Lab288 P4 | ecosystem: Host-associated > Arthropoda: Insects > Digestive system > Gut ...
GGAAGTCACGCGCCCGATTCTGGAACGCTATCAGCGTTGGCTGTATCTGTACCGCAAGGAAGATGGCGAGCCGCTGTCCATACGCGGCCAGCGTGGCCGCTTGAGCGCCTTGCGCGCCTGGTTGTCCCGTCCAACTGTCCAAAGCACCTCCGCCACGCCCCGAGTGGCGTTTTTTGAGTCACTTCCGGACAGCCTTCATGGTTCCTGGACCGTCATCCGCCTGTTTTTTTGCTGGTCCGCTCTCCGTAAAAACCTCCTGGAAGCCCGTTTTTCCGCCTTGGCGCGAGTTCAACCCGCTCCGTTCGTGGACAGGAGCTGGGCCAGCGTTTGAGCACTCTCGGCTTGCGGCTACCTGCGCAGATAGAACCCCGTCAGCAACCCGCCCCACGCCTCGAACCACAACGCCTGTTTCGGTGCGTTGCGATACGGATCGACCCCGGCCCAGGCTTCCATGGGCGTTCTGCCGTTCAAGTTCTGGTGCGGTCTGATGGCGTTGTACCAAAGCGCAAACGACGCCAGCGCATGGTTCAGTTGGGCCTTGTCAGCCACGCACCATTGATCCAATTTGTTTTTCAGCGTGCCGAACAGTCTTTCGATTCTGCCGTTCTGCCACGGGCAGCCCAGTTGCGTGCGCTGCTGCCGGATACCGGCCAGGCGCAAACCCAGCCGAAATACTTTGCCAGTAAAGACATGCTCGTTGTCGCTGCGCAGTGCCTTGGGCTTGCCGTACCGGCCCATGGCCAGGAACAGATGACCGAGCAGAGTCCAGGCACATTTGTCCGCGGGCACAGCCAAGCTCAGCAAGCGCCGCGTGCCGTGGTCGATGAAGCCGAGGATCGAGTGGATCTGTCCGCCCGCATCTTGCTTGCCCGTCAGGTCAATGGCCCAGACGGCGTTTCTGGGCGGATCGAACGGTTTTTTGCGGCGGATGCGCTTGCGTTCTGCTTCGACCGCATACCGCTCGCGCATCAGCACATACGCGACATAGGACTTGCTGACGGTGATCTTCCGCTTGGCGGCGAAGCAGCGGTTGAACACGTCGGCCACGCGCCGGCATCCCGCATCGGGCAGACAGGCTTTCAGGCAGACCAGTTCTCGCACCACCCAGTCGGGCTTGCGCCGGTGCGCAGCCGGGGCAGGAGCAGCACGGCGCCAGCCGCAAGGCACGGGTTCGAAGCGCCACCTTGGAAGCAGTCGCCGCAGCCCAACCCGCCAGACGCGCCACAGGAGCATCCACCAAGCCGCCATGTTTTTTGCTTTCGGTTTTGTGCTCGCGCCTCATGGAGACTGTCGCAAAAAAGCGCCGGTGTTTTACTCCTTCCCCCTTTGGGGGAAGACAGGGATGGGGGCCAGCCGCCGCTTCCAGTAAAACCGCCGCTGGCCCCTACTCCAACCCTTCCCCAGCGGGGGAGGGCGTAACTGCCAAGCGCGGGCGCATGGATATTTCGCGCGACCCTGCGTCGCGTGCAACGACAACAGGGCCTGCTGAGGCCGCAAACAGGCTCTGGCGTCGGCTCAGGGCCGCTGGGCAATCACCTGATCGACGAGGCCGTAGTCCCGGGCCTCGTCGGCGGTCATGAAGTAGTCGCGCTCGGTGTCGCGCTGGATTTTGTCGAAGGTCTGCCCGGTGCGCTCGGCCAGGATGCGGTTCATCTGCTCCTTGGTGCGCAGGATGTCGCGGGCATGGATTTCGATGTCGGTGGCCTGGCCGCGCGCGCCGCCCAGCACCTGGTGGATCATGATCTTGCTGTTGGGCAGCGAGTAGCGCTTGCCCTTGGCGCCGGCGGCCAGCAGGAAAGCGCCCATGCTGGCGGCAAAGCCCAGGCACATGGTGGACACGTCGGGCTTGATGAACTGCATGGTGTCGTAGATCGACATGCCCGCCGTCACGCTGCCGCCCGGGGAGTTGATGTACAGCGAGATGTCCTTGTCCGGGTTCTCGCTTTCCAGGAACAGCAATTGCGCCACCACCAGGTTGGCCGTCTGGTCGTTGACTTCGCCCACCAGGAACACCACGCGCTCGCGCAGCAGGCGCGAGTAGATGTCGTAGGAACGCTCGCCGCGACCGGATTGCTCGACCACGATCGGGATCAGGCCGAGGTTCTGGGGGGTGTCGAATGGGCTCATGGAAAGCTCCGTGAAGCAGGTTGTTGTGCCGAGGACAAACTTCAAGCGGGCATCTGGCCCATCAGTTCGTCGAAGCCCAGTTTGCGCTCGGTGACCTTGGCCTGGCCCAGCACGTGCTCGGTGACGTTGTTTTCCAGCACCAGGGACTGGATGTCGGCCAGGCGCTCCTGGTCGGCATGGTAGTAGCGCACCACTTCTTCGGGTTTTTCGTAGCTGGCGGCCAGTTCCTCAATCTGGGCGCTCACCTGTTCGGGCTTGGCTTGCAGGTCGGCGGCGCGCACCAGCTCGGCCAGCACCAGGCCCAGGCGCACGCGGCGCTCGGCCTGGGGACGGAAGTTGTCCAGGGGCATGGGCAGCTTGTCGACGTCTTTCATGCCGCGCGCTTTCAGTTCGGCGCGGGCGCCCTGCACCATGCGGTCCAGCTCGGCCTGCACGCTGGCCTTGGGCAGGTCCAGCTCGGCATGAGCCACCAGCGCGTCCATCACGGCCTGCTTGTTGCGGGCGTTGACGCGGGACTTGACTTCGCGCTCCAAGTTGGCGCGGATGTCGGCGCGCAGCGCCTCCACGGTGCCTTCCTTGACGCCCAGCGTCTTGGCCAGTTGCTCGTTGAGCTCGGGCAGGTGCGCGGCTTCGACTTTCTTGACGGTGACCATGAAGTCGGCGGTTTTGCCGGCCACGTCCTTGCCGTGGTAGTCGGCGGGGAAGGCAAGCGGGAAGGTCTTGCTTTCGCCCAGCTTCATGCCGCGCACGGCGTCCTCGAATTCCTTGAGCATCTGGCCTTCGCCGATGAGGAACTGGAAGTCCTCGGCCTTGCCGCCATCGAACGGCTCGCCGTCGATCTTGCCGGCGAAGTCGATGGTCACGCGGTCGCCGTCCTCGGCCGGGGCGTCCTTGGCGCGCAGCGCGAAGCTGCGGCGCTGCTTGCGCAGGACGTCGATGGTGCGGTCGATGGCCTCGTCGCCGACTTCGGCGCTGACGCGCTCGATCTCGGCGGCGGACAGGTCGCCGATCTTCACTTCCGGGAACACTTCGAACACGGCCTCGAACGTCATCTGGCCTTCGGGCGCGCCGTCCTTCTCGCTGATGGCGGGCTGACCGGCCACGCGCAGGCCGGCCTCGTTGGTGGCTTTGAAGAAGGCCTCGCCGACCTTCTCGTTCATCACCTCGTACTGCACCGAATACCCGTACTGCTGCGCCACCACCCGCATCGGCACCTTGCCGGGGCGAAAACCGTCCATGCGCACATTGCGCCCCAGCTTGCGCAGGCGGGCGTTGACTTCGCCGCGGATCGTCTCGACCGGCAGCGTCAGCGTAATTTTGCGTTCGAGCTTCTCAAGGGTTTCGACATTCACGGCCATGGGGCATTCTCTCGTTGACTAAAGTGTTGATACGGCTGGTGCGCGGGGGGGGACTCGAACCCCCACACCATTGCTGGCGTCAGGACCTAAACCTGGTGCGTCTACCAATTTCGCCACCCGCGCTAGGGATGCAAGGGCAGACGACTCAGTGACCGCGCCCTGGCAGGCACAGGCAGCAGTCCTGTCTCGGCTGCGCAATTCGGAAAACCAAACATTTTATGCGCAAGCCAGACTCAACATGGACAATGCGCGCCGTGAGCATCGACCACTACGAGAACTTTCCCGTGGCGTCCTGGCTGTGTCCGCCCCGGCTGCGGCCACCGATCCTGGCCATCTACCGCTTCGCCCGCACCGCCGACGACCTGGCCGACGAGGGCGACGCGCCGCCCGACGCGCGCCTGGCCCGGCTGGCCGAGTACCGGCGCGACTTGCACGCGGCGGCCCAGGGCCGGGCGCCCTCGCCGCAGTGGCCGCGGGTGTTCGGTCCGCTGGCGGCGCAACTGCGCGCCTGCGCCCTGCCGGTGCAGCCGCTGGACGATCTGCTGGACGCCTTCGCGCAGGACGTGACCAAGACGCGCGACGCCGCCCCCTACGCCGACTGGCCCGAACTGCTGGACTACTGCCGGCGCTCGGCCAACCCGGTGGGCCGGCTGCTGCTGCACCTGTACGGCGTGCAGGACGCGCAGGCGCTGCGCGAGAGCGACGCCATCTGCACCGCGCTGCAACTGATCAACTTCTGGCAGGACCTGAGCGAGGACATCCCGCGCGGGCGCTACTACCTGCCGCTGGCCGAATGCGCGGCGCATGGCCTGGTCATCCGGGAGCCGGCGCGCGACTTCGCGGCGCTGCGGCCCGACGCGCAGACCGACAGCCTGATGGCCGCGCTGACTGGCCACGCCCGCCGCGCCATGCTGCAAGGCGCGCCGCTGGCGCGCCGCGTGCCGGGCCGCGCCGGCTGGGAACTGCGCGCCGTGGTGCAGGGCGGCCTGCGCACGCTGGACAAAGTCGCCGCCCTCGGCGCCCGCGCGCTGCTGCAACGCCCCGCGCTCGTTAAGGCCGACGCGCCGCGCGTGCTGTGGCGCATGATGTGGATGTGAGCGCGCTGTTCAGCGCCGGTCCAGGCCGGCCAGGCGCGGCGTCGAGAAACCGGTTCGCCCGGCAGCTCGACGCAAGTTACTCTGGCTGGCCGATGCTCAGGGCGATCTCGCCCACGCCGTCGATCCGGCCGCTGAGGCGGTCGCCCGGCTGCACCGGGCCCACGCCTTCGGGCGTGCCGGTGTAGATCAGGTCGCCCGGCTGCAGGTGGTAGTACCCGGACAGGTTGGCCACCACCTCGGGCACCTTCCAGATCATGTCCTTCAAGTCGCCGTTTTGCCGCAGCTGGCCGTTCACGCTGAGCTGGATGGCACCGCTGCTCGGGTGGCCGATTTCGCTGGCCGGCACCAGCGGGCTGATGACGGCGCTGTTTTCGAAATCCTTGCTGAAGTCCCAGGGCTGGCCCCGTTCGCGCGCCTTGAGCTGCAAGTCGCGCCGCGTCATGTCCAGGCCGCAGGCGTAGCCCCACACGCAGTCCAGCGCCTGCTGCGGCGTGACGCGCCAGGCCGGCTTGCCGATGGCGATGACCAGCTCCATCTCGTAGTGAAAGTTGCTGGTGCCCGGCGGGTACGCGATGGCGGCGCCGGTGGCCACCAGGTCGATGGGCGTTTTGCTGAAGTAAAACGGTGGCTCGCGGTCGGGGTCGAACCCCATCTCGCGCGCGTGGGCGGCGTAGTTGCGGCCCACGCAGAAGATGCGGCCAACGGCGTACCGCTGGCTGGAGCCGCGCACGGCGACGGCGGCCTGCGGGGCAGGCGGAAAAATGTAGGCATTCATGACGTTCTGTTCCTTCCTGTGACCCATGTCGGGCAGCGGATCTGCTGTCTCCATGATCGCACAGCGGCGGCCAACAGGCTCTAAGATGCCCGCCATGGACAAGCTCAAGGCCTTCGAGACCTTCGCCTCGGTGGCCGCGCGGGGCGCCTTGAGCGCCGCCGCGCGCGCCGAGGGCGTGGCCCCGGCGGTGATCGGGCGGCGGCTGGACGCGCTGGAGGAACACCTGGGCGTGAAGCTGCTGGTGCGCACCACGCGCCGCCTGGCCCTGACGCACGAGGGCGCGGCCTTTCTGGACGACTGTCAGCGCATTCTGGCCGAGGTGGCCGGCGCCGAGGCCAGCGTGTCGGCCGGCGGCGTGCAGGCCAGCGGCCACCTGCGCGTGACCGCGCCGGCCGGCTTCGGACGTCGGCACGTGGCGCCGCTGGCGCCCGCGTTTCACGCCGCGCACCCGCGCCTGCGCATCTCGCTGAACCTGTCGGACCGCGTGATCGACCTGCCCGCCGAGGGCTACGACTGCGCGGTGCGCGTGGGCGATCTGCCGGACTCGTCACTGGTCAGCATCCGGCTGGCCGACAACCGGCGTTTGGCCGTGGCCGCGCCGTCCTATCTGGCGCGGCGCGGCACGCCGCGCCATCCGCGCGATCTGCTGCAACACGACTGTCTGGTGCTGTCCAGCGACGCCTCGCAGACGCGCGGCTGGGCTTTTACCGACGAGCAGGGGCGGGTGCAGCACCTGCGCCCCGGCGGCCCGCTGGACTGCTCCGACGGTCAGGTGCTGCACGACTGGTGCCTGGCGGGGCACGGCATTGCCTGGCGCAGCACCTGGGAGGTGGAGTCCGAGATCGCCGCCGGTCTGCTGGTGCCGGTGCTGCAAGCCTTCGCCGCGCCGCCCAACGGCATCTACGCCATCCTGCCGCACGCCAGCCGGCACGCGCCGCTGCGCGTGCGGCTGTGGGTGGATTTCCTGAAAGAGCGCTTCGGCGACCCGGCGTTTTGGCGCTCGGACAGGATCGCGTCATGACCGAAGCCCTGCTCGCCTTCGCGCACCTCAGCGCCATTCTGGGCTGGGTGGTGTTCGCCTCCAGTCTGGCGGCGCTGTGCCGCCCGGACTGGTTCAACGCCGCCGTGCTGCGACGGCTGCGGCGGCTCGACCTGATTTTGTGGATCGCGACGGCGGCGGTGCTGCTGACCGGACTGGCGCGCATCGTCTGGGGTGCCAAGGGCTCCGCCTGGTACTTGGGCAACAGCCTGTTGCACCTGAAGCTGGCACTGTTCGTGGCGGTGGCGGCGCTGATGGTCGGCCCGACGCGGCGCCTGGCCCGCTGGCAGGCGGCGCTGGATGCGGACGGCGCGTTGCCTGGCGCGGAGGACATCCGCGCCGTGCGCTGGCGCGTCATGCTGGCCACCCATGTGGTGGCGCTGATTCCGCTGGCGGCGGTGTTTCTGGTGCGCGGCTACGGAGCCTGAATGCCCAGCCTTATCACCCATGCCGCCGTGCCGTTGGCGCTGGCGCTGGCCGCCGGTCCAGGGCGCGTCTCCCGCCCGCTGCTGGCCGCCGGCCTCGCCGCCGCCATGCTGCCCGATCTGGACGTGCTGGTGTTGTGGCTGGGCGGCCCTCATGCCAGCGGCTGGGGCCATCGCGGCGCCAGCCATTCGCTGCTGTGGGCCGGCGTGGTGGCGTTGCTGGGCGCGGCGCTGCACGGCCCGCTGCGCGCGGGCCGCGGGCAGGCGCTGGCGTGGCTGTTCGTCTGCGCGGCCTCGCACCCGCTGCTGGATACCCTGACCTCGGGCGGTCCGGGCGTGGCGCTGTGGTGGCCCTGGCTGGACGAGCGCGTGTTCGCGCCCTGGCGGCCAATTCGCGTGTCGCCGCTGGCGAACCGCTTTTTCAGCGCCCGGGGCGCGGCCACCCTGGCGTCGGAGTTGCGCTGGGTCTGGCTGCCGTTGCTGGCCGGCGCGGGCCTGTGGCGCTGGATCGCCCGGCCCGCGCGGCGGGATCGTCCCGCGCCGCCGCCGCCGTAGACGATCAGCGGCGCGCCGGGCTTACGCCGGGTGGTTGGACAGGCATTCCTTCATGAAGGCCTTGCGCTCGGCGCCTTTCAGGGTCTTGGTCTTGGCATCGGCGTTGCAGGTCTTCATTTTTTCCTGCTGCGCCGTGGAACCGTTGTGCTTCTTGGCGGCCAGGCATTCTTTCATGAAGGCCTTGCGCTCGTCACCTTTCTTGTCGCCCGCTTCCTTGTTGCACGAGGTCATCTTGTGCTGCTGGGCGGTGGGCGCCTTGTCTGCTGCGTGCGCGACGCCGAAAGCCAGGCAGGCGCCGATGGCGAGGGCGGAAAGAAGCTTGCTCATGGTATGTCGTCCTTCAGAAAGTTTGTTGATAAAAGCCCACACCATCCTCCGGCCATGGGCTTGTCATGCAACGGATGAGCCGCTGCGGCGGATGACCGCCCGGCAGGCCTCCGCGCATCTTTTTATGGGCCCCCGATAAAATTCCACGATGCTAATGGTCAAACAGGAGCTGCTCGCGGCGCTCGCGAACACGCTCGAATCCCTCTCTCCCGGCGCTGGCGGCAAGGCCGCGTTCGAATCCCCCAAGGTGGCCGCGCACGGCGATCTGGCCTGCACCGCCGCCATGCAACTGGCCAAGCCGCTCAAGGCCAACCCGCGCCAGTTGGGCGAACGGCTGAAGGCCGGCCTGGAGGCCGCGCCCGCGTTCCGCCAGTGGGTCGAGGCCATCGAAATCGCCGGCCCCGGCTTTTTGAACATCCGCCTGAAAGCCGCCGCCAAGCAGCAGGTGGTGCGCGACGTGCTGCGCCAGCAGGCCGGCTACGGCAGCCAGCCCGGCAACGGCCGGCAGATGATGGTCGAGTTCGTGAGCGCCAATCCCACTGGTCCGCTGCACGTGGGCCATGGCCGCCAAGCCGCGCTGGGCGACGCCTTGTGCAGCCTGTTCGCCACCCAGGGCTGGCGGGTGCACCGCGAGTTCTATTACAACGACGCCGGAGTGCAGATCGAGACGCTGGCCCGCTCGGTGCAGTTGCGCGCCCAGGGCGTGAAGCCGGGCGATGCCGGCTGGCCGGAGGCGGCCTACAACGGCGACTACATCCAGGACATCGCCGATGCCTTTCTGGCCCGGCAGACCGTCCAGGCCGACGACCGCGCGTTCACGGCCAGCGGCGATGCCGGCGACAGCGACAACATCCGCCAGTTCGCCGTCGCCTACCTGCGCAACGAGCAGGACAAGGATTTGCAGGCGTTCCGGCTGAAGTTCGACCAGTACTTCCTGGAGTCCAGCCTGTACGACTCGGGCCGCGTCGAGGCCACGGTGCGGCGCCTGATCGCCAACGGCAAGACCTACGAGCAGGACGGCGCGCTGTGGCTGCGCACCACCGACTACGGCGACGACAAGGACCGCGTGATGCGCAAGGCCGACGGCGGCTACACCTACTTCGTGCCCGACGTGGCCTACCACATCAGCAAGTGGGAGCGCGGCTACGCCAAGGCCATCAATATCCAGGGCACCGACCACCACGGCACCATCGCCCGCGTGCGCGCCGGCCTGCAGGCCGTCGACGTGGGCATCGCCCCAGGCTATCCCGACTACGTGCTGCACACCATGGTGCGCGTGGTGCGCGGCGGCCAGGAAGTCAAGATCAGCAAGCGCGCCGGCAGCTACGTGACGCTGCGCGACCTGATCGAATGGACCAGCGCCGACGCGGTGCGTTTTTTCCTGCTCAGCCGCAAGCCGGACACCGAATACACCTTCGACGTCGACCTGGCGGTGCAAAAAAACAACGATAACCCGGTGTATTACGTGCAATACGCGCACGCCCGCATCTGCTCGGTGCTGGCCGGCTGGGGCGGCGACGCGGCCCGCCTGGGCGAGGTGGATCTGACGCCGCTGGCCACGCCCGCCGCGCAGGCGCTGATGCTGCAACTGGCCAAATACCCCGACATGCTGAGCGCCGCCGCCCACGACTTCGCGCCGCACGACGTCACTTTTTACCTGCGCGAGCTGGCCGCCAGCTACCACAGCTACTACGATGCCGAGCGCATCCTGGTGGACGACGAGCCCGTCAAGCTGGCGCGCCTGGCTCTGGTCGCCGCCACCGCGCAGGTATTGCACAATGGCTTGTCGGTGCTGGGCGTGTCGGCGCCGGCCAAGATGTGAGACGAGACTTTATTTCATGAAATCCAAGCAACATGGGGGCACCTTCCTGGGCATCATCCTGGGGGTGATCGTCGGTCTGGCGGTGGCGCTGGGGGTGGCCATTTACGTGGCCAAGGTGCCGATACCGTTCGTCAACAAGAACAGCTCGCGCACCAGCGACCAGGATGCCGCCGAGGCCGAGAAGAACAAAGGTTGGGATCCCAACTCGCCGCTGCGCAGCCACGGCGTGCTGACGCCCGCGCCCGGGCAACTGGCTCCCGTTCCCGCGCCGGTCGAGGTGCCGAACGCCGTGGCATCGGCTGCGGCGCCGGCGCGTCCGCCGTCCCACGACCCCCTGGGTGACTTCGTGGCCACGCGCACCGGCGCGCAGCCGCCGGCCCCGGCGGCGGGCACGGATCCGTTCGTCTATTTCGTGCAGGCCGGCGCGTTCCGCACTGCCGACGACGCCGAGGCGCAGCGTGCCCGCCTGGCGCTGTTGGGCGTGCAGGCCAGCGTTTCCGAGCGCGAGCAGGCCGGGCGCACGATCTACCGCGTGCGCGTGGGGCCGTTCCAGAACAAGGACGCCGCCGACCGCGTGAAAGAGCGGCTGGACGGCGAGCGCTACGAAGCCGCGCTGGTGCGCGTGCAGCGCTGAAGCGTTTCTGGTCCAATCATGCAACGCCTTCCCCCGCTGGGGGCAGGCAGGGATGGGGGCCGGCGCTGGCAATGCATGCGGAGCGGATAAGGCAGCGCCTCATGGGCTACTGATCCCTCGCGCCCGGCGCGGGAACCATCGCGCGGGGGCTGGATTCGGAGTTGGTTAGGTCACACTTTTTCGGAGCAAAGCAAGATGAAACGTCGTCAATTCGCGCTCGGCGCCGCCGCCGTCGCGTTACCGGGGCTGCTGGCGTGGCCGGCGCTGGCCCAGTCCGGCAAGGGCTACATCGAACTGCAGCAGCGCGCGCCGGTCGAAGCGCCCGCCGGGCAGATTGAGGTGCTCGAGTTCTTCTCCTACGGCTGCCCGCACTGCCGCGATTTCGAGCCGATCCTCGGCCAGTGGAAGCGGACCCTGCCCAAGGACGTGACGCTGCGCCAGGTGCACGTGGGCTTCAACAAAGCCTTCGAGCCGCTGCAACGCCTGTTCTACGCGCTGGAAACGCTGGGCAAGGTGGACGCCCTTCAGGCCAGGATCTACACGGCGCTGCAAACCGAGAACAAGCGCCTGGACAAGCCCGAGGTGCTGCTGCCCTGGATCGCCGGGCAGGGCGTGGATCGCGCCAAGTTCGAGGAAGCCTACAACTCCTTCGGCGTCGCCACCAAGGTGCGCCGCGCGATGCTGCTGCAAGAGGCCTACGCCGTCGAGGGCACGCCGGCGCTGGGCATCGCGGGGCGCTTTTACACCGACGGCGCCATGGCCCAGGGCTTCGACGGCATGATCAAGCTCGCCGACCAGTTGATTGCGCAGGTGCGCAAGGGCGGCTGACATACCCGGGTCCAGTCGAAAAGCCCGCTCAGGCGGGCTTTTTCGTGCCCGATGCGTACAATCGGCCCAAGATATAAGCAAAAAGCGTGCCTTTATGAAATCTGCTGCTGCGATGCCCGCCCGCTGGGCGGTGTTGTGGGCTCTGTTGCTGGCCGCGCCGGCCTGGGCCGAGAAGGCCGACCGCGACCAGCCGACGCACATCGAATCCGACACGATGCGCTACGAGGACCAGAAACAGTTGTCCACCTTCACCGGCAAAGTGGTGGTGACCAAGGGCACCATCGTCATGCGCGGCGCGCGGCTGGAAGTGCGCCAGGACGCCGCCGGCAACCAGTTCGGCACCATGTTCGCCGAGCCGGGCCAGCGCGCCTTCTTCCGCCAGAAGCGCGAGGGGCTGGACGAGTACATCGAGGGCGAGGGCGAGACCATCGAGTACGACGGCCGGGCCGACACCGTGCGCCTGCTGCGCCGCGCCGAGATGCGCCGCCTGGCCGGTGCCACGCTGCAAGACCAGGTCAAGGGCGCGGTGATCGTCTACAACAACGTCACCGAGGTGTACACGGTGGATGGCTCGCAGCGCGCCGACGGCGCGCCGTCGGCGGCGCCGAACGGGCGCGTGGCGGTGGTGCTGGCGCCGCGCAGCCGGGCTTCCGCGCCTGCGCGCGCGGCCTCGGCGGCCTCTACGCCGTTGCGGCCTTCGGGCAAACTGTCCACGCCGGGGGCCGCCAAGTGAGCGACGAACCGATCGTGGCGGACGCGCCCCGTCCGCCCGCCGCCGATGCGCCGCGCCACGGTCGCGGCCGGCTGGAAGTGCGCGGCCTGCGCAAGAGCTACGGCACGCGCTGCGTGGTGCAGGACGTGTCGCTGGATGTGCACGATGGCGAGGTGGTGGGCCTGCTGGGCCCCAACGGCGCCGGCAAGACGACCTCGTTTTACATGATCGTCGGCCTGGTGCGCGCCGACGCCGGCAGCATCGACATCGACGGCCAGCCGATCGAGCGCATGCCGATCCACCGCCGCTCGCGCCTGGGGCTGTCGTACCTGCCGCAGGAGGCGTCGATCTTTCGCAAGCTCACCGTGGCCGAGAACGTGCGCGCCGTGCTGGAACTGCAACGCGACGCCGACGACCGACCGCTGCCGCGCGCCGAGATCGAACGACGCCTGACCGAGCTGCTGGAGCAGTTGCACGTCAACCAGTTGCGCGACGCGCCGGCGCCGGCGCTGTCGGGCGGCGAGCGGCGGCGCGTCGAAATCGCCCGCGCGCTGGCCACGCAGCCGCGCTTCATCCTGCTGGACGAACCGTTCGCCGGTATCGACCCCATCGCCGTGATCGAAATCCAGCGCATCGTCGCCTTCCTCAAGGAGCGCGGCATCGGCGTGCTGATCACCGACCACAACGTGCGCGAGACGCTGGGCATCTGCGACCACGCCGTCATCATCAACGAAGGCCGCGTGCTGGCCGCCGGCACGCCCGCGCAAATCGTCGGCAACCCGGACGTGCGGCGCGTGTACCTCGGAGAGCATTTCCGGCTTTAACCTAGAAAACGGCAGCTGACCGCTTGCAACCCTGACGAGAGCCGCATGGATATGGACCTTTGCAGCTGCGATCAAGCGCTCCTTCTGGGTGAGAGCGCTACGCACTCGCCAGCACCGCGCTCGCCGCGCCATGCGGCGTTGCTCGTCCTTGCAGGCGCGCGCCTGCCGCGTCCTCACGCCTTGCCTGGCACGCCGATCACGGCACTGGCGAGCGCGTCCAACGGCCGTTTCTAGGTTAACGGCCATGAAACCCGGCCTGTCGCTGCGGGTCTCGCAGCACCTGTCCCTGACGCCGCAGTTGCAGCAGTCGATCCGCCTGCTGCAACTGTCGACGCTGGAGCTGTCCAGCGAGGTCGAGCAGATGCTGGGCGACAACCCGTTTCTGGAGCGCGCCGACGACAGCGCCCCACGCGAGGAATTCGGCCTGGCGCGCGCCGACGCCCGCGTCAGCGAGGGGGACCGCGTCAGCGAAAGCGCGGCGGAGCACGGCGCCGATGACACCGGCGCGGAGGCCGGCACCGACGAACCCGGCTTGCAGCCCGACAGCTGGGACGGCGACGGCAGCCTGGACCTCGCGCCCGACGACAGCGAATGGGGCGGCGAAGCGCCGGCGCGCGGCGCGCTCGCGCCCGATGGTGACGATGAGCTCGACCCCGGGGAGCGCGCCAGCCGCCAGCCGTCGCTGGCCGAACACCTGCACCAGCAGGCGCTGACCCTGCGCCTGGCGCCCGAAGACGCGGCGGCCCTGGGCTTTCTGATCGAATCGCTGAACGACAACGGCTACCTGGAGGACTCGCTGGCCCAACTGGCCGCCACCCTGGCCGACCAGGACGACGACCTGGAACAGCTCGAGGAGCTGGTGCACCGCTTCACCCTGGCGCTTAAGCTGCTGCAATCGCTGGAGCCGGCAGGCGTGGGCGCGCGCAATCTGGCCGAGTGCCTGACCCTGCAACTGCGCAGCCGCCAGGCCGAGCCGGGTCTGACGGCCAGTGAACGCGCGCGCATCGCCACGGCGCTGGCCATCTGCGCCCAGCACCGCGCCATTGAGATGCTGGCCGCGCGCGACGCCAGGAAACTCGCCCAGCTCACCGGCGCCACCGAGGACGCGGTGCGCGCCGCCATGCAGCTGATTGCCCGGCTCGACCCCAAGCCGGGCCGCCAGTTCGCCGACGTGCAGCGCAACATCGTCGTGCCCGACGTCATCGTCAGCGCCATCGGCAACGGCGCCGCGCCGCGCTTTCGGGTGCAGATCAACCCCGACGTGGTGCCGCGCCTGCGCGTGCACCACCTCTACGCCAGCGCGCTGCGCGGCCGCAAGGGCGGCGAAAACCACGAAGCCCTGGCGCAGCGTCTGCAGGAAGCGCGCTGGTTCATCAAGAACATCCAGCAGCGCTTTGACACCATCCTGCGCGTGGCGCGCGCCATCGTCGAGCGCCAGCGCAATTTCTTTCTCTACGGCGAGCTGGCCATGCGCCCCATGGTGCAGCGCGACCTGGCCCAGGAACTCGGCATGCACGAATCGACCATCTCCCGCGTCACCACCGCCAAGTACATGGCGACGCCGCGCGGCACCTACGAGCTGAAGTACTTCTTCGGCTCCGCGCTCGGCACCGAGGCCGGCGGCAACGCCTCCAGCACCGCGGTGCGCGCGCTCATCAAACAATTCATCGCCGCCGAAAACGGCGCCCGCCCCCTGTCCGACAGCCGGGTCGCCGACCTGCTGAAAGAGCAGGGCATCGACTGCGCCCGCCGCACCGTCGCCAAGTACCGCGAGAGCCTGCGCATTCCGGTGGCCAATTTACGCCGGGCCCATCCATGACCCCCATGCCTTTCACTCTGTTCCTGCCTTGCGCCGGCGGCGTCGAGAACTTCCTGGCCGACGAAGTGCACGGCCTCACCGGCCTCGCCGGCGAAGATCTGCTAACCTTGCGCGGCGGCGTGCGCGTGCGCGGCGACTGGGCGTTGGTGCTGCGCCTGAACCTGCTGAGCCGGCTGGCGCAGCGCGTGCTGATTGAGCTGGCCGCCGCGCCCTACCGCGACGAGCACGACCTGTACCGCCTGGCCAGCGGCGTGGCGTGGGAAGACTGGTTCACCCCGCGCCAGAGCTTTCGCGTCGACCTCACCGCCCAGGCCAGCCCGCTGCGCAGCCTGAACTTCGCCACCTTGCGTGTCAAGGACGCGGTGGCCGACCGCTTTCGCCAGCAGGCCGGCGGCGTGCGTCCCAGCATCGACACCCATGCGCCGGACGTGCGCGTGCAGGCGCACCTCGGCGCCGAGCGCGCGCTGCTGTACATCGACACCAGCGGCGAGCCGCTGTTCAAGCGCGGCTGGCGGCAGGACAAGGGCGACGCGCCGCTCAAGGAAACCCTGGCTGCCGCCATGCTAGCCGCCTGCGGCTGGTGGCAGCCCGCCGAGCGGCGCGTGGCCGGCGTGCCGCTGTACGACCCCTGCTGCGGCTCCGGCACCATCGTCATCGAGGCTGCGCAACTGGCGCTCGGCCTGCCCGCCGGCGGCCAGCGTCGCTTTGCCTTCGAGCGCCTGCGGCCCTTCGACGCCGCGCAGTGGCATGCCATCCAGAAAGAAGCCGCTGCCGAGGCGCGCGTCGAGGCCCCGCCGATCCAGGTGTTCGGCAGCGACGTGGCGCACCGCATGGTGGACTTTGCCCAGCGCAACGCCGAGCGCGCCGGCGTCGCCCGCGCCGTGCAACTGCGCGGCGGCGACGCGCTGCAACGCCTGCCGCCCGCCGACCGCCCCGGCGTGCTGCTGATGAACCCGCCCTACGGCGAACGCATCGCCGCCGCCGGCGTGGCCGGGCAGGGGCGCGGACGCGAGGCATTCCAGAGCGGCACGCTGGCCCGCCAGCGCCATGACCCGCGCCCCGACGCCGACGCCGCCGAAATCAACGCCGGCGACGAATTCTTCACCCGCCTGGCCGCCCACTGGAAAGCGCACTACGCCGGCTGGACCGCCTGGCTCCTCTCGCCCGACCCCAAGCTGCCCGCCCGCCTGCGCCTGAAAGAAACCCGCCGCGTGCCGCTGTGGAACGGCCCCATCGAATGCCGGCTGCTGCGCTTCGATCTGCGATGAGCGCGCCCATCGTCATCGACACCAACTGCGTGCTCGACCTGTGGGTCTTTGCCGACCCCGCGGCGCAGCCGCTGCGCGCGGCGCTCGAAAGCGGCGCGCTGCGCTGGCTCGCCACCGGCGCCATGCGCGGCGAACTGGCGCGCGTCCTCGCCTACCCGCAAATCGCCGCCCGCCTGCCGCCCGCCGGCGCGGCAAGCGTGCTGGCCGCGTTCGACGCCCAGGCCCAGCTCACCGCCCCCGCGCCCGCAGCCCCCGTGCGCTGCCGCGACCGCGACGACCAGCCCTTCATCGACCTGGCCGTCGCCTGGCGCGCCACC
>Ga0123354_10008130_pt1 | contig 15924 bp, 11 predicted proteins | sample TergutLab28metaG_2_FD_97872 | JGI IMG/M metagenome (GOLD analysis project Ga0123354, IMG submission 97872) | Labiotermes labralis P4 segment gut microbial communities from Petit-Saut dam, French Guiana - Lab288 P4 | ecosystem: Host-associated > Arthropoda: Insects > Digestive system > Gut ...
AGAAGTGTGTGGAGTCCCAAGGGAACTACTTTGAGGGTGATTAGGTGTCCAACGCTCCAAGTAAGCCAGTTTCTTTTTCCCGGCCAAAGGTCGGATACTTTTCTAACAGACCTCGTACATTTAACAGTTCAGCATTTTCCTGTTTGTTGGTTAAAGGTTAAAAAATAAAACTTCCAGGCGTCATTACTGCAGCCATGTACCTCCTTTGTTTAAGTTCTAGACATTGTAAGTGACTGAATATATAACTGATCTGCCTTTTCAGATGTACCTGCTAAACTGGAAGAGGAGAATCTGCCTCCCAGCCGACATTTGCGTCCAAGGATTTGCCCCATTTGCCGACAGCAGCGATCATCATGTAGCTGTCTGTCTCCTTCCTTACATGCAAGACAGGCTGCAAGGCCATCAAAAAATGCAGCAAAACAGCAGGTGGGAAAGGCAAGGAAAGTGGAGAAGAAAGTTCCAGATGAACACCATGAGGTAGCACTACTGCCCACATCTGACATTGACACTGCAAGTAATGCAGTGACTGAGTCGTCCTCACCTTCACAGTCAGCAAGTGGTGGTAGTGCGGTTTCTTTGATAGCAAGTAAAGTAGCAATTTATGCTCCTACAGAAGGCATGGCATCTGGAGCATCTTGTACAACATCAGTACCTCAGTATCCACATGCTTCAAGTTCTGTAGAAGTTACCCAAACTGTTGAAGTTGCAGGTTCAAAACCTCCCACAATTAGTGTTCCCTTAGTGTCTGAAAGTATTTTGGATCCAACATTGCATCATGCTACTGGTATCAGGTCTAACGCAACAGGTACCAGTGTTTCTAGAAACGTTTCGCACGTACTTCCTCCAAGTGTTTTAAGTTCTGGCCTGCGCAGTGTTGCCTCTCGGAAACAGTACAGTACTCAGTCTGGCTCATTAGATGAATCATTGCAATGTATAACAGAAGGGGAAAATACCTCAGCTACATACTCAAGACATGAAGTAGGTCGTTCATTAAGCACATTACATGCAGGCAGTGATATTTCCAATGAGCAGTCATCTCAGCCAGTTTCTTCAGAAGCTCGCATACTTAAATCACAGCTTAGTGGTGGTAGTGCTATGGTAAGTTCCAGTGATGTTAATTCTGCTCTGGGAAAACTGGACAAAATGAACATAGGTGTTAGCTCAGTCAGTGCGGTACAGAATTTGAGACCTCGTGCTGATGTTCCCAGACCCAAGAGCACACCTACTTTGGAGTGCTTGGCAACACCATCATCGAGCAGGAGTGCATTAATGTTACTTCGCAGCAGTTTGAGACCAAGGACTCTGCGATTGAATATGAGAAGTAAGCTGGAAACAGATTTGGATGATGGTCAGGAATTGGGTGAAGTACGGAAGAGGTTACACGAACAAGAAGGGATACAAAATGAAGAAGAGAAAGCAAAAACAAAGAAAGATTTAAAGAATGATGAGAATATTCAACGACAGAAAGTAACGAGTGTGAGAGAATCTAGTCAGGAAAAGCGAGTGGAAGTCAGTGGTAGTGGAGAGTCTACAGTGGAAATTGAATCTGGACCACAGGGAATTAGAAAAGAGATAGGCTTCACTTGCCCAGTTTGTCAAATGATGTTTAGTAATGTGACAAAATTAAGTCAGCATGTGGAATCTCATTCAAGTACAAGTGGATCTAGTTTGGTAACATCAGGCATTGTGTCATCATATCCTGGTGGTAGTAATGGTAAGAAGAAAGGAAGCCACGTATGTCATATTTGCTCCAAAGCATTTGTTAGTGTAGGAAAGCTAAGTCAACACATAGAGTTTCATAGCAGTTCAAGTACCACCAAACTTCAGGAATTGGAAATGTCACCTGTTATTACAGGCATCAGAGGAGGTGGTGGGAAGAGGAGAAGTGGCCATACATGCCGTGTGTGTTCAAAAGTTTTTGTAAGCCCGGGACGTTTAAGTAACCATATGTATGCTGCCCATCCAGTGTTGAGTGGCTCTAGTTCTAGTGCGGGAGAGCTGGCAGCACCAGGTGTTTCTACTGTTGCAAGTGTGAGTGGAATGAAGAAGAAAGGAAATCATATGTGCCCAGTTTGCTCGAAAGTGTTTGGCAGTCCTGGCAAGCTAAGTCAGCATATGTATTCACATACAGGAGAGCGTCCATTCGTGTGTTCTGAATGCAACAAAGCATTTTCATCAAAGTTCAAACTTGTTCGCCATGCACTGATCCACTCTTCAGATTCAGAACGTCGTTACCGCTGTAATGCCTGTGATCGCAGCTTTCACCGCAAGGATCACCTCCAGAATCATGCTAAGGTATATTCTGATTTTATTTATGACTGCATGAGGATTTCAAAATTACAAAATATTCTTCAATACCAGTGCAGAGCTATTGTGTTTATTTCATCTATGGTAAATTAAAATTGAGTAAAATCAGAATTTATAAAATATAAACTATTTCTCCTTAAGAATAATTCAGTATGATTGAGGAAACTTCATGCTTCTAGGCATGTGGATGTCCCTGCTGAATGCTAGTTAAAATTGCTGTGTCCATTTGCCAGTACCCCTGTAAAATCTCAAAAACTGCTGAGCTGAATTTTGTGAAATTTAATTAATTGTTAGAGGTAGGCATATGAAGTTTGGTTTGGAGACGGATCATAACTGTACCTACACTTCGTCATTGAAGTGTTGTTTGTATGGAAACAGTCACAGATATGGTAACAGTGCAGAACTGTGGGATTGTAGAACAGCATCCATTTTATGGTATCGTATTATACATATACTCCTTTATATTCAGCCTAAAGATGTTGTGTAATAGCCGAAACATGTTGCTGTATATTACTTAAAATGATTATTACTTTGTTTATTAATAGAACAGCTTTCTTTTTGTGACACCTGGTACGTATGTCCTTAAACATATATAGGTCCATAGTGTGGTTCGTGCACGATGGCGCTGTGATCGTTGTGGGAGAGAATATGGCTCACCGCTTAGTCATCGTCGCCATTTGGCTTTGCATGCCGCACAAGATGACGGTGCATTAGATTGTGGTGTATGTGGTCGACACTTCACCACAACACCAGATATTCTTCACCATCTTAAGGTATTGTTAATTTCCTCCATAGTTAATTATAATTTTAGTGCAACACATTTAAGTTTCAGAATGTTTGCTGAAGTCTGTTTCATTTGTTATATTGATATTTTAGTAGAACTTAATTTTTTGGTAATGAAATTAACTGGCATGTGTTTGTATGTGGCTGTGGAAAGGGTGTTCAGATTATTTCACAAAGTTTATATGTATTCGTATGGATCTTAAAATTTTGTATTTTGCCTTTAATCCTTTTGTTTCTGAACTCCTTCCCTCAGAATAAAAGTGTATGGACAAAATGTAATTTTGACTGATTACAAAATAATTTTTGTGTTAGAAGTTGGGTACATGTGTAAAGGTATAGAATGTCCAGACAGAGGGATATTCAGGCTTCTGAAGTGTTATTTTGGAGTTGATTGAAAGGCACTTGCTTTTGAGATTTATTTCTGTTTGAAACTTTGAAGTATTAAACTGTAACTGAATTTCATGAGAAATTTGGTTTGATTTATAAGTTAAGCGGAGCGTGTTATGTTGTTAGGTCAATATTGGTCCATATCAGTATCCATAACACTCTCAGATCAGTTTACTATGCATATTTTCATTCCATTATAAAATATGGAATAATTTTTTGGGGGTAACCCTTCCAACAGTGGGTAGATTTTCACTTTCAAAAGAAAATCATCAGCCTTATGGCTGAAGCACAACCCAGTACCTCTTGTAGAAGTCTGTTCAAACAATTAGAGTTTCTGCCTGTGCCATGCCAGTATATACTTGCATTAATGAGCATAATTATCAGTAATCAGGAAATTTTTCAAACTAATTCATCTATGTAATGTACGCAACAATTTGGCAATTACTTGGTGTCTTTGTACAGACTGGAATGTGCCTATATTGCAACCTTAGTTGACGTAACTGGGAAACGTTGGGCAGCTTACCTCACAATTGTTTGTTGAGACGTGTATTCGTGCCCCAGTTCAGTGATGTAAATGTTAAGTAAAATATTTGAGTCGGCACAACGCCACTATAAAATCCCAAGGAAATTAGGTTAAGAGAGACTCGCAAGATTAGTCACATCAGACAGAAGAAATTTGGTCTACAACACGTTGTTACTCTGCTGCCTGCAGTACAGTTATACTTTGTAATATAACATCGGCTGCCATGTTGGGCTCCTTCATATTCTGACTGTCAACAGGAGGTAAGCTGGACTGACCGATTATTAAATTGTTTGTGTTAGCGAGTCATTTTTGGAAACTAAACACAATTCTAAATTGTACGATCACAAATTGGGATTGAATAGTGGCATGAAGGCTAATTGACTTGCATATTTGTAATGAATTATTTAGCGTTAACGAGGGACTTGACAAACCCATTTTGGCTAGTGTAACTTACTTGTATATTAATGTACATATGGTAGGCAGTAGAATTTACAGTTACATTTGTTACGCGGCTGGTCACTTATTTAACCCCAAGGTGTCATCTAACCCCCGAAACCCTAGGTAATCACGAAGCCCCCGACTGGCCAAACGCTACCGTCATTATCCTGACCTGTGGGAATCTCATTATAGGCCACAGTACAATTACCCAAACTTACCACTCGGGTTGGGGCACTGCATAAAGTGGTGACAGCATTGTGGACACAACCCCCGTCATTACATGAGTTGGTGACAAGGGTGCGGACGCAACACCTAGTCACTACATCTATACACAATATTAATACAATGAATAAGCATCATCATTATCATTGACCATGTGCTAACCTATCTTGAGTTAAAAAAAAGTACATTCTGTGCTGGCATAAATATTTTCAACAGCTTACCACCTAGTGTGACAGTCCTCAAGAATGACAAAGCAAAATTTAGAGCAACCTTAAGAAAATACATACACACACACATTCCTTTTACTCTGTAAATGAATTTTTTATATGTGAAGATGATGTATAATATTTTTGTAACATGTTTGTGGTATTTTACACTGTAAATATATATGTGTGTATTATGACTTGTTCCACATCGTGCTGTCTTCATGACACACTTTTGGATCCATGGAATGTATGTATGTATGTAACCCTTTAGCATGGGGATTAGGTGCCCACTGTACTCTGCAAAAGACTTGCAAGTTAAATGGCCACCATTCCTGTGCATGTCCCTGGTGATGGGCTTAGTCACCATTTAATTGTCTCATCAGCACACTGTGTCGACTGTATTCAACTTTCGGTGCTCAGGGGTTCAGGGGGTCATGTTATCGGTTGTATATCAGAAGTGCTGAGAACGTTATTAGCATGTAATTTTGTAGTTCATGTATTCAGGTACATACAGGATCCAGAACAGTGAAGAGCCCTGCGGATCGCAAGTTTCGATGTGACCACTGTGAACGACGCTTCTTTACACGTAAAGATGTACGGAGACACCTGGTTGTTCACACGGGCAAAAGAGATTTTCTTTGCCAGTTCTGCCCTCAGCGCTTTGGACGTAAAGACCATCTGGTGAGGAAGACATTAACTGAAAACATTTTAACATTATTATTATTGTTATTGAATGTTATTAACAGTGATAGTTTGTTCTGTTTGTAGATGATTTCTAGTGTTTTTGTAAGATCACCAAGACACTCCATTTACATAATCGTAACCATGCATCTTTTGTACAAAAGCACATCTTTGTATTATGGATACCACATGCCCTTTCTTCCTGAAAGTTTTGTTTAGAAAATCAGAGGCTTTGTCAGTCTAGCAACTGTAGTCTGTTTCAGAATCAGTGTGTCACTGTTGAAGGTTTTATTTTGTGATATTTGATTTGTAGTTGAGACAAAACAGACATTCCAACCACACAGATGTTTGTGTGAATTCAGTTTGCATTATGTTTCAGGCAGGTAATGTTACTGACAGGCAGTGCTTATAGCCCGCATCTCCAGAGCTTAGGTGTTTTTTTTTTTTTTTATATGCTATAGCAAAGACCAGAGCCAATACTTCAAATGTGTCTCAGAATGTGTGTTGGTGGGTAATTTCACAACATTGCATCATATGAAGTGATTAAATTTAGACTGCTACATATCATATGAAATTTTAATCTGAAAATCTGTAGGGAAAAACCAATTTTGAGACCCTGGTAGGAATGTTACAATAATATTAAAATAAGTACATGGTTTTTAGAACATGCGCAGAGTTTGCTGAAACGTTTTGTGTAGGCTCTGTGTTCTAGCTGTCTGTTTTGTGGCAGCAAGTACAGTAACTACTGCTGCATTTGCATTTTGTATGAGAAGAGGTGATTGCTTACAGTGCTTGGTGTGTAGTGAGTTGGTTGCTGTAAAACACGTGTCCAGAGCTTGCGTGTCTTATCGATACGAGTGTTTCCAGTAATGGTAAATGAAAGAGTAAACCTCATGTCTTCTCCCACAGCACATATCTGTATGTTAACCTTCATTACTTTCATTATTTGTATTCTGATGTAAGGCATAACATTTTTTGGAAGCAGTCTGTAAACTTGCACCTAAGAGTGGGGAAGTAAGAGCGGGTTGCATAAAATTGCATAATGAAGAGCTCTGTGATTTATATACATTGGTGTTTATTATTGCAGTAAACAAATCAAGGAGGATGAAATGGGCAGGACATTGAACATGCATGGGGAGAATAGAAAAGCATACAGGGTTTTAGTTGGTAAACCTGAAGGTTAACAATCACTTGGAACATGTAGGCTTAGATTGGCAGGTAATATTAACCCACTTGGTGCTAAAGGATGACTGTAGTCAGCCAATTACAACCACCTTTTTCAGCTAGTAACATGGAGAGTGGTGGGTGGGCCATTTAAATCCCAGTCTTTTGGAGAGTACCAAATGGTTAATGGATCTTATAGAAATAAAACATGAGGGACAAGTGGCAGGCTGGTGAACATGGCAATGAACCTTCAGGCTCTTTGAAATTTTTGACTGGTTAAGCAGCTATATTAGCTTCTCAAGAAGGACTATGCTGTGTGGAGTTAGAATTGGGTTTGAATAGATGACCTAGTGTTCTGTCCTAGCATATACATGAATTTCATTACCAAGTAAGGTGTGAAATTTTCAACTTATTTACAGTATTTCACAGATTTGATGTTTGTGTGACCGTGCATCATTGATATAATAATATAAACAGCCACCTAGATGCAACAGTAATAATTTTATCAATAATTTCAATCGGCTCAACATGTTTAGGGCGATAATTTTGACTATCCTCAGGAGCACTAGGCTGTGTTTACAGCTTGTGGTATAAGGCACCGGCAATGCTGTAGTTCCACCTCATCCTGGTCACCAGCAGGCAGCATTGCCAGTGCATTATACCACAAGCTGTAAACGCAGCCAGGTGCTCCTGAGGATGGGCGAAATTATTGCCTGAAACATGTCAAGCTGATTGAAATTATTGATAAAATTATTATTATTATTGCATCTAGTTGGCTGTTTATGTTATAGTATTTTGCAGGTCTGAAAGTACTGTAGGCACATTCTGTTACAGAAACATATTTTATTCTATACATGGTATTGTGGGTGGAATTATTTACCGTAAGCTTTGTCTCCAGTTGTCACTTGGCATATCTTGTTAAATTATAACATGTGTTCCATTAGTAAAAAGAATTCTTGTAATAGTTTGTTAATGATTACATGTTGTAAATAAGTATTTCATACAGGTATCTGCCGAAGATCTGCTACTGCACATATCTTAGTTAACCTTGTCTGCTGGTCTGCTCATGAGCCATATAGCATATGTATGTACGTGCCTTTGGAACAAGTAACAGGCCTGCTGGGGAGGGGTGGGGTGGAGAATGATGCACATTACATAATGATTTTTGTTTGAAACTGAGTTACTGTGATGAAGAATCATTAAGTTTTCTTGTATATAGGTTAGGCATATCAAGAAAAGTCACCACCTTGGAAGTGTTCCAGCAGCCTCCAGGGGAGCGCGAGGGAGTAGGAGGCATAAAGTAATTGTACCGTCTCTTGCACCACCAGTACCGTCTGTTGCACCACCAAAGTCCATGATAACACCATCTACCTCGACAGCTAGTTCTGAGACCAGAGCAGTAGAACAACTCCAGACTCATGCTAGTCTTTATGGTAAGAATACCTGTAGGGATTAACGTCTAAGGATACTTTGATCTTTAACAGCCTGGCATCCTATATATACTCCACGCACAATGTATTTTATGTTTTCAGGCAACAAGGATATTTAGGGAATTTTTAAGACATGGTGCACAATGTCCATTTCTTTTTCCCACAAAATGCTGTGTCTTTCATTATGTTTTCTTCCCCCCACCCCTCCATATGGTATTCCTGTTTTACATAAAGTGTGCACTAAAACTTCAGTGTCCATGCTCGGGTATTAACTCTGCTGTAAAAACCTGCTAGGCCTTGCTGCTGTTACTTATGAATATCATTACCTGAAATTCTGTTTCCCCGTCCCTCTTTGCTTGTCTTTATGTGTTGGCTTTCATTATTTTACAGTTCTCAGTTCCCACATTTTTCTCCCATTCCAGTCTCCTTCTGGTAGACCTATCGATCCCTTGGCTTTATGCAGTTTCTTTGCAACTACAGGCAGTCTGTAATTTGCACGTTTCCATTATAATGCTGTCATTATGTCATTCTGAGATTTTTTCATTTATTTTATTGTCAGTTTACTATTTGTATGTTTCATTTTTTGCATTTCTGTGTACTGTTTTCTGTTTCTTCTCTTTATTGCACACACTTATTTGTGTGGAATGATTCTGTTACCAAATTAAGCCCATGCATTACAGATCCAGCAGTCATAATTGATTTATGACCATAATGTTGCAACTCCCGCATTCAAACTACTGTTGTTTTGCATTTTGCCAGATAGAACGTTGTGTTGTGAAGTGTACAGAACTGCACCACCTTTGTTGGAAAAATCAAAAACTAGGATTGAATTCATAATTCCTTTCAGAAATTGAACTGTTAACCTTCGTAATTTAGGTCCGACATCTGGAGTTGAAGGTAGAATTGAAGATGTCATTCTGCTACCAAGATCGCCGCCAGCGTACATCGTAAGCAAGGTAGAAGAGACTGAAAGTTTGCCTCCAACTTCTTTGCTTGAAGATCCCACTCTGATAAGGAGCCAAATTGTGGGTTCTGAGAGCCATCTAAAAATTTCTGGCATTGAAACCATGCTACAGTCAACTTCTCCAGGGTATGTGGCGGCAGAGGGAACAGGTGAGCCCAGGGCTACAGTAATACCAAAGTCAGAGGATGCAACCCTTCTACCTGCAGTTGCTGTCATGGATCAGCCAACAGGCACTGCATTAGGGCTAGTCTATGGCCATCCACCTCCACCACCATATCCATCTGGTGACTTGCAAAGCCAGACATACAAGGTGAGGATGACAGTTATTTCATTGCCCTTCCATCATCAGAGAGTAATGTAGATGTGTAAATTGCATGTGTGGCATGAATAGTGAATAGGCCTGGTATGGGTGACTTGAAATGTCAGTAAGAAGCAACCCAAAGGTTTAAATATCACTTTGGTATTTTGGGTAAGATCATGTAAATGCAATCATTTCAGTAATGCCAAGCTAAAAGCCAAGCTGTATTGTCCAGTCATTAAGTGATTATAAGTGACAGAATTCACCGGTACTGGTATCTGTGCAGAATTGTTCTTCTGGAGTTATTCATTTTGGGTAAAAGAATGACAAATTCACAGAATAAATTGAGTTTAAAAATTAACAAGTCATAGTGTTTGTTGGTATGGGTAATTTTTTAATGGTAATGGTAACACATTTATTCTACTTTTTGGTTGAGAATCCTCAGCTTCTAATTCGAGAGTTATACTTTTTACAGCTGCATCTTCATAAGAAGTAATTTTTTCCACGCTTCAACTGACATTACACGTAAGGTACAGCAGACCTGCCTCTTTTTTGGATTTGTACATAGCAGTTTTTCATAATTATTATTTTGGCAGCACTAGTGCATTGAGATGTAGTTTCCTTGCTTGCAGTTGCTCCTCTGTGTTAATACACAAGAGGCCGCATGTGCCTGTCTGATGTAGGGGCTATGTATGATACTGTATGATAAAGAATTTAGATGAACTGGCCTTCTCACAGTTTATAGAATTAGTATTGCCCTCACACTGTAATTACACCTGTGACTTGTCTTCGTATTTGCCTTCTTGTGTAACATTTTATCAAGTTGATGGGGTTTCTGTTAGGGTGACATGTCAGAATTAGCTTGCCTGTATTGTGGTGTGCTTGAGAGCATAAATGCTCTGTATTTATTGTGACAGGTCATTGAAACTAAAATACGAAATAATTCATCTAGCAAATATCTTGCATTGGTTTTTGATTGTGTGTGTGTGTGTGTATTTTTAAGAAGTCCACCTTAATTTTAAGCTTTTCTGAAATTGTAGAATGAGAAGTGTAATGTGTATGTGGCATTCATGTGGTATTTTACATAATATTTTGGATATTAGAACCTGTCACTACTGATGCATCTTTATGCCTTTACACACAGGTTTTTGATGAAAATAGAGAGGGGATGGTAAAGCTTGAACCACCATCCTCATCAAGGGTAGGCGACTTTACTCATCTGCTGAGTCTCATTCCGTCCACATCTCAGTCATCTGTTTTGTCTGAGACACTGCCTGGTGTTGAGCATGACAGTTTATTAATGGCTGCACAGCATATTCGAACCGAGGAAGTCATCCAGAGATTTCTAACAGGTGAGATGTATGGGAGTGGCATTAATTGTATGAAACTCTTTCAGCTGTTAACAGTTTTGATTTTTAGCAGAAAAGTAAGAATTGAAAGAAGAAAGGAAGGCTTAATGTTGTACATCTCCTGTGCAGTGATAAACATAAAACAAGTTTATAACCAACAAGTTGCTCATATTAAAGATAGAAGCAGCTCCAACATGTTTTGTCTATTTTCTTGAGCTGTAGGGTTGTTAACTGGCCTCCTTATTGGATGTAACGTCCTGAGAATACATCTCTACATAGTGGAGCAGAGGAGAAGACCTCAGCCCATGTTTTGTGTGAGTGTGAAGCCTATTTGAGTTCCTTTTTCCTGAACTCATAGATTGTTAAAAGTCTAGGTCTGGGGGCAGTCTGGGACTTTAGTAAAGGAGTAGGGCTCCCATGACTTGGACATCAGATTATGGGACACAAAGGGCCTGTTAAGAAGACATGCATATTGGGACTGAAAGGGCTCAAACCCGATTACTATTCTGATGTCTTTAACCGTATCCAGGAAGTACCAAATACTGAAAGACATACACAGTGTTATTAAACACCTTTATCATTCGTAGATGGTAAAATTTATAGCGGCAGCAGACAAAACATGTATGTACAATGTTATATAAAAAATAATACATAAATTTTATATCACACTGTACATAGATATTTATACATAATCATATATCTCTTCTTGAAACCAAGTTTAATGCACCACTTCTCATACACCCTGTAACTTGGTGTATGAGCAGTGGTGCATTAAATGTTGGTTTAATGAAGACAGATAATTACGAATGTACTGCACAGTATGTACAACATTACGATAATACTGGACATAGATATTGTAATAGTGTGCTGCCACTACATATTTTACCTTCTGCAAGTGACAGAGCTGTTTAGTAACACTGTGTACATCTTTTACTATTTTATACTCCCTGAGGATGGCCTAAGAATAGCTGAAATATGTAGGAGTGGTTTCTTTTTTTAACTTGTTTTATATTTTGAGAAAGGGAGGGTTTTAACTGTTAACACAGAATAAATTCACTATGTGTATTATACATGAAGGTTTTGAATGGCGTGAGTCATTAGCCTGAGAAAGTTTATTGAGTGAGTCATGAGGGATCATGGAAGTCAGTCAGTTGCCTGGTCAATGACAGTGGTCGAATGGTGTCATATTCACTGTTATTGTATTCACATGTGCATATATGTCACTTTACAACTGCTTTTACGTTGTGGAACCGGCACAATTGGTGCCACTAATCACTGCGTTTAACCGTTCACCTTACAGAATGAAGAATGGCACTCATAGTTTGGTTGCTGTTAGTACTGTCTCCAAATAATTTTTCTTCCATTTTGTATTGCAAAGTAAAATTGAGATTGCTTACATAGTCCAGCTTCATGTTATTTTGGGTACAGTGTCATCAGCTTATTGTTATTATTGTGAAAGTTACCTTACTCTGAATGAATGATTTAAGCAAAGGAAAGTGCCTCTGCAATAAAGGATTATAGCAAATGATAATGGGGGACAAAATGCTTAAACAATAGAAGACTAATGAATGATACACAGGAAAATGTGCTGCTGAAACAAAAGACTGTTAACAGAGTACAATGCAGTTGTGGTGTATGTGACCTTATGTGCAATTTTGAAATGATATTATATCAGATAGCTGGTAGGTTCACAGATTAGTGACGTTTATTGACACTACAGTTCAAGGAGTTAAAAGATTCAGTGATTGAAGCAGAATAATAAGAAGAATTAAGAGAATTGTTCGTTAGAAATCACATTGCATTGATTTATGAACTAGTTCTCTGGGCCCACTTGCCCCTCTTCAAACCTCTTCACTGTTTCCACCAGATCTATCGTTCTACTTTGTATTCACACTTTCTTCACTTCTGCAACACTCGCACAGCACTGCTGTTAGTCTGTTGTACCAGTTGCAACTCTCCTTACAGCTCACACACTAGGTCACCCTACTGTGACTTCACCACTCGCCATGAGCACGTCCTTTTTAAAAAAATTAGCTGAGGCATCCAGGCCCCACTAGAAAGTTTACGAAGCATGGAGAAGTTTCCTGGTTTTCTGTCTCTCTTTTGAAGCTTCTATTATAGGTGCATGCCTGGTCATGTTCCAGTACAGTATGGTCTTGTAATACTAGTAGTAGTAGTAGTGTTGGTGGTGGTGGTAGTAGTAGTAATATTAATCATATTTTATTATGTGCATGAAAATCAAAATAACACACTGTATGTGCATTCATACAGGGTCAAAGAATGCTTACAGAATTACTGTGGGATAATTGCTGTTCATTTGCATGAGCCTTTGTTTATGCCTTTGCTCCCGGAATGCAGCCCACACGTACATCGTAGCCACTGTGTACATACATTTATATTCATGACATTGGTTGTCATTATTGTCTGCTGGCATTACAAGGCAATGGAAAATTCAGAGCTTTATTTTCTTCTTTCCATCTGTCCTTCCTCATTTCTTACATTGGCAGGCATGTTGTAGTCGGATACAACACAACATTGCAACTTATTCTGCACACTGCTACTAGAACATGGTGATTAAGAAGCATGTGATGGACACTGGTGGACATAAATAAGCTTCAACATGAAATGTTACTTTGTGTTATACTAGCAAGCAATTAGAACTCTAGAAAGCAAGCGACAATTTGTGAATTCCCATCTTCCATTGTTACAGATGCGTGTTTATCTTATCCTATACTCTTTGAGATAAGTGTATATGGAAAAGCTGACAGTTATGTATTACTGGTCATTCTAAAGGTATTAACCCTGAATAACATCAAAACCCATTGAAGATTCAAGTATTCGAGTTGGTATGCTGTGTTGACTGATAGTTACTGTTTCAGATTGGCATAGTGCCTCCTCAGTTTCTAGCAGTCCATGAAGAACCAAAAATCTTGCATGAATCAGTGCATTGTTGCTATGTCAGCCTGCTTGTTACCCTTTATTTGAAACAAGGTTTGAAATATTAGGGGCTGTGCCTTGGCTCAGGCAGTTAGTTGCTGGCCTGCCACCACAGAGATCTGGGTTCAATCCTGCGTGTCTCTGCAGAAGATATATGGTGGACAAAGTGGCACTTGAACCGTTTCTTCTCTGAGTACCTCAGTTATCACTGTCATCATCCCAGTGGTGCACCATGTTCATTCATTTCAGTAGACCTGGGACTGAACCATATGTGACATGTTCAGTGTCAACTTGATATGGTTTTATCATTAGTGTTGTAGTTGATGGTGTGTCTGCTTGGATGTAGGTGGAACAGAGCAAACACAGTTACTTACCAGTGAAGAGCAAAGTCTGTCATCGCAATTGCTACACTTGATGGCGACAGCTGCATCCTCAGTCGAGGGACTAGATCTTCCATCAGAAGTGTCGCATCCTGATGCCAGCAGTGCTGCCCCCAGAAGAGATGTGATGGCATCCCTTCTCTCATCACCCTCTGGAAACAGAACAGTGGTTGCCAGTACAACCACAACTCCACTTCCTCGGTTTACCCAGGCGTTTCAGAGTCAGCAGCAGCAGCAACAACAGCAACATCAACATCAACATCATCATCATCATCATCCACAACAGCAGTCTCAGCATCAGCAGCTTCCATCACAGCAGCAACAGGAACAAAGATAGCAACAGTATTCTGGGTTTGGAGTGTGGAAAGGTACTGAATACCATTGTGTGAGAATATTTGGTGATGACCATGACAGGTCATGTGGTCCATATTTGGCAGTAATGTGTCTCGCCCACATGTTTCCTGTTGACTCTGGAATTGTATTTTCTGTTTGTACTTTTCAGGTGGCAGGAAGGTGGCCTGTGTTACTTAACAAGCTTAAGGCATGCAGTTACTGTCAGTGTTATTTGCTTTAATGCTTCTGTACTCTGATTTACAAGAATATGGTGTGTTAACCGAGCCATGTTTCAGTTTTAAAATGGCCACTCCATGAATGGCAGCAGGTCACTTAAATTCCCACACTAGGGTTTAAAAACCCATAATATTTGCCATAACTACCTGTGGAAACTTGTATTTTCAAACATTTTTGCACACCCATTTTAACTGATGGCAGTAATCTCATTTGGCAGTAACTGTTATTAATCTTTCCCTGTTAACATTGTTTTGGGATTTGTATGCTGTGTGCCAGTAGGTTATGCTGTTGATGTTTTGGATGAACTTGCGGCTTCCATCATTAAGACCAAAATGAGTAGTGAGAGAGAGAGAGTTCCCGTCACACAGTCATTTGATCTTCATGCCCGTGGGATGGAAGAGGAGACTGGTGCCTTGTCTGGGCAAGTAGGAATAGTGGACATGGAACTGTGACAGAAATACCCACTTTAGAGTCACAGTACAGACCACAAGGCAACAGATATATGCTGCAACAAAAGAGTTTCCCCTGTTGTCATGCCTGACAGTGCTCTCCACACAGTTATTTAACCTACGTGACTGTGTGTTGAGTTGTGTGAGGTACGATGGTAGTATCTGTGTACAATTGAATGTATGGCTTTAAAAATGGCCATCATCCTTACAACTTCCTGTTACAATTCCTGTTTATCTGATGCAGCAGCAGTCTCTGTTTACACTTCAGATGGTATCTGGTGTGAAAAAAGGACTGTCTGCTTAAATGATGTGAACGGCTTCCACCCTACTCACTTCAACCAAGAAGATGGAGGCGGCAGATTTCTCCAAAACTGCTACGTGGTGGAAGAATACAGGATCAGCAGTGACATGTAAATTGACCTACAGAAACATTCAGGACTGAAAGCTTTCCTTCATCTGATAAATGAGGATTATGTTCAAAAAACCACATAACCTAAAATGGATGTCTTGTATGAAACTTTGGGGTATTTGTTGTAGAGATGGTATTGTTTTAAAGTAATTCAAACAAAATCTTTGATTTTTATATTGTGCTTCAGACGTCTTCAGGTTGTACAAATAAGGAATAAGTTTTAGTAAGTCAAAACACAACTAGTGTAATAGGTATTTTATTTCATTTAAGGTGACAACGTGTTTCGTCCCTTATTTTGGGGCCTATAAAAAGGGTGAAACCTACCTACAAAGTCCAAAAAAAAAAAAAAAAAAAAAAAAAACAGACCGAATTTTACTCCACTTTTCGCTTCAGACAGCCTTTCTCTTAATTACTCAAGACGAAAAAG
>Ga0123354_10008133_pt1 | contig 15919 bp, 15 predicted proteins | sample TergutLab28metaG_2_FD_97872 | JGI IMG/M metagenome (GOLD analysis project Ga0123354, IMG submission 97872) | Labiotermes labralis P4 segment gut microbial communities from Petit-Saut dam, French Guiana - Lab288 P4 | ecosystem: Host-associated > Arthropoda: Insects > Digestive system > Gut ...
CCAGGAGTAGTAGTGGTGCCCCCGCCCGAGTTGCTTGCGCACCCGGCGAAAAGGGCCATGCCCATCGCTGCGGCGAGGAGCCCAGTTGTGATTCGCTTCATCTGTGCTGCTTTCTATCCGTTTGATATTGTGTCTCGTCTGACAGGCGACGCGAACATCACCCAACAGGCGGGCGACGGTCGGGCCGTGCGCCGTTCGGACGATGATACATACCCCATGACACATCTTTTCAACCTTGTGTCATATTGTGAGACGACTAGATGGCCGGGCTTTTTGAGCTGTCGGCGCGCGTCAACTCGGCCGCCAGACCCTCATGCACCTGCGCGACCAGATGCGTCCCCTCGGCCGTCGCCTCCGACTCGATGACCGTGCCCAGACGGTGGGCCTTGTCCACCAGATCGCCGCGTGCCCAGGGGACGACCACGTCGACCAGCACCCCGGGCCGTGGTAGGCGGCCTTCGATGGCCGTCTTCAGGTCGCCCACTGACTCCCCCGTCAAGGCCGACACGAAAACCGCGCCCGACAAGGCATGACGCAGGGTGGCCAGGGTGTCGGGCGGGGCGGCGTCCACCTTGTTGACCACCATGAGCTCTGGCACCTGGCCGGCACCGATCTGGGCCAGAACCGCCCGGACGGCGCTCACCTGGGCCAACGGATCCGCGCCGTTACCATCAACCACGTGCACCAGCAGATCGGCTTGGACGGTCTCCTCCAGCGTCGATTTGAAGGCCTCAACCAAATCAGTCGGCAGGTGGCGCACGAAGCCGACCGTGTCGGTGAGTGTGTAGATCCGGCCGTCGCCGCTGCGGACTCGTCGGGTCGTCGGGTCGAGCGTGGCAAACAGGGCGTTCTCGACAAGCACGTCAGCGCCCGCCAACCGGTTCAGCAGCGATGACTTACCCGCATTGGTGTAGCCGACGATCGCCACCGAAGGTATCTGATCGCGGCGACGGGTGTTGCGGCTCAGCGCCCGGGTCGTGGACATCGCCGCCAGACGCCGCCGCAGTATGGCCGCGCGGGTGTTGATGCGGCGCCTGTCGGTTTCGATTTTCGTCTCGCCGGGGCCGCGCCCGCCGATGCCCACACCGCTGGCCGCCCGCCCGCCGACCTGACGGGACAACGAGTCACCCCAGCCGCGCAGGCGCTGCTTCAGATAGTTGAGCTGCGCCAACTCGACTTGCGCCTTGCCCTCGACGGACTTGGCGTGTTGCGCGAAAATGTCCAAGATCAGCATCGTGCGGTCGATGACGCGCACACCCAGACGATCCTCCAGGTTGCGCAGTTGGGCCGGGCTGAGTTCACCGTCAGCGATGACTGTGTCGGCGCTGGCGCCGTCCACCACCTGCTTGATCTCGTCCACCTTGCCTGAACCGACGTAGGTGGCCGGGTCGGGCGCGTCTCGCCGCTGGATCAGGGCGCCCACGATCTGTGATCCGGCGGTGTCCGCCAGGTCGGCTAGTTCCGTCATCGCGTCGTCGGCCTCCCCTGACGTGCCTTGCGTCCACAGCCCCACCAGCACGACGCGCTCCAGGCGAACCTGCCGGTATTCGACCTGCTCGACGTCTTGCAACTCTGTGTTCAGTGACGCGACGCGGCGCCGGGCCAGCCGCTCAGCCAAGTCCTCCTGGCCCACGCTGAAATCGTCGCTCATTGGCGATTTCCTGGCAAGGTCAGCTCGCCGCGGGCGACGATCACGGCCGGACCTGTCAGGTAGGTCATGTCGTCATTGAACTCGACGAACAGGCGTCCCCCCGGCACGTTGACGGTGCACTGTCGTGCCCCATCGCCGAAGTGTCGGGCGACGGCCGCCGCCGCCACCACCCCGGTGCCGCAGGACCGGGTCTCGCCGACGCCTCTCTCATAGACGCGCATTGAGATGCGCGCGTCCCCGTCGGACCGGACAAACTCGGCGTTGGCACCATTTGGGAACACCCCAGCGTCGAAGCACGGGGCATTTCGCAGGTCGAGCGCCTCAAGATCGATGTCTGGTGGCAGCAGCGCCACGACGTGAGGGTTGCCGACATCGACGGCGACGCCCGCCAGAGGCCGACGGTTCACTTCGAGATGAGTGGGCCCGCCCACCCTCGCCGGACCCATTTCGGCCTTCAAGTCACCCGCTGGTGTTTCCACGACGACGCGCCGACCCGCCCTCGTGGCGATGTAGACCTCGTTGCGGGGCACCAGGTCTTCTTCCATCAAGTAGCGGACGAACACCCGCAGCCCATTGCCGCACATCTCGGCGATCGTGCCGTCCGCGTTCCAGTAGTCCATGAACCACAGGTCGGGGTCGCCGTCCCATTCCGAAATGTGTTCGGCCTTGACTGCCCTGATCACCCCGTCGGCGCCGATGCCAGCATGACGGTCGCAGATGCGGCGCACCAGGTCGGGCGTCAGGGGTGCCACGTTGTGCCGGTCGCGCAGGACGACGAAGTCGTTCTCGGTGCCATGCCCTTTGGCGAACCCAAGCCGGATCATGCAATTCATCCTACGTCCGCCGTTCCCATGTGGGGGGACGTCGTAGGCTTGGGTCATGCGTGAAATCTACCTGGCTGGCGGGTGTTTCTGGGGTGTCCAGCAGTATCTGGACTTCGTTCGCGGGGTTGTCAGCACCGAAGTTGGCTACGCCAACGGGCCCCTGCCCGTCTCGTACGACATGGTTTGTGCCTCGTCGGGGCAGGCCGAGGCGGTGCACGTCACCTTCGACCCAGCGGTGGTATCGCTGCCCCAACTGCTCGACCGCTTCTTCGAGATCATCGACCCGGTCAGCGTCAACCAGCAGGGCCACGATATCGGCGTCCAATACCGCACTGGCATCTGGTGGACGTCACCAGAGGACGGCCCGGTGGTCGCTGACGCCTTGCGGCGGCTGCAGGCGGCCACGCCCCGGCCGCTGGCCGTGGAATCGGGGCCTCTGGTCAACTTCTGCCCGGCCGAGGATTACCACCAGGATTATCTGGCCAAGAATCCGCAAGGCTATTGCCACGTCAGCCCGGACGCGCTGGCTAAGGCCAAGGCCACCAGCCATCTGGATGGTTTGGAGTATGCCGTGACGCAACGCTCCGACACCGAGGAGCCCTTCACCGGCCCGCTCGACCATGAGTTTGCCCCCGGCATCTACGTCGATATCGTCTCGGGGCAGCCGCTGTTCGTCTCGTCCGACAAGTACGATTCCGGGTGTGGCTGGCCGGCCTTCTCGCGCCCCATCGCCGCCGGTCTCCTGACGGAACACGGCGACGACACCATACCCGGACGCCACCGCACGGAGGTTCGCTCAAGCGGTGCCGATTCGCACCTCGGGCACGTGTTCACAGACGGCCCGGCCGATCGGGGCGGCGTGCGTTACTGCATCAACTCGGCGGCGCTGCGCTTCGTCCCCCTGGACGAGATGGACGCGGCGGGTTTGGGTGAGTTCAAGCCGCTGGTGCAAGCGCCCTAGCCCTATCCGTTGTCGTCGACCGTGACCAGGCTGGCGTCAGAGAAGTAGCGGAAGCCGTAGACCGTGTTGTTGGCGTCCACGAACACCAGGTAGGCGCCGCCGCCGACCATTGAGAACTCGATCTTCCGAGCGCCGGAACTGGCGGTGCATACCGTGCTCGCCGTGGCGATTTGACCGGTGGGTGCCAGTCTTGACGTGACGAAGTCGGCAATGATCAGGTCATTCATGGCCTGCGTGGCCTGCTGCCCGGCCTGCGACACCTCGTCGGTGCTCGTCGGCGTGGTCTGGGTACCGCCAGGGCATGTCCAATTCGTGGTGGGGAACGCATTGGCCATGGAGTAAATCTGACCAGTCACCGCGTCGATGGTGGCGGTGACCTTCTGATTGCTGGCCGTGGTCAAACTGGCCGACCACGTGTCGGACTGTGCTTCGAACCAGTAGACCACGGGGGCCGTGGCGGTCACTGGTCCAGTGATGACCGTGCCGGCCGTGCCAGACACCGGTCCAATGGTGACGGTGCCGTCCTCGCCGATGCTGGCCGTGCTCCATATCACTGTCGCCCCGCCGTTGTACGTCATGTCGACGGCCGCCCCCGATACGTCCACGCCGAAGATGCGCTGCGCCGCCGCGGCCATCGTCTGGGCGGCCTGGTCGGCGCTCAGGTCCTGAGCCTGCGGCGTGGCGTCGCCCGGGCCGGGCACATACCGAACCTGCAAGTCGATGGGCGGGCTGCTGGACGGGCCGGTTTGCGAGGGGACCGTCGGCGTCGGGTAATCGGTGGCGGTGACGCTTTGGCCGTCGCCGGCGGACATGGTGGCGTTCATGGTGGCCCGCAGCACGAAGTACCCGCCAACCAGAAGGACGACGGCGAGCGCGCAGACGACAATTGTGGTGACCAGCTTGCGTTTCATGACGTTGACGCTATTCGCCAGATGTTGTGGAGTTGTCTCCAAGTGGTGTTGGCCCTGTAATTGTTTCCGACGCCCCAGCGACACTCAACCCGCTGACGGTCACCGTCGTGCCCTTCCCCGGCTCGGACGTCATGGCGATGGACGCGCCGTGGGCGTCGGCGATCTGCTGGCACAACGCGAGACCCAAGCCAGTGCCGCCCTGGGCCGACGAGCGGGCCTCATCGGTGCGGTAGAACGGCTGGAAGACCTGCCGCACCTGCTCTGGGGGGACGCCCCGGCCGTGGTCTTTGACGCTGATGGTGGCGGTGTTTTCACTTGTCGTCACCTCGACCTCCACCAGCCCGCCGGGCAGGCTGGCTTTCAGCGCGTTGTCGACCAGGTTGGCCAGCATTGTCTGCAGCAGCAGGGAATCACCCCTCACACTGGTGTGCCCATACAACGCCGCCAGGCGCACGCCGGCGGTCGCGGCCGCCGGACCCTCCAACTCGAACACCTGGTCAATCAGGTCGCCCAGCGGCACGTTCTGCCAGTCGATGGCGCTCTGCCGCGCCAACGCCAGGCTCAGCAGCTTTTGCGACAGCGCCTGCAGACGCTGGACCCCGCTCATGATGCGTTCGCTGGCGTCCGCCCGCTGGTCGTTTGTCAGACGTGCCTGGCGCAGCAATTCGGCGTTGCCGAAGATGGACGTCAGCGGCGTGCGCATCTCGTGGGCCATGTTGTCAATGAACTGGCGTTGGTTGCGAACCTGTTGCTCAGCCTCGTCAATGTGGGACGCCACCTGCTCGGTCATGGCGTCGAAACGGCTGGCCAGGGTGCCGATATCGTCGCGGCTGGTGATGCCGGCACGGGCGGCGTAGTCACCGGCGGCCACCTTGTCGGCCGTCTCCTGGATGATCGTGATGGGCTTGGTGAGACGCCGCAGAATGAGGTAGAGGGCGATGCTGAAGGCCACAGTGATGGCGGCCGCGATCAGAAACAGCCGGTTGGCCAGCGCCGACTGCTCGTCGTAGAGCGAGGTGACGTCACTGGCGTATGCCAGCGAGTAGGCGCTGAGGCCACCCGGCAACTGTGCGTCCACCAGCATCCAACGCTGGCCTTCAGCGCTGACCACCGTGGACACCGGCTGTGGGCCCGGCGTGGTCGTCAATACACCGTCGGGCAGGCTGCCGCCAACGACACCGTCCCGCAGCAGCTCCAGGCGAACCCCGCGCGCCTGGTAGTAGCTGGTGTAAGACAGCATCAGCGAGGTCAACGCGTCGGGGGTATCACCGCCCCTGGCCACCAAGGAGTCCAGATCAGTGGAGAGTGACCGGGCCACGAACCCGTACTCGGCGACGGCCTGGCTTCGGGCGGTGTCGATGGCGGAGCGGAAGGACAGGCTGGAGAGCAGATAAACGCCCAAGTCGAACGCGACGACGAACAACGCGAACGTCAGCAGGAAGATCTTGTGCCAAAGCTTCATGTCTCAAGCCTGTAGCCGACCTTGTAGACCGTCTTTATCACGTCGTCCCAGCCCAGTTTGGTGCGCAGGCGCTGGATGTGGCTGTCGACGGTGCGGGTGCCGCCAGGGAAGTCGTAGCCCCAGGCGCGCTGCAGCAGTTGGTCGCGCGACAAGGCGATGTTGCGGTTGGTCACCAGCACCTCCAGCAGGTCGAACTCCTGCGGTGTGACGTCGACCAGATGCTCTTGCCTCGTGACGGTTCGTCCCGCGAAGTCGACGGTGACGTCGCCCAGCGTGAAACTGTCGTCGCCCCGCATGGTGCGGCGCAGGACGGCGTTGACCCGGGCGATCAGCTCCAGGGCCTCAAAGGGTTTCACGATGTAGTCGTCGGCGCCCAAGTCCAATCCGCGCACCCTGTCGGGCAGCGAGCCGCGGGCCGTCACGAAGATAGTCGGCGTGCCACCCAGCTGCGGCAGCACGGAGAACCCGTCGGTGCCGGGCAGCAGCACGTCCAGCACCACCAGATCGAAGGCGTGCCGGGCGGCCAAGGCCAGCGCCTGGTCGCCGTCCAGCGCCGACTGGCAGGTGTGGCCGACCAGCGTCAGGTTCATGGTGATCAGGTCGTTGATCTCGGGTTCGTCCTCAACCACCAGTATGTGCGCCATGGCATCAGTGTATGTCAGATGTCGGCGGAATCAGCCGATGCCGACACCTCGTCGGGGCGATCGGGGAGCTTTTGCTGGTTCGCAGGTCTCACTGACGGTTGTGGTAGGGGTGGGTGCCGTTAGGGTCGACGGTGAAGACCTGTCCCCATCTGGTGGTCCACTGGAAAACCCCGGGGGCGGGCTGGGCCAGTTGCCAGCCGCAATGGGTTTTCACCCGGTGCGCCCGCCGAGACAGCGGCCCCAGATTCGATGCCCTGGTCTGGCCGGCCCGGCCGGGACGCCAGGCGGCGGTGTGATCCAAATCCAGGCCGCGGGCCTCCCGCGACGAGTACGGGAACACCTCGTACCGGTCACGCAACACAACCTGCTCAGCCAAACGATCCGGTATCTCATAGCCGTCCAGCGGACGCTCAGCGCCACCCACATGGATGACCGGGGCCAGCTTGATTTGGGAGCTGCCCAGGATCTGTCCCAGCTGGGACACCAGCGCCGGACCCAGCCTCTCCACCCGAACGACACCTTGTCTGGTGTTCAAAGTGTCAGCACTCATATGCACATACACCTGGGTGCGGGGACGCTCCGCCCGCAACAACCTGTCGGTTACTGCCGGGACACCCATGTTCTGGTCCACCCCGCGCAAACACGGTGTGCCCAACAGTTGTAAAGCTTTGGCCGGGGTCGCCAGGACACCCACCGCTTTCGCCCGGCGCACATCCTTAGCTGTCTGGTCACCCTGCTCACCCAGAATATCGGCGATACGATCCACCGCCGCATCAAAAAAGATCGCATCAGCCGTGTCCAGGCAAGCATCAATAAACGACACACCCGGATCATCCCCAGCCCACTTGCGGCAATACCGCACCTGGCGCCCCGCCGCAACCTTCGCCTCCACCCTACCCGGCGCCACCTTCATGATCGTCGCCTTCAACAACCGGTTCGCCCGCGCCCAACCCGTCTGGCCAAACACATGCCGCAACCGCTCATCCACTACCAGCGTCTCTTGGACATCAAGGCCGAAAAAAACACAAGTCTGCGCCACCCGCGCCGCCCGCCACAACGGCAACACACCCTCCTGAACCGCCTCCCACAACCTGGGATGACGATCCCTAACGTTCAACACGTCACGCAACACCCCAGACGCCCAGCCAACCGAACCACCCGTTGCCACCGCGACCTCCAACGGCAACGCCTCATCAACCAGCGGTGTCCCATCAGCCCCGATACGCACAAACCGCTGCCCCACCAAATCAAAACACTCATCCCCGCCACCCCAGCCGTTCTCATCCGCCAGGAAAGCCAGCGCCTCCGCCTCAGCCGCCTCAGCAATCGACTTCAACGCCGCCGCAGCCTTGAAACACTCAAAACTAGACGCGGACGCATCAGCCAACACATCAATGGCTTCCCTGGCGGCATCCGGTTCAAACATGACACAATCCTACCCCCAAAACCCGGCCAAAACAACTCACCAACCAGCCCCTGACAAGCCCAAACAAACACATGTTCGAATGGCGCCAAACTGTTACAATCGCGCCCAGCGGCCCAGCTCCACGTCGCTTGCTCAGCGCGTCACTGCTGGGGCCGGTCGAACGTTTGACCAGGGCCGGTCGAGCGCTTCATTCTAGGCGTTGCGATCAAGTTCGGCAACATACTGCACGATCACATCTTGGTTCAGCGCGTCGCCACTCTTGTGAGCGAGGAAGTCCGCTATTTGCGCTCTCAAGGTAGGGCCATCACGAACAGCCGTGTCAAAATCCGAATTCATCTCCCCTAACACATCCACCGCGCGAATATTCTCAATGCTTTGAGGAACGGGCGCAATTCCGGTCACCTGAGAGTAGAAATAGCCTGCGTAATACACCATTTCCATGAGGCACCGCCAGGCGGCTTCTTCGTCTCGGGTATCAGCAGCGCATAACGGTGTGTAAATGTCTGGCTGTACGTCGTCCGGGTCAATACACAAGTTCTCGAATTGCATGATGTCGACGTCACGAAGTAGCCAGCCATCCCAGGCAAGTTTGAATGCTTCATGGGCAACGGGGGCATACGGACTAGCAGAAAGCCTGCGGTCGAATAGAACCTTGCCCAGGGCAATGGCGTAGGCAGCGCGGTGCCTCAAAGTCATCCAATCCAAAGTCTGCATGATACAAATCCTATCCATAGTGCCCGTTGATGACGGAAGCCGCCAGTTTGGTGGTGCCGTCTTGGTTGAGTGTGTAGATGTTGATTTCGACTCCGGGGTATTTGTCGCTGAACTGCTTGATCACACCAGGCAGTTTCGTTGACGTGGCAGGCAGGCCAGCACGGCAGCCTCCGCAGACCCCACTGGAGTTTGATTGGACGATGTTCACGGTGCCCTTCACGTCTTGCGGCGCCTGGCCCGTGGCTGCGATGGCGTCATCAATCTTAGCGAGGACATCGCCTTCCGCATTGTCGACGGCGTTGGTAGGAAGATGTCGAGGCGCGGAGATTGCGCTGTCGCCTGATTCGGTCAGTGCGGGTAGTCCAGCGTCACGGCGAACCGTGATGGAGCCGCCCTCGAAGCGGTAGCCTTCCAGGCCGGGGATGTCGGTTTTCCCGACGGCCAGCGTGTCGGTCGGGGCGGGGACGTCCCATTTTGCGCGTAGGTCGGTGATCATTTGGGGGTCGACTTGGTCACTGGGGATGCCGTCTGACCAGGGCCGGTCGAGCGCCTCGGCCCGGGTCATTATGACAGCTTTCCCGTCAATGATCTGCACCACCCCATCACGCAGGGCGACTTGGCCACCGGCCTTCAAGACTTGGGCCTCAGCCATCGACAGCGGGATCAGCCGGGCGACCCCGTCAACCATGACGAACACCAGGAACACCGTGTTGATGACGGCGTCGCGAATATCGCCGTCGGCACCGTACCAGGAAATGTCGACAACCCCGGCGGTAACCACCGTGCCCAACAAGACCACACCCAAAGGCGTGCCAACCCCGGTGGCGCAAGCGGCAATCGCCGCGACCGCCTCAATGGCCTCAAGCACCTGATGGCCATGCTTGGTCCACCAAGGCAACTCGTCATAGAGCCGCTGGTTACGTTGCAACTCGCCCGTGATATCCAACTGGATGTCGCACTGGCGCAACAAATCCGCCAACGTGTCGACGTGGCGCTGGCCACAGATGCCCGAGACTATGAGGAATGGTCCGTGTGGGAAATAACGAAACCACTGAACCCGTACTTCGTCATGGCTCAGGCTGCCCTGCGCCAGATTGACGCCGCTCAGGCCCTGCGGCGCTTTCGCCACCTGGAATTCCAGGTCAACTGCCCAAACCTGGTCCAGGAAGTGCCGACCTGGCAGCTGATGCTGGCGTCGCCAAGAGGCGGCACCTTGGGCCCTTGGACCGACTTTTTCGAACCAGGCGACAAAGTGTCGGCGGCCCGGGTGTGGCAGGCCAAGCGCGAGACCGGTAAGACGTACGACGAGTTGCTGGAAACCTACCGAAAGCTCGGGCTTGACCCCGAGGACCCGCGCGTCGTCTTTCCCGTGCGCCGCCCCGGCCCTATCGCGCCGTGAGCGCCGCCGCCGAGACCTTCCGCACCAGGTCGGCGGCGTCGTAGGGCAGCCAGCGGATGCGGGCGTCGCGGCGGAACCAGCCCATTTGCTTGCGGGCGAAGCGGCGGGTGGCCTGCTTGGTGGCGGCCTTGGCTTCGTCCTTAGAAACCTCGCCGTCCAACATGGCCAGCACCTGACGATAGCCCAGCGCCCGCGAGGCCGTCATACCTTGGCGCAAACCCTTGGCGTCCAAGCCCCTTACCTCGTCGACAAAACCCTGGTGCCACATCGCCTCGACGCGGGCGTCAATGCGGGCATCAAGCTCGTCTCGTTCGATTGACAAGCCGACCTGGACGACGCCAGGCAGCGCGTAGGCCGGCACCGGGAGCCGGGGCTGGAAGCTGCCAGTCAACTCGATCACCTCAAGCGCCCGCACAATCCGGCGTCCGTTTCCGGGCAAGATTTCGGCCGCCACAGCGGGGTTGCGACGGGCCAACTCGTCGTGCAACGCCTGCGGCCCGACGCGGGCCAGTTCGGCCTCCCAACGAGCTCGCACACCCGGATCGGTGCCGGGGAAATCCATCTCGTCCAAAATGGCATGCACATACAGCGCCGACCCGCCGACCAGTATCGGCAGCACTCCCCTGGCCTGGCAATCGGCAATCGCCGCCCGGGCCATGCCCTGAAACTGGGCGACCGAGGCCGTCTCAGTGACGTCCAACACGTCGATCAGGTGGTGCGGCACGCCCGCCCGCTCAGCCACGCTCGGCTTGGCCGTGCCGATGTCCATGCCCCGATAGACCAGCATGGAATCACCGTTGACTATCTCGGCGGGGTGCCCGCCGGCGATCAACGTCTGCGCCACGCTGATTCCAAACGCCGACTTGCCTGTGGCCGTCGGCCCGACCAAGGCGATCATGACCGGGCCGCCGCGACGGCCGCCCAGGCGTCGCCGCCGGCCGTCCGCGTCACCTCGGCCGAGCCGTCCGCCACCAAGTGGTGCGGCGCGGCGTAGGTGACGGTCGCCGTCACGATATCGCCGGGGCGCGCCGCCACGCCCTCGGGCAGCCCGATATGAACCAGGCGGTTGTCGCGGGCCCGGCCCGAAACACGGTGCGTGGCGGCATCCTTGCGTCCCTCGTTGTCGGCGATCAGCACCTCGACCGGGCACCCCAGCAGCTTCTTGTTCTCGTCCCAGGCGATGCCGTCAACCACTTCGACGAGCCGCTCGTAGCGGTTTTGCACAACCTCGGCGGGCACCTGGTTGGGCAGCGAGGCCGCCGGGGTGCCCGGGCGCTGCGAATACAAGAACGTGAACGCCCCGGCAAACCGGGCCTGGCGCACGACGTCCAGCGTCGCCTCGAAATCTGCCTCCGTCTCGCCCGGGAAACCGACGATCAGGTCCGTCGTGACCGCCGCATCGGGCAGTGCGGCTCGCACCCGCGACAAGATGTCCAGGTATTTGCCCGCGCGGTAAGACCGCCGCATGGATTTGAGAATCGCATCCGAACCTGACTGCAGCGGCATGTGCAGGCTGGGCATGACGTTGCGTGTGGCGGCCATCGCCTCGATGACGTCGTCCGTGAAATAGGCCGGGTGGGGCGAGGTGAAGCGAACCCGCCGCAAGCCCGTGTCGCCGCAGGCCCGCAACAGGTCGGCGAAGGCCTTGGGCTGGCCGAAGGCCACACCGTAGGTGTTGACGTTTTGACCCAGCAACGTGACTTCCTGCACGCCCAGTAACGCCAGCGCCTCAACCTCCGCCAGGATTTCGCCCGGGCGGCGGTCGGTCTCCTTGCCGCGCAGCGACGGCACGATGCAGAAGCTGCAGGTGTTGTTGCAGCCGACGCTGATCGAAACCCAGGCGGCGAAGGCCGAGTCGCGGTGCGTCGGCAGGGTGGACGGGAAGACCTCCAAGGCCTCCTTGATCTCCACCTGAGCTTCACCGGCGACGCGGGCCCGGTCGAGCAGCGCCGGCAGGGCGCCCATGTTGTTGGTGCCGAAAACCACGTCCACCCAGGGTGCCCGCGCCAGCATGGCGGCGCGATCCTTCTGGGCGATGCACCCGCCCACGGCCAGTTGCATGCCGGGGCGCCGCGCCTTGACGCTGGCGATATGGCCGAGGTTGCCGTACAGGCGGTCGGCGGCGTTTTCACGCACCGCGCAGGTGTTGAAGACGACGACGTCGGCCAGCGCGATGTCGCCGGGCTGCGGCTCCTCGTCGCTTCTCACATAGCCGGCCGCCTCCAGCACCCCGGCAATCCGCTCGGAGTCGTGGACGTTCATCTGGCAGCCATAGGTGACCACCTGGTAGGTGCGAGCCGTGTTCGTCAAGACCAATCCAATCTCAGACGTTGTAGCCGATGTAGCGAAGCTGCTCGCGGCCCTCGTCCGTGATCATGTCCAGCGTCCACGGCGGTATCCACACCCAGTTGACGGTCACCACCTTGGCCACGTCGGCCAGGGCCGTCTGCGCGCCCCATTCCAACTGATCGGTCAGCGGGCAGGCCGCCGTCGTCAGCGTCAGATCAAGCGTCACGTCGCCGTCATCGTCGATCGTCACCCCGTACAGCAGCCCGAGGTCGACGATGTTGACGCCCAGTTCGGGGTCGACGACCTCCTTGAGAAGCTCCCTAACGGTCGCCTCGTCCAGTGCGTCTTCACTCATCGTCACTCCTATCTGGGCCAAGATCAGACACCGCGCCACTGCGCAGCAACGCGTCGCGCAGCGCCGACCAGGCTAGCATGGCGCATTTGACGCGGCCGGGGAACATTGCCACCCCGGCGAACGCGATGGCGTCCTCCAGCCGGTCCTCATCGGGGGTGCCCGCACCGCCCGACTCCATCATGGCGCGGAAATCGTCGTACAGCGCCAGGGTGTCTTCGACGCTTCGCCCGATCACCAAGTCACTCATGATGGACGTTGAGGCCTGCGAGATCGAGCAACCGTCGCCCTCGTAGCTGACGTCCTGCACGTCGCCGTCTCCGGCCTTGACGCGCAGCGTCAACTCGTCGCCGCAGCTCGGGTTGACGTGATGCACCTGCGCATCGAAGGGCTCGCGCAGCCCGGCGTGGTGTTTCTCGCGGTAGTGATCCAAGATGATGTCCTGGTACATCGCCTCGACGTCGCTCATCGCACCCCCCGGCCCGCGAAGAAGTCCCGGGTGTAGACCACTGCGTCGACCAGTTGGTCGATCTCGCGCTCAACCGTGTAGACGCCGACGGACGCCCGGGTGGACGCCGTGATGCCGAACCTTTCATGCAGCGGACGGGCGCAATGATGCCCGCCCCGCACGGCCACACCCCGGGCGTCAAGCATCTGCATGATGTCGTGCGGATGGACGCCGTCGAGCGTGAAGGCGACCGCCCCGCCCCGGTCGGTGTCGCCGGCCGGCCCAAGGATGCGGACGCCGTCAATGGCCCCCAGCCGCTCCAGCATGTAGCCGGTGATCGCCTGCTCGTGCGCGGCGATGGCCGCCAGGCCAAGACCCTGCATGTAGTCGATGGCGGCACCCAGCCCGACGGCCTGCATGATCGGCGGCGTGCCGGCCTCAAAGCGGGCCGGCGGGGCCGCATAGGTTGAATGATCCATGTGGACGACCTCGATCATTTCGCCGCCACCCAGGAAAGGCGGCAGCGACTCCAGCAGGTCGTGACGGCCCCATAGGACGCCGACGCCGGTCGGGGCCCCCAGCTTGTGGCCGGTGAAGGCCAGCATGTCGACGCCCAGGCCCGCCACGTCGGTGGGCCGCTGCGGCACGCCCTGGGCCCCGTCCGCCACCATCACCGCACCGACGGCATGGGCCTGCGAGGCGATCTCCGCGACCGGGTTGACCGTGCCCAACACGTTCGACACCCAGGCCAGCGAGACGATCTTGGTGCGCTCGTTGACCAGGTTTTCCGCCTGTGCCTTCGCCACGTCCAGGTGGTAGTCGCTTGTCACATCGAACCAGCGCAGTTTCGCACCTGTTCGCTTACAAACCATCTGCCAGGGCACGATGTTCGAGTGGTGCTCCATGACGGAGATCACCACCTCATCGCCCGGCTTCAGAGAGGCCCCCAGCGCGTTGGCCGCCAGGTTCAGCGATTCCGAGGCGTTCTTGGTGAAGACCACCTCGCCTGGGCTCCCCGCCCCGATGAAGCGGGCCACCTTGGCGCGGGCGCTTTCGTAGGCGTCGGTCGCCTCGACTCCCAGCGTGTGCATGGCCCGGGCGATGTTCGCGTTGTGGGAAAAGGCGAAATCGGCCACGGCGTCGATCACCGGCTTGGGGCGCTGCGCCGTGTTGGCCGAGTCCAGATAGGCCAGCGGATACCGGCCGATCATCCGGCCGAGAATCGGGTAGTCCGCCCGCACGGCCAAAGTGTCGTAGCCCTCAGGCATAGCGCTCGTAGCCTTCCTTCTCCAGGCGGTCGGCCAGCTCTGGCCCGCCTTCCTCGACGATTCGCCCGTCGACGAAGATGTGGACACGGTCGGGCACCGTGTAGCGCAAAATCCGGGTGTAGTGGGTGATCAGCAGCACACCCCTGTCGCCCTGAGCGGCAAACCGGTTGATTCCCTCGCCGACCTCGCGGACGGCGTCGATGTCCAGGCCGGAGTCGATCTCGTCCAGAATGGCGAACCTGGGGTTGAGGAGCTCCAGTTGGACGATTTCTGCCCGCTTCTTCTCGCCACCCGAGAAGCCCTCGTTGACCGACCGCATGGCAAAATCGGGGTCCAGGCCAAGCCTCGACAGCGCCGCGTTGACCTGGCTTGGCCAGGTGCGCACCTTCGGCGCAACTCCCCCGTCCAATGCCGTCTTGGCTGTGCGAAGGAAGTTAGCCACCGACACGCCCGGCACCTCGACCGGGTACTGCATGCCCAGGTACAGCCCCGCCTTGGCCCGCTGGTCGGGCGTCAAGCCCGCCAGTTCGACGCCGTCGAGTGTCACCGAGCCGCCCGTGATGTGATATTTCGGATGCCCGGCGACGGCGTAGGCCAGCGTCGACTTGCCCGAACCGTTCGGTCCCATGATGGCGTGAACCGTGCCGTCGTTAACCGCCAGATCGACGCCCTTGAGGATGGGTTTGGGGCCCGTCTCCGTCTCGACGTCGGCCGTCAGGCTTTTGATGACCAGGGTTGCCATGGTTCAGTCCTCTTCCGGTTGGTACTTGAGTTCAGCGTTGACGGCGTCGCGCAGACGCCGTTCAACGTCCGGCACGCCGATGCGGGCGATGATGTCGAAGAAGAAGCCCTGGACGATGAGCCGCCGCGCCTCGTCTTCGGGGATGCCGCGCGACTGCAGGTAAAACAGTTGCTCGTCGTCGAAGCGCCCGGTGGCGGACGAGTGCCCGGCGCCGACGATGTTGCCCGTCTCAATCTCCAGGTTTGGCACCGATTCGGCCACGCACCCGGGTGTCAGCAGCAGGTTGCGGTTCTGCTCATACGAATCGGTGTCTTCCGCGCCGCGCCGGATCAACACATCGCCCACCCAGGTACTGCGGGCACCTTGGCCTTGCAGCGCACCGCGGTAATCGACCCGGGAGGTCGTCTTGGGCTGGTTCTGGTCGACGAACAGCCGGTGCTCGTGGTACTGGTGGCCATCCGTCAGGTACAGGCCATACAGTTCGGCAGTACCGCCGGGGCCGCCGTAATTCACGTTCGTCTGCAACCGCACCATCGATCCGCCAAACGTCACCGCAATGTGGCGGAAGTGCGCATCGCGCCCAACCTGCGCCTGGGAAAACCCGCCATGCACGGCGTCCGCCGCCCATTCCTGCAAGGTGACCACGGTCAGGTCGGCCGCTTCACCCACCAGAATCTCGACGTTGCTGAGGAAGACGCCCGACCCGGCGTGTTGCAGCACGACAACACCCCGGCTGCCGGGTTTGGCATCGATGGTCAACCGCTGGGCGCGGTGCCCGCCGTCACCCCGGACGTCCACGACCACCGGTTCTGCCACCTCACCGGCCAG
>Ga0123354_10008134_pt1 | contig 15919 bp, 9 predicted proteins | sample TergutLab28metaG_2_FD_97872 | JGI IMG/M metagenome (GOLD analysis project Ga0123354, IMG submission 97872) | Labiotermes labralis P4 segment gut microbial communities from Petit-Saut dam, French Guiana - Lab288 P4 | ecosystem: Host-associated > Arthropoda: Insects > Digestive system > Gut ...
CATCAGGAGGTCAAAATTGCATTACACAGCCTCTGGTATCATCACAGCTATAGGTGTGATGATACCAGAGGCTGTGTAATGCAATTTTGACCTCCTGATGATGGGCACATGTGCTCGAAACATGTAGAGGCATGAAAGAAACTTATTGTAAAACAAAAATTTTGAGCATAAAGTTGGTTAATTACTGAGATAAAATCAAATTTTTATGCACTGGCTTTTTATCTTCTCTGGAGTTTCCTCTATATATGTGTAACAGATACATTTATATTTTACTGACTAAAGTACCATTTCCTCCAAATGTAATACAACAAACACACAGATGTTTCCCGAAAAATTAGTACGTATAATTAGGCACAAACAATATATATAGCTATAGATACATATTGTAGTTACTTTCTTATTACACGTTTCGTAAGTGTAGATTCGATAAGAGCGCCGGTCCGGTCCACCAAAGAAAACCAAGTAGTCTAATGCCATAACGCAGAACTGTTCCGAATAAACTAACGTCATTCAGTCACCTATGAAATCCCCGGTCTTTTTACGGAACCCGAGAGCCCAGATCGCACTGTCACATTTCCTTGTATTGTCTGAAGCTTTTCATGTACTGCCCGCAGATGTTAAGTTCGTGCTAGTCGTCATGAACAGTGGCGGGTAACAACAACTTTTATACAACCGGCAGCAAGAAAAATTTAATAGAAGTTTCTACAAAATAAAGTCACAGTCAATTCACTAACAGACTGCAACCTTCTGGCACCAGGGTACACTCTCTACAAAATTAAATTACAATAAATAAAATAAATTTTATTCGTAGTTCCTAGAGCTACGTGACTAGTCCCTAGCTGTTCATTGCAGACAAATGGGCTCTACAGGATCTGTGTTCAACGTTACTGAAATGAGGTACATTTTTCACGACGTCTTCAGTCTCCACGTTACCACAACTTCGCTCTTAGGTTGCGGTCACACCGTTGACCGTCAAAAATAAAGTTGTTCATAGAATTTCTCGGGGCAGCTTCTCTAGGACGATTAAATGAAAAGCTTCCATAGTTGAACGGGCTATGACAAATATTACACAATAAGGAAAGTTATTATTGCTATTCTGTCTAATATTTATCACGAAGGATGTGATAGGGGGCACAGGCCTATAGCACTGACGAGGAAAATGAGAAATACATACACATGTTGCCATAAAGCTTCAGTCCTATATGTAGATATGACGATAATATATTAGATGAACACATATGTTATGCAGCTGCAAACTAGATTTAACTGCAATACAGTTTTGCTCAATTACACGTACATGAACTTGAGCCGTTCATCACTTCTTTTCACATCTACTACAAACGCGTTTTGGTTTCTTAATAAACTACCATATTCTTTCAATGTATAAATTCGTATTCTTTCCACACAGAAAAATGTATGAAATAGATCAATGTGTTTTTAAAAGACGTGGGCCTAAATAGATTTAGCCATATGCGGAAGGTTCTTCGTAAACCTACTCATATTGCCACCACAGGAACGCAGGCTATAAGCGTACCACAACTACTTCTTCCCCTACTACATACAATTCATAACCACCCTCTACTAAGCAGAACAGCATGTGTCTCACATTCGAAGTACATAGCTTAAATCTCTGCAGCGACAGCCGATCCTGACCGAGAAGTTTCGTGGTGTTTCTCCGTCACACATACCTTTGTCGAAACAGCGTCATAAAATATCAGAGTAAAGAAGCAAGAACACATTATACGTTATTCGAAGCACAACAGCAGCAGCAGCTGATGCTGTGTTGCAAACCTTTATACAGCTTAACCTCACTACTACTCCGTGGCGTAGTTAGGACATCTCTCATTCTTCCCGGTCACAATTAAAGCCCCCCTGGATATGTATGTATGTATGTATGTGTGTGTGTATATATATATAGCAATAATGACTTCCCAAGTTAATTTAAAAGTTAAATCGTGCCCAAATTAAATAACAATTGCGCTGACATTTTTAGTCCTTAAAAATTATTCGGGCATGCGTTCATAATGGACTTTAATGCCACAAACCCATACGAATCCTGCTTATTTCTGCGCACTAATGGTGGGATTTCGATCCAGATGGAAACAGACAAGGCTATATAACAAAATTAGAATTAATTGCTGCAAGCTATTTACCATACTGTTATTTCACATGAACCAATGTTCTCTTCTCTCTGCTCTTAATCTCTATAGCAGACTGCAGTGATTGGTGAAGCCTCCATGTGTTGTCAGCATATGCTGAACAATAAAAAAAAAACACACGCGCGCAATAAATTTCACTACGCAGAAACACGCTACTACGCAGTGGATATATTATCCCAAATTGGGTCCGCATTTGGGATAATATGTCGGTTGGAAGACCGAAAAATTGTGGTTCGATTCCTGGCAGTGGAAGCAGTTTTGTCTTCTCAAGAAAGTCCACACCAACTCTGGGATTCAACCAGCCTCCTACTCAATGGGCAGCAGAAGCGCTTCCCGCGGCGCTAAAGCGGTCTGGGCGTGAAGCTGGCCACTCAGCAAGTGCCAGGGATAAAACTGAGTGGAGCTATACTTCCACTCCACTCGTATGCCTTCATGGCAGGGACAGGGACTATTGACCCAGTAAAACACAATAATTTTACTCAGAATAGAGGCCTATGTATTCGCCAGTACCTGTACACAGAAATGGAAACGAAGCCGTTGTGAATACATAATCACGACTCGTCGCTGAAGACACCTATGCCAACATACGATGTATCTGTTAACGATATGGTTTATGTCTATTCCCACTGACACTGTAAAGCACGGTGAAATGTTGGATTTGAGGTTCTACAAGAGATTATTGTGAAGAATGATATATTCTGGGGTGTAACACCATACGGGCTGGAACGTGCTGCCTCTATCTCCAGGACGGAAGAGAACTTTGTGCCCCTGAAGCATGAACACGTTTCTACTCGACAATACGGCGGCAATCCCATAAATCAGTAATTTTCGTAATTAAATAGTTTCTTCAAACATGCTGCCCATATAATATGGCTTAACCCGCAGCAGGACACAAAACTGACAAAAAAAGTTTGCCTGTGGGGCACTGGTACAAAAGAATCCATCGTTGTTTGGTGGATGAAAAGTACATTTTTCTACTAAAACCCGTGAAAATTAGGTCACCTTTAAAATTAGTGGGGATGTTCTACATGACATCTAGCAGTCACATATGACACCCCATTTGACACTACGCACATTGCTGAAATTCCCCCCACCCCTTCCCTTGTTCCACCACCATCAGCTAATGCATAACTTTTTGTTACATTCCTAGAGCTTGCACATACTGCACAAATTGTGCGTTACTTCAGCGGCAAGTATAAAACGTCAATAGATCCCCGAGCGCACGCTATTTTGTTGACGTTTCGATCGCCAACAGCTGAAAGTACGGTACGCCTACGGTTGACATATCATTGTACTTTTCGCTTGTACAAAATATACATATATTGATTTTCTAAAAATACTACACCAAGCCATGCTTCAAAACATGACAGTTGTTTTTAGTACTCACCTTAGTTGTCCCTCATTCACTTTTTTCAGAAATACACCGAAATTCTACACACACTGGAACACAGTACCCGCACTAGCAGCCATCATCTATGAGAATCTCTTCACACAGTCGGGAAGGAACCCTGCCGTGATAGAATGTAGTTCACAACATCAACAGGTTTTTAACTACTCTTCCAACGTTATATTACAATTAATGGAATATACGCGAATTTCGATAAGCGCTATTTCTGCCTGCAGTATTTCAACCGGATACACGTGCAGTTATCGCTGTAGACTCTGCGTAATCATACTCTCAGACGTTCATATAACGTCTCGCATCATTCAATATGGCTGTTGGCGCTGCAGTAGGGAGGGGGAGTGACAGCAGTGCTAAAGTGTGTGTGCGTATGTGTGTGTGTGTGTGTCAATGTTAATACAAAATATACCGAATATACGTTCGCAGTACGATATCTGTGTTTTTGTAGTTACTGATGCTGATTCGTGTTAATTCAATTGCTAAGGACGTACCCAGGTATTGGATTATACAGTCTAACCTATCCATTGTAGCCTTTCATTTGTAATGGTATGACATGCAGGACAAATGGAAGTTATACTAACCCGTAAGTAAATGACATCATAATTCGATGCTTTCTTTGTAAACAAGGCTTTTATTTTATTATCTTCACGGAATACGATAGATAATTAATTTGACAGTTTCTAGGTTAGAACGACGGTAAGTATGCGTTTGTTGTCTCTTGAATTTTTACTGTGTTTTCACATTATTCTGTAATTAATAGCACCAAATGTTTTAATGTATTGCATTACCAGAGTGATAGGACTAAATTTTTATGCAAATTTTAGAGGTACTCGTCAATCAGCTGTGAAATTGACGTTTGTGTGTTACAAAGTTCAAACTGTAGATGGCACAAGTAATCGTGCGGTGTATGTCGTGCCATCTAGTGCTTGCAAAGTGAACGCGTGTGTTCACCAATTAAAAATTGCATGAAGAAAATATCATTTTGTGACCTTTCTTTTTAAAGTAGTAGACTTTTACTTTCCAAAGCGCACCAATTGGTGATTTATGGCTGTTTTAGAAGACACCGGACATTTACATGGTATTCAAGGTGTCTATTAATGAAGAAGTGGTCATCTCTTTGTACACTTTACAATAATCAGAGCACTTGCAAAACATCCACATGTACAAAACCACTGCAGTAATGGCGGAATTATTATTTTATAAGGCTGATTAAAATGTTTCACATGAATTACGAAGGTTAGATGATAGGTCTTATTTCACACAAGTTATAAACCCTACTGATACATTAGGGAGCACCATTGTTTTGCCTATTGAAGAGACTATTCTATCATTTGCACCTTCATGAGCTAATGATATTTGCTGGGTCAGTCCGTGCAACTTGTATTTAATCATCAGTTCTAGTTGCTGCCATATCTTAATAGAACTCTGTAGTCTTTGCAAAAAGAAGTCCGTATAAGGGTCTCCCAAGTCCAAACTGAAACCATTCTCTAAAGATAGTAAAAATAGTAGGAGGTACAAAATATTGTCTGACTGGAAACATATGGCTTACTACTCTTGTTATGTTGTACTCCTATCTATTTTTGTTGTGTAAGGATATTCTTCATGTGTTTGCTCAAGACAACAAAGTTTTTACATATTGAAGTGCTGATTTCACGGTTTTGGATATTTTTCCCTGCAAGTATACTTTGATGATGAATAATAAAACTTTTATTTTAAGAGCTATGGTGTTGCAAGTACATTTTGCCAGCCCTTCAGTTTCACGACTTTTTATGCACTGACGCATATTTACCCCACTGTAAAGAAAACAGTAAAGTTGTCCATGTACTTAAGCACTATGAAATAAAAATGCATGACAGACTGGTAGTAAAGCACAACACATTCTTAACCTCAACTCCAGGTGTCTGAGTGGCCTGTCCCTGTCCAGCAAGAGATGAAGACAATAGTAGCCAATGTTCTATGCAACCCAGTCTGACAATCACTAATATCATGCATGCCAAGTAAAAGTTTGTGAGTGGGGTGTTTGGTTCTGCAAAATACAAACACCTCACTAAAAAGACAGATGTAGTTACTGGCGATGAAATATTTTCATAATCACCAAGGAAGTGCAAATTTTAGAAGGTAGTCAGATGGCTTTGCTAAAGACAGCCAATAATCATACAATACAAGGCTTGACAATTAAGTGAAGACCCAATCCTTTGGAACATACCAATATTTTTATTCTTGTTAATAACATCCTTCTGTTTTAACACTCACTCAGTATGTAAGCATCGGTGTTAGGCAACTTCAGAATAGACCTGCAACCACACAATTTTGCAGTGTGCAAATGACTGGAGAAAGTTTAGCCACAATATCAGACCTAATGACACAAGCCAACAATTTTGATGGCAATCTGCAGAAAAATAATACAAGTCAGTGAAAGCAAAAACAAGATTTGTAGTTGTCATTTTTTTCATTACTTCTATGGCCACACATACTAATGCAAGGCATGTATGTTTGTCTCTGCGAGCACAGGAACATACCAGTTCAGGAACACAAGGTGAGTTTGCCTTGTGGTACATCATTTTAACTTGCTGCAAACTGACTTTCTAGCCCAGTTTGGTGCTACAGCGGGGAAATATCCAAGAAAATCACTGATCCAACTTGCACAGCAAATGGATGTGTTTGTGTCTACAGCACAAAATGCAACAAAACTTTGCATTCTTTATTGGCCTTTCTCATTGTACCTCTTGTGTGTGTTCTCTCTGTCCCTACTGTCTTCCTACATCCCTGAAACTAATACAGTAAGTGATATGATCAAACATTTTTCCATACTAAACATGAGATGACACTACTGCCGCTAGGTGTACATAGTGTAGAGTCTACAGAGTCACTTCCTGCTTGGAATATGGCTGTGACACCTGTGGTTGTTCAGTACTGTCTTGTTTAGTACAAGTGTGTTATTCCATTTGGAATTTTTGTATACTTTTAAAATGACCGACTTGAAAGAACAGCATGTTTGTATCAAATTTTGCTTTTAGCTGGGAGAAAATGATACGGAAATATATGAAATGTTAAAAACAGCTTTTTGGAGAGCAGAAGTGTGAAGGACACAAGTTTTTTGAGTGGTTTTCTAAGTTTAAGAGTGGTGTGACAACTACTAAAGTTGCCTAATTCTCAGAATGTCTATCAACAAGCAAAACAGATGAATATATGTACTGAGTAAAGGCATTTGTCCTTGGAAACAGAAGAATTATGATCCATGAAGTTGTTAAACATGTTGGAAATTTCATTACGGTCAGTTCAAAGAATTCCGAATGATAACATGAACAGGTGTCAGAATGCCACCACATTCATGCTGCACACCTACTCACTCTGCAATGTGCAAAAGTGTCTGGCTAAGAACAAAGTGTTACTCCACACCTTTCCCACTCACCATACTTAGTGACACATGACTTCTTTTTTCTCAAACAATGCAAGATGGCGTTATAGGGAAGGATATTTAATAATATCATCAGGATTCAAGCAAAATCATGGGAATGCTCTTCACAGAATGCTTCAAAGAGTGGCATATTTTAATCACACTGCATAGCTGCAGTGAATAAATGCATTGCTCTTTCCTATGACCCAGATTTGTGCCTTCTTACAAATTTCATCAACCACAGTTTTTACGTAGTCACTCTGAAATTTTTTAATATTTTCTGGAACAATTACCCAATATAAACCTTCCTAATTTCAACTAATTTCTGTTTTCATGTAACAATGCAATAGGCTTGATTGTCATTATTTTTTTAAAACAGTGCCATGAAAAGTTTCGAAGTGCACCATATTGTTACATCACAGGAGAAAAAAAATCAGGAAGGACACTTTATGTTTCATAGAGCAGCAGTTGATTCTGCAAGCCAGACAATCTCACCTAAATAATCAGAGTTAAACATCTGCCAATGTAAAAGAAGAGTAGAGACTATTACAAAAATAGGGATTTATTTACCAAACCCAATATAACTACACAAATTTTGCAGCTTAATATTTTAATTATATCACATACATAAACATATTAATGAGCATCAAACTAATTTTATTGTTGAGCATATTATCTCCAATCTTACTCATCTGCATAGTGGCAAAAAAATGTGAGGCCACTGTCTTCTCTTATGGCACTGGTTGTACAGTATGATCTGCATAACTACTGTGGTATGGAGCTTCTAACTTCTATGTATCAAACTGTAAAAATGCCACCTAATTGAACACTGTATAACAAATTATAAAGAAAAGATTAAAGATATATACAGTTTATCACAAAACCACAATTATTTATATCCATTTCTTTTTTTACACAAGATTAGAAAAAATATATGCATTTCACTATTTTCACCTTACCTGACCTACAGTAGTTTTGTAGTGTACCAGACACCACGGTTTTACAGTGTAATTTCAACAGGATCAGTAACAACACTTGTCTGAAAGATATCTTACATTGTTACTGATCTGCTACAAATGCTTGTCAACTAAGAGACGTCTTTCCCTAGTCAGAACCATGGTCATGCTCAGTTAGAGAGTCAAGATAAAATAATACTGTGCCGCCTATAATCACAAACCATGGGTTCAGCTTTTCCTTTGCTATGCAAGAAACTGATCATAGCAAGCTTATTTAAAGTCCTCATAACACAAATATTCAACATAAACATAAGTCAAAATTGTAACCACAAATTCAAATTCTTTCAACAACTTTTGTAATTTTTAAGTATATGAGTTTGATTAAAATAAATCCACCACCTGATTACCAATAATCTAACAGGGACCATGAACATGCATAACTTCACACACTGTTACAGAAAAAAAAGTGTTTTTTTTTTAAATGAAAGATGTTGTGAAAAGGACAGAGGTAATATACACTCACAATCCAATTATTACAAACTAACGAGGAAGACTATATAAAACATTCAGGACTGCTTGCATTTAAATTAACTTAAACAGAACAAATGTAACAAACCAAATGTCAGGACAATGAGACACAAATATGACTGGAGACATCTGAAAAATTAATTAATTTCTGATCATATTTGTACATCTGCTATCAAAAGAAATCCTTTCATATTGTCAGTTCTATTACATAGTAATTGTTTATATATACGCTGTTCATATAAAATTAGTAAATTAAATATGGCAATTAATTTGATACCAACTGCAATACACATGAGTAAATACACTTTAAACTTTAAATATTCCACCCTCCTACATGTACAGTAAATGGATGGTACTGCTAAAATTAATATAAAAAAAAACTTTGTAATAGACTATTTATACACATGAATTATTTAACTGGAAGATAATTTTCAGGCACTGAGATGGTTGGTTACGTTTGTCTTACCCTGAAGCATGTAGTTCAAATTACCAGTACTAACACTGTCACATCACTTGTCACTTCAAAGTACCTTATAAATGTCCATATTCATTTATCACATAGCCAAGACATTCACTGTAGTGATGTCTGCAGTCAAGAGTGTTTTAGTCTCCCATTAATTTGTACTGTTGAGTTGCTACTTATAGCAGCTTCTGTTGCTTGCAATGCTGCCTGCTGCAAGCTCTTTTCCAGGAAAGACTGATATGCTGGTTTCATGACCTGCAACATTTAAGGAGGCATATCGCCTTCAAATTACTTATATGAAAGAAAGATTTTATCTGTACATCTGTTTGAGAATACATTTCTTGGCATATCTTCTTGCCAGAAGCAGATTTACCATGAAGCTAATAAAGCTTAAGCTTCAGGGCCCCTCAATTTCATACCCAACTTTTGTATACATAATTTTTTATTCTTTCTTAAAGAGGGCACCAAAGATTGGATAAGCTTCAAGCTCCACAAAACCTGGATCCATCCCTGCTTCTTGCACTGTCGTTAAATTTGATTTATTTTCTATTTGCATACCTGTCCTTTAAGTTTTTATGTTCTTATTTTAAAGTTTGGTTCACATATGGTTAAGAGGATGGTACATCTGGAATTACAAGGAAGGCTATACGCAGGAAGGAATCATGTGGATGGACAAAATGGGACTGAAGTGTAGCCTTATGCACTTGTACATTTGGAGAAAAAATTTATATCACACAATATGAATAAATGCACAATAAAAAAGTGACTTTTTTCAGTCTTTGAGATTTCATGGCTTCAGTTTTTAAGATTCCAAATAAATGAAACTTGAAAACAAAATATTCTAGAATTTTTTAAAGTGTGCAAGCCAGTATAAAAATGTCCAAGAATCAATACTGTGGTCACAGAAAGATCGAATAACAAAGTGTCTTAAAAATGAAATCAAAGGAGTTAAAAAAATTCAACATGGTGCAATTTTAAAAACTTAGGCTGAATGAAAATGAGTACCAAGCCTTGCAAATTAAACATACAATTAGTAAGCAACAAAACTTAAGAGACTGTATATAATAATGAAACTGTGCCAATCCAAAGTCTTGCCATCAAGTTTGTTACTAAAAACACTTTGTCACAAAGAATGCATATGGCCTACTTTATTTATCAGGTTACGTGTATTTTCACTCAAGCATTTTTCAGTCTTACAAGTAATGCCAGCATTAGCACTACAAACTACCACTAACCACAGTTATATCATTAAGACAAAGCATCTAAGTTCACGATAAAAAGAAATCTGGAATTCAGAACATTAACTTTTGTTTCATATGGCTGTGAAACAAGGAGCTGAGATAGCAGAGTCAGTATATTAACCATGCTACAGGCTGGACAATCCAGGGTTCAGATCCCAGCAAGGGCAAAGGGAGTTCAGTCTTCTCCAGAAATGTTCAAACCAGCACTATGGTCCACCCAGCCTCCTATTCACTGGATACCAGAGGTCAAGCAGCTGCCATGTATGGATGACCACTCACTTCACTCTGGTGCCAAGGTTATAAAGAGGCTGGACTACACCTCTGCTTCCCCTCCCTTCAGTGGTGCATATGGGGACAACTTTACTTTTATGGGTGTGAAACAGTGAAGAAAATACCTGAACCAAAGATGAAATGAGAAGTAACATAATGAAGAACTTCCTGAGGCAGTCCACAAAACTAAGGTTAGTCAACCAAGAAGACCAATGGTCCAGACATATGGCTAGGATGGGGGAGACAATGAAATAATCTAAACTGTTTACGAAGAAGCTGCCTGGAAAACAGCTACTTGGAGGACAGAGGAGAGAGATTTTAATATTACAGATAATTTATCCAAGGGAGGCATATTATGGGTGGGTGGTGAATGGAAATGGCTCAGGACCACCTCTAACGACAGGATTTGGTATTAGCAGTGTGGAGCTTTAGGATTATGCTACCACAAGAAAAATGTTTAGTTAATAAAGAACCGGATCAGACTGTGGCAGGCCTATCAGAATCTGCCTCATTGGCTCAAATTAGTTTACTGTCAGGGAAAAAAGTAATACATAAAACATTTTGAAAATTAATTTTGTCCTTCATGTACAGTAGCATACCTGACCGAGAAGGGCTGTACATGATGAAATCCCAACATTAAATTTTACCAAAATCTATCAATGTAACAGTCTTCCATGTCCAAAATGTTTGGTGTCATGTAAACTGTGCTTTTCTAGTAAGAAATAGTGCAGAACAGGTAATATTAAAACATGGAATTGCAGTATTTAAATTCAGGCTAATGACAATAAAATTCTTTCAAGCTCACAGCTATGTCAAGTGGTTCAAGTAAATCACCATTTTTTACGTCCATTATCAAAACCCTGATGACAGAGATGGAGTTGTTCTTTGAAATGTTGGTTTACATGAACACATTTGATATACCTGTAGTTTTTTTTAATGAGACACAATATTACTTACATTATCCCACAGTAAATTCGCAACTTCATCCAGATATGCTGCTATTTCTCTCATTTCTCCACTGTACCTGCAAAATAAAATTTTACAAACTGGTATATTAAAAAACTTTCATTTTCCAGAACATATTTCAGCATTCCTCCTACAACCTCAACAATATTTCAAATGAGATGTATAATATCAGAGTCCTGGGAAATGGTACACAAACCAGATCTTCTGAAATGCTAGTAAGTCTATGCCAACTGACATGGCACCATATCAACAAAGACTTGATCTTTATCAACAGCACTGTGAGAACCTCAGATCTCACACAGCTTTTGTTAGGTTCCTTTTAGTACTATGCCTGGGCATTTCATTTGGACTTTATCACTAAATGCTTTGTTATTTGGCCCTTAAAGCTGCCTATCCACAATTAAGATTTTAAAGGAACTAATCTCAGGACAAATTCAAATCAAATATTTAAAATATGTTACAAATGAAACATCAAATTACTGCCTTTATGCATGTGATGAATATTTCAAAATTTTATGGCACAAAAATATGGAGTAAAGTTGTTCCTATGCATGTCATGAGGGCATATGGAGGGATGGAGGTAGAACTTTGCCCATTCTTAGCCTCAGCAGTAGACAGTGGTGAGTAGTCACTTTACACTGCCTCACAACCGGTCTGAACATTCCAGAGAAGAGAACAGTTTCTTGCCACTTCCAGGAATTGAACCACAATTCCTTGGTCATCCAGCCAACAGCACCATCACTACAGTGACTTAGCTAATCAAGCTCCTATTACTCCTACATTAAAGTACTTGAGCACTTCTAACATTTCACAGTCTGCAAAAATGCACAGGGACAACTTTCCTTTCAACCCTCTACTAATGAGAATGGGTTGTAAGACAGAATGAAAATTACAATATCATACAACTTCTTACACAGTCATCACTACTACTACACTGGCGATACTTCAACAATCTCACAAACACACTGAAATATCAATAATGAGTTACTGTACTTTCTCAGACACTGTGTGCAGTTTATTCAGAAAATAAAGGACCACCTGAATTCTCACACCCTCCTCTTGTGCATCAATGCATCAAGCCATGCATGGCTGCAGTGTACAGGGTTCGAAGCTATAATCTGTTAGGCACTGTGCACATATTCTGCTAAAGATGAGAACAAAAGGGTACAGATGTGCTGCCACTCATGGCTGATGAAAAAGTTGAACAAACTCAGGAGGCAGAAGAGTCAGATATTATACGCCTTGTAGAAAATACAATGTTGGTGACCATGTCAGCTCATATAACAGTGAAGACATCACTGAAGAAAAATAACTGTCATTATACTTTATCTTATTTTGCACTTTTTTATGTTAATCTGAGGAACAGTAATAAAAGCAATGAGACAGTGCCACTGTTGAGAAAACAGTATTGCATATCATTTGTTTTGCATGGCATCAGACCCAGGAAAGTACACGGTTACAATGGAAATAAATGAAAAATCATCACATTCGGATTACAAGACTGCACTACGTACAGTTGATGGGTAACATGTATCAACAGTCCTTCAATAAATTCACATAACCTTTTTGTTTCTTAAAGAAGTGGATACACAGCTAACAGGCATTGAGTATTTGAGCAAATACAGTGCTATATTTATACGCATTATCACCGCACAGAATAATCAAATACCAAAATTAAGCAGGCATGTATAAAATACATAGTTTTCAGGCCATGAGGCATATGTTCAAGTAAAACTTATATTCGTGTTGAACACAAAAGACCAGAACTTCCACAAAGACTAACACCTGAACTTCGACTGAACAGAAAAGCACAAAACCAATTGTCAGTTCTCATACGAACCAGAAACAGAAATTGATTAGACAATCCTACCACACACAGCACAACAACAGAGAAGACATAAGTATAAGAACAAAATATATCTCACCTGATATATGCCCATACTCCAAGACTCAACATTGCTGTACCCATAACCAAGTTACAGATATTTGCCAGGGAATACATTCCAACAAGGCCAAAAATTCCAGACAAAAGGTAAAATATCACAGCTACAGCAAAAAAGACAGCAGGAGTTCTTGCAGCCTTAAAGATGTTTTTACTTTCATTATGCATCTTGAATTGTCCAAACAGATCTTCCAGTTCCTAAAATTCAATGGTAAGCATTACTAAAAGGCAAACACATTTAATTCACAACAGCATGCTTCACGTTCATGCATACTCCTAATGCCTGACAAAACCCTGCATAGATAATGTACAAACCTTCCAGTTTGAAATTTTTTTACTGTCACAGGATTCATCATTATATACAACATTCTGAGAATCTGCACACAATATGTGTTTCAGTGTGTTTGAAGAATAATTTAAGGAAAATTATCACTTGATGAGATATGAGAGTTTATGGTGGTGAAGGTTGACGTCTGCCCCTCACAGTTGTGACACCACAGACTTATTAGTGAAAAAGAGTGTTCCTGAGCAAGCTGCTGCCTCAGTTCAAAGCGAAACACTGTGCATAACCATCATCAGGGCAAGACAGTGTCAAAATGGAGAAAATCACAACCTAACATGTGCGTGATCAACTGTGACTGTAAGCATTACCATATGCAGAAAACTTCATGTAATTACATCTCATTACACAAATAATGAGACTGCAAATGGGGTATTACATGACATACCTTTTACTACACTGTTCTATACTTTCAAAGTGTCATACGGTTAAATTAATTACATTTACACCCATGAGGACAGTATGGTTGTCCCTGCACTGACTTTGATGAAACTGGCAAATACTGCACAGGATTATATGCATAAATCTCTTCTGCTGGTGTAAATAGTTAATACTCGTAACAGTCATAATATGTAAATCATACCTAGAGTAGGCAATTTTAAGGAAGAAAATTCTTGAAAGATTCAATTCTCCTTGGATGTTATGTATAATGAATAGTTATGGAAATTCAAAGGAACACAGTATCCACATCTTCACAGACAAACAATCCCAGAAGAGTACCCTGCCTAAAGGCACTACATTTCTTCAAAATGCCTAACCCTTTTTACATTCAATATGTGCAACATCCCACAAGACTTTAGTCTTCAGCAACACTGCTGTAAGAACCTCAGATCTTCCAAGAAAAGTCCCATCTGTCCAAAATGATATCTGGTATATAACTCTGGTTCCCACAGTTTTTTAGTTTAACAATTACCAGTCTTCACACAATCAGTAATAGTACTGACTGTCAAACATTACAAGAACATATGCTAAATCTTGCACTATATAGGATCTTACCAACTTTTCAACATGATTACAGAAGACAATATCACTAGCCTTCTCTTAAGAACTGAGAACTACAAACTGACCTTATCTAGCTTCTCCTTGTATGACTCAGAGAAACTCTCGCCTCCCATTTTGCGTTTATTGATGAACTGATTTAAAGCTTTGTCTTTAATTCTCTGGTGTTCTGCTTCAAGATGTGCTGTGCTCAGATAGGGTTTAGCACCACCACACACGCCCTCCATCAACATCATGTAAGTTTCCCTGGCTGCTGCCACTGCTGCCAGATTGTTAGCTTCAGCTGTAGCCTGCAACAAATTAAAAAGTTAAACTTGCTGTTCTCCTACATTCTTATGTGATCCATTTCAAAAGTACTTATTAGGAACACTACAGTGCTTTTAATAGGATACCAAAATTTCTTGTGGATGATCTACAAACAAAAGCAGAATCAGACAATATGCTGGCAGTAGGATGGCATTTTACCAGTACACTTTATATAGAATATAAATGTAAGAATTTTCATTTACTCAGTATTCACAGAAAATCTGTCCTGGTGCCATTTCCTCCACCACATATATCTTGTGGATAGTCATGGGACTGAACCCTGACCTGCACAATAAGCCAGCATTTTAGCTACAGAATATGGCCCTCATTGTGTCTTTAGGAAATAGTACAAATACATTCAAAATTCTTCAAATTAAGCCAAGGTGAAGCCATGTATTTGCAAAATTATCCAGTGCAAAAGCCAATGAAGTTTTGGTGTAACACTCCTTAGCACTTACAAGCAAATAAAATAAAATAAAATGAAAAACTCGAATGTGAGCACAAAATAAACCACCTTAACCAGAACATGTAAGAAACAAAATGAGATGAACTGTAGCAGAAACTGTTCCCACAAGTCATACAGACAGCTTTGTGTCTATGCTGTCTGACATTCAATGACTTTGTGATGTGATACCATCATGGTAAAACAGTGTGCAATTCACAGAAGACATCTGGAAACAGTAGTAGTAGTAGTAATAATAATAATAATGGATTGATTACCAGAAAACATTTGATAGCATTCCACATAGCTGGGTGGAAAAGTCAATATAATTGGTAGGAGTGAACAGTAAAATTATTAGATTTTGTAAACTATCTATGGAGAAATTGAACACAAGGCTTATTTTAAAAACAAAGCAGGAAGTAATGCAGTCACAACCCATTCAGATACAAAGAGGAATATTCCAAGGGGACTCTCTTTCGCCATTAATCTTTTGCATCGCACTCATTCC
>Ga0123354_10008135_pt1 | contig 15918 bp, 5 predicted proteins | sample TergutLab28metaG_2_FD_97872 | JGI IMG/M metagenome (GOLD analysis project Ga0123354, IMG submission 97872) | Labiotermes labralis P4 segment gut microbial communities from Petit-Saut dam, French Guiana - Lab288 P4 | ecosystem: Host-associated > Arthropoda: Insects > Digestive system > Gut ...
GGGAAGTAGCTGTACCGATATTATGACCTGTACCGGAGGCTGCGGTTACAGTTTTTAGTACTCCTGATGATGGGTGCTGTGACACCCGAAACATGTAGAGTGACTTTGCAGTAAATAAATATCGGCATACTGTTGCATCTGGTTGGATTTTTTATTAACATTGAAATAAAGAACAGCTGGAACTCTGACAATGTTTGCTACCAATCATTTTAAAATATTGTTTTTTCCTGTTGTCTATCAAAAAAAGCCAGCATTGAAATGTACAAAACTATAATATTGTTTGTTACTTTTTATTCGTGCGAGAATATGCCCGACACGCTGCGACTGAGCATGTTCAAGAATAGGATGACGAGGGAACTGTGCATAAAATAGAGCAAGTAACAGAAGGCTGAATAATCCCTGCAGGAGGAGGGACTTCATATTTTGTACTCCGCTCAAATTATTATTCCAAATCAAATTCCTTGCCGCAGAGTCCTTCCTGAAAAGCTAACAAGTCCTCAGCTGGTCAAGAAATTCCCCACATTTTATGGAAGCCGAAGGTTCACAAGAACCTGCCATGTGTCCCTATCCTGATCCAGATCAATCAAGTCCATGCCAACATTCCACAACTTGAGCATCCATTGTAATATTATCTTGCCATTTACGTCTAGGACGTCAAAGTGTTATCTTTCCCTCGGGTTTCCCCACCAAAACCCTATACGCAACTCCCCTCTCCACTCCATATACATGCTGCGTTCCCCGCCAATTTTTTCTTACTGATTTGATCACACGAATAATATTTGGCGAGGAGCAGAGTTTATAAAGTCCCTCTGATGTATTATTCTCAACTCCACCTTTACTTCCTCTCTCTTAGGCCCGAATATCTTCCTCATCAAGCATAATTTACTAGAGTAATCAAATCAAGGATAATACGAGATGGGTGGGGCGTGTGGCAGGCATGAGGAGAATAGTGACTCATATAGGGACTAAGCGGGAAGCCCGGAAGAAAAGAGCGCACTTGAAAAACTGAAACTTAGGCCGGAAAAGAGAGGTATGGTTCCCTGTGGAGCACATGTACAGAAACACACTGCATCTTATCCCAGAACCTCGCGAATTAAGCTGTAAATGAGTCACATTTTCGAAGACACAAACAGTAAGATACGGAGCGGTTATTGGATCAGAATGTCCAGAAATATCCCTCGCTTCACGTAGCCCAAACTTTTATTTCCGTCGTCTGTATCCTGAGAGAGATAAATATATTTCATATCCTCAGAGTTTATAATCATAGGGGGTTGTTTGACCTGCATCTTCCTCATGAAATAAAGTAAAATGCCAACTTGTTGCAACTAGGTAATTTTATTGATATATCCTTAGCTCGACGTGTTTCGGGTATATACACCAATCATTAGGAGCATTAGATGTTGAGTTGCAGCATATGGTTTTCTGCACCGAGTCTTTGGATGGGTGGTGGTCTTGAGAGCCGCTGCGTGGGTCGTGTGTACGGTGCACGGCACCATCCGCACCGTACACACGACCCACGCAGCGGCTCTCAAGACCACCACCCATCCAAAGACTCGGTGCAGAAAACCATATGCTGCAACTCAACATCTAATGTTCCTGATGATTGGCGTATATACCCGAAACACGTCGAGCTAAGAATATATTAATAAAATTACCTAGTTGCATCAAGTTGGCATTTCACTTTAATTCATTATTTTATAATCGTACTATCCCGTTTAACATAATCGTCCCATGTACACCTGTGTGTCCTAAATCTTCTCTTTCTTTCCAATTTTCTAACTAAACTTCTTTACGTATTTCTCGTCCTTGCATTGGCATCCGTGACAAAGTCTCTTTTTTTTATCACACCCTGAAGTGTAATTTTCTAATTGCCGCTAGTGACACAACTTGCCTGTCCACATTTCTCCGCATTCTGTTGTGATATTCAGGTGATTCTTATATTCTTATCTCTGATCCCAGTGTCTAATCCATAATATCAGAAAGGAGGAGGGTAGGGAGAGGAATAAACAGCGGTCGTTCGGAAGTGTGTTACATTTTAGTAATGTTTATACAATAGTCCAGAATTAACTGAGGAAAATTAGTTAAATCTGCGGTAATTACACTCTGTGTGGTGATGGTAAGGGATGGGTAAAATTTTAAAACAAAATTATGGAATCTTCAAGAATAATTTAAGGCTTGTATTTGTCTTTGGATTACAGAATACCTCATCAGCAAAAAAATGTATGTTTAATATAAGAGACAATGTGAATAAGGAAGCAATTCAATTAAAAAGAAACTGTCATTTAGTTTTCTGTTCCGTTTGTGACATTGAGCCACAAGATTTATTGTGAAGGAATATGCTGAAAGCATTTTATATTATTTCGATGAATGTTAGTGCAACTAACGTCAAATAACAAAATACAAATATCGTTAAAACGTAAAGAGTAAATAACAAAATTTTAACGTGTTTTAAAAATAATTAACTACTCTTTTTTAGGAATTAAGTGTTAATATTGAGACATTATCGGTAACGTTTAGTCTACTAAATACATAAAGATGCTACTCAAATGTGTTTAATATTAGTAGTAACGGTCTAGTATCATATTGCCTTCTTGTACATTTGTCTTTTTGTGGTAAGTATGAAATATCAGGTTACCTACATATGTCGAAGCATGTACAGATGCCCAGGAAATGAGGCTAGTTTAGACGTATGATTGTATACAGTTTTTATGTCACGTACCGCCCAGTTTTGAATACAAGGCCCTTGTCAAAAATAAAAATAATGTAAATTATCTGTGAAAATATACGTCCGTTTGTCTTGGTTCCGTGCCCATTGTCTATTACAATTAATGTACTCTAGAATCTTCATGTTTGCGCCGTGCATCAATGATAATTAAACACTTTATTATCCAACTAATGCACAGTATATAATACGTAGATACAATTAAAATTATAAAATATTTAAAAGTGCTAAAATAAATTTAATTTTATCTACATATTATATATTGTGCATTAGTTGGATAATAATAGAAATTTAGAGGACAACATGTCAACAGGATTTTTAATAATTTATTTCCTTTTAAGTGTGGTAGTCACTTCTGGCAAACGAAGCATGGTTTGAGTCTTATGTTACGTTTTCCCGGAATATACAGTTGGCATGAAAATTGAGGAACTGAAGTATTGTTATTGTTACCACGTGATAGCTGGAGAACTTAATGTCCGTGACCTTTGCTGTAACCCCAGTGTTTTCCTCCGTGGTGACCACCCTTCTTGCCGTAGTCCTCGTGGTGTCCGTGGTGTTCCTCGTGACCATGATGACCCTTATGACCCTTATGTTCATCGTCATAATGACCCTTGTCGTGGTGGCCCTTCTTTCCGTAATGGTCATCATGGTACCCGGACTTGTGATGCCCTCCCTTCTTGTGGCCGCCGTCGTGCTTGTCGTGATGGGAATGGAAGTCGCCGTGTTTGCTGTGATGTCCTCCCTTATGGTAGTCATCGTAGAACTTGTGTTCTTTATGGTATTCGTCCTTGTGGAATTTGTTGTGGTATCCATGTGTCTTGTGGCCCTTCTTATGTCCACCCTTCTCACCGTATTTCGCTCCCTTATGCCCCTTCTCTCCCTTATGGTGTTCGCCATAATGTCCGGCCTCATCGTGATGTTTCTTCTTATGGCCACCGTGATCGCTGTAGAAACCACTGTGATGCTCCTTACCGTGTTTACCATGGTCGCCCTTATCGTGGTGATGGTGACTCTTGTACCCCTTGTCACCCTTGTGGCCATGACTGGAGTGGTGGTCAGAGTGGTGCTTGTGGCCACCTCCCTTCTCGTGGTGGTGTCCATGGTGTGAAGCCGCAGTCTCTAGATCCGACTCGTCGCTGTCACCCTTTCTAACTACTAGGAATTCAGAAGCTTCGGCATCTGAGTCCGTGTCTACTAGAGTTTCTCCAGGAAGAAGTTCTAGTCGCCCGATTTCGCGGGACGTGCAGACAGCCTGGAGTAGGCAAAGAGTACCCAGGAATATATGGAGACGCCATTGTCTCCATGACGCAGTTGTTACCATGCCAGATCAAGTCAGTTCAACCCCCCAGTCACGTTGTTCCAGGCGTTGCAAGAACAGAACTAACTGCAACGAAAAATGTTACCTGTATTTATACATATTTTTTCGCCTGGCGCCTGTTGAAGTTCTACCAGCAATGACGGGGGAACAATTTCTCGAATTTTCCTTTCCCACTGTACTTTCCCCACTCTTTCCATCATTTCACTTTCGATGTACATGTCCGTAGTATGAGAACTTGTACAAGTATTTTAACCCGATAAAAGTGACAGTTGAATCTTCACAGCCTGGCACACCTAGCTGACTATTCGAGCGTGGTATAAATTATATCGATTTAACTCGTACTGCGATCTCCGACGGCTGGCTAGCCATTCAGAAAACAGGTAGCTGGAATAAGCTTGTCGGTCACGCTTTCGAAAACTTGATACCAATCAGGCAACTGCTTTCGGTGTCTGTGGGCAGAGGATGTTACTTGATGCCTTTTTCTCAGGCCATCGGCTACTCGGTCTCAGTTGTCACTGATTTCAAAGGGAACACCTTCCTTCGTAGCCATGTTCTGTAACGAGAGTAACGGCGCGTAAGGTACCGCACAGACCTGTGTTCACCTCTTCAGATATATTAAGCACGATAATGCATAAGCAATGGCAGAAGACATGGGAAAATGCATAAAATTACCAGATTAATTCTATGTTCCGCATAACACAACTTAAAGAATTAGAATTTATTCTGTTTTGTTCACTATGACATATTTCGTCCCAGCGTCTGGACATCATCAGGTTATTGATTTACATTTGCATAGGAGGAACTGTTACGCAGAGGTCTCTCCTTCACACCTGTTGTGTACAATATCCATTAATAATACAGACACCTCTACCTAACAGTTTCTTCTACGCAACTGTAAATAAACTACCTGATGATGGCCCGAAGATAGGCCGAAACGTGTCGTAGTAAATAAAATAGAATATAAGCTATTTCTATAATTGTGTTATTCGGAATATATAATTGATCAGGTATGATGAAAAAACGCAGCGGGAAGATAATACTTAAACAAAAAATTACACTTGCCCTTGTGATTAATTAGCCATTACTCTACTATCTACGTCCATTTGTCCTCACCCGTGACATTTTAGGTAGAAGGGTTACGGCAGCTTCACGCCTAGGCTGGAGTAACACCAGGAAAGAATCTGCTGTATGATGATGGTAATAGATATTATGGACATGGTGGCCAAGAAGAACATTCCTATCTATGTCATGAATCAAACTTCCATGGTGCACGCCTTTGCCATGTATTTTGCCATCTGAGATGTTGCTTTTGTATAAATGAGCGGAACTGCAAAAAAAAAAAGAATTAAAATTTTGGCGAAGGTTGGGAAAAAAAATCATAAACAATACCTACCAACATAAAAACTATATTAACACAAAGATAATAAAGTGCTTTTAAACAAACTGACCGAATAATTAACTAATTAACTATATAACTTGTTATCTGTTTAACTAATAACACATTCCACTAACGTATTTTGTACTGAGAGATGCCTAATTATTAGCACAGATTGCAACGAATGCCATTACTGGCAATTCTCCTCAGTTCCATCAGATCAGTACAACATATCACTACATACAACGTTGTGTTTAGTTACTGTCTATTTCAATATTCCCCTCCATCCTATTCTTGGTCTTCCAGGTTGTCGTTGTCCATTATATTTCTTTACCAAAATTATACATAAATTTATCGTCACAATTTTATTATAGATTCTTTTTCAGCCCTTTCTATGTGCTCTTCGTTTAAGTATTTTTACTCTTACTCTTATTTGTATGTGCTCTACATATATACTTATTTATTTAGCTATTCTTACAGCAGAAGATGTCTTCGAATAACCTAATATTTTGCATATACGTGGCACTGCATGTTCTACCATACTGCATAGAAAACTAGTAACTTGTTTCCAGTTTATTTGCGCGTGCGTCATCTAAAACCAAGTATTGTAGGAATCGGTTAACTCATAGTAACAATAGAGTCTGATCTTATATTAAATGAATTATAAGACAGATTTTATGGCACATAAACTGTCGAACTCGGTTATAACGTCATAAAAGGGACTGAATATTTTTTGTCGTTACAAAAGGGTGTCGTTATAACCGAATAGTATAACTTTATGGTTAACAGTGGCGCATTAATTGGTACTACAGAACATCGGACGCTATAAGCGAGGTATCGTATAAACCTATATCGTTACAACCGGGGTTTGACTGTGTCAAATTTTGCACAAAATGATTATTCAGTTCAAAGTTACCAAGACGAAATCTTGTGTCTTCCACATAATAAAACACGACAAAATGATAGCATAATCCAAAATTTCAAACACCGTTCACACCAAACATGCCATTGGACACGAAAATAATTCTGGTCCGTGTATCTTCCAACATCGTGTCTACATATTCCCTGCATAAGAATTCTCGTGCTGTCTGATTTGCTTTTTTTTTTTTTGAAATCGTTGTTTACAAATAGCAATTACGGAGAAAAGTCTCTCGGTCTGACAGCCGCATCAGATGGTTCAAGTATCCGACCTTGCAGCAATGTAATCCATCACCATCTTAGGAGTATTGGCATTATATATATATATATATATATATATATATATATATATATATATATAACTGTATTACGGCTCTGTTGATGGAGAGAGCCGCAATTTACGAAACTTTTGTTTGCTTGGAACATCTGAAACGCCCCTCAGTCCGACACAATTCTTTTCAATTTACTCGCCGCAAAGTCTTCAGTGCTTGTACTTTGTGTGCATACTTTGCCTTCTCAGTACTACATACATGTCCATCCCATCACAGCCACAGGATTTAACCGTCCTAACCGTACCAGTGACTTGTTATTTATAGTACCATGTTCTATTATGCCACTTCTTACATTGTTGAACTACTTCTTCAAAATATCTGCAAACATTAACTATTTTCGTTGTTACACCGTGCATGTTGTCAAGTCACTCAATTGTTATACCAACCACTGCACATATATAAAATTTATACATTAAAACATTAAAAACGCTCCGACGTATTTCGGTCCTAGGACCATCATCAGGGAGCTATATCGTCCTTGCTAAAATTACACTATAAAAAGTCACATTAATTTCGCTATTCCAGTTGGGTATTGTGGTAGCATGCCTGTAATATAAATTATACCAAATAAGTATCGTCAAAATAAATATTAGAATAATTTTGTACACAAATAATTAGGCTTGTTGGACTGATGTGAATTTATTCTTACCGTGTTGCGTTGTGTTGCGAAGAGTGCCCTGTTACGGATGTGTGTTCTGTGTTTCGTTGTGTGATACTGGCAGCAAGTTACGTAGAAATATTTTCGTTATGTTTATAAGTTCATTGAGAGGCAAGGACGATATATCTCCCGGATGATGATCCTAGGACCGAAACATGTCGGAGTGTTTTTAATGTTTTAACGTGTAAAATTTTATAAATTTTATATATGTGCAGTAGTTGGTATAACAATTGAGTGACATTAATTATTAACTCGCACTCAGTAATCATAATTTTACCTGTTATGACACATACTTTGATAATTCGAACTTACCACATTACGTACAGATATAGAAATGCAAGATATGAGCATAGACTCCAGTCTCTGTAGATCCTGATTTCAAACTAATACTTGAGAAGGTTCCCCTTTCCTCACATGGAACCAAACTTTCTAATACATATACCGTGAAAGAAGCAGTTTTCAATTATTTGACTGCGGTTTTCATTTTCACCATTACTTTCTTTCCGGCCCATAGACCATTTAGTTCCTAAATGAGCGAGGTTTCGCGGTTTAATTTCCTAATCTCGGTGTCTGCTTAACACAGTTCACATGTGGAACGAGAATCGTCTCAGACTGAACAGCGAGGTGATACCACAGGCTACATCGAATGTCTGAGAGAGGAAGACGTGGACGGAAATTAGTTACTCGAGACGTGGTCTCACTGCATTGCTTTTCCATATCAGCATTCTACAGTCATATTCCTAGCTAATGGTTATACCATGTCCTGTTCGTCCACCACGAAAGGTATTTCCAGTCTGATTGGTTAAAACTGCTATTGGACTCGTCAAGTCTCGCGTCAGAATTACTACCGGGACGGAAAGTTTGTAATGTACTTACAAAAGGCCAAGTTATTTACACACAGGGGCAAAATACCTGCCCAAAATTCAGAGGCATTTATTTTGACATTACACATCAAGCTGCTTCTGTTTACAGGCAAAGCATTGTTTCGGAAATGGATTCCAATTCTGTCTTCAAGAATATGAAGCAATCCCTACATTCATGGGTCCCTAGTTGGAGGTATTCTCTTACTTTTAGCCCCATAACTTTGGCCTCCACGGAATACTAATTTCTTAATGTACTGTGGTGTCTGTTGCTTAAAGAAACTAAGATAGTGGAAGGAATTTATTGAGAGATTTCAGATAATCTGGGGTTCTTACAAGGGTTTCAACAAATATTATTCATGTGCCCTGAAGGTGGGAGAGACAACCTGCTCCATCGAAATGTCAGTAATTTCCGATCAGAATCTACGCCATCGTGGGCCGGGTAGCTCAGTCGGTATAGCGACTGACTACGGGTTGGACAGTCCGGGATAGAATGCCGGTGGAGACGAGATTTTCTGCCCGTCCAGACCGACCCTGGGGCCAAATCAGCCTCCTGTAAAATGGGTACCTGGTCTTTCCCGGGGGTAAAGTGTGGCCGAGGCGTGCTGCTGACCACTCACTCCCTTCTAGTGCCGCGGTCATGGAAGAGTAGAGCTATACCTCTACCCACCCTCTGGGCCACACCGGGCCTGTAACGGGATCACTTTACCTTCACTCCACGCCATTAACCCCACCGTGTCACACTGTCATCAAAAAAATAACTTTCTTCTCCTTCAGTATTTTCCAACTAAAACTGCGCGTGCCTATTTCGCATCCTGCAAAATATGATAATTTGATCATAAAATTCTTAAGTAAGTTTTACAAAAAAAAATCAACTTCAATTCAATAAATTGGGCCTAATAACACTGTGATCACAATTTTGTATCCTCACGTGTTAGACGACTTTCATCTAGCTAAATTTTAGCACCGGTAACTTTTGTTAGCACTTCGACATAAACGCTGACAAACCTTCTAAGTTTCTATTCTGATATGTTTAAACTTTTAACGTTTTGAAAACTTCATTACAAACGTCTTATCCGAGCTTCATGTGAAGCCGCGATTATACTTGGTTTGTGCGAAAAATGCCTACGGTCATTCTTTTAGGTCTGGTTCATATCTCGTGTGAAAATTCCTACCGATATCTGTTACAGATTTTCAGAAATTAACGCGTTCACTTGATATCCTACGTACAAAGAAAGCTCCAAATATAAGACGGAATTCTGTGACAACATTCAAAACTTTTGCTAGTTGTCTCTATGTATCGCCCATTACATGAATTTGCCAGATGATGGCGCTGACACTCGGAGGCATCATGGAGTCTGGACAACAAACCGGAGAAGTGTGGCTTCCGTCTGGTGTTTAATTGGGTCGAACGCATCTCAAGAAGTAAAGCTGACTTTGGAGAAATTAGCTGGCAAGTTCTTAATGTAGCCTTACAGCGAGGTTTCACAGTAGCTGTTAGGGGAGAACATCAAAGGAGGCGTCAACCACTGTTAAAGTTAATATTACGCAATTTAGATTCTTTGGTGTTTTCGAGTCATATTACACAACAGTGCGTAGTATAGAGTCTGCTAGACTGCACTGAGCACACAGTCTATGTTACCAGACCATACTAGTTTGAACATTTAGAAAGGAAAGAAAATGTCCGTATTCCAAGAATCCTTTATGAATATTGACCGAAATGTTATAACCAGATGCTTTTTCATGCAAATGCTATGGCTACGTAAACTGTAATAAAATATGCTCAAGAAACATTAAAACTAAATATTGCGTAACCTAATGGACGGAAGAGAAAATAATGAAGATAAAAGGAGGACTGTAGAAGTTGAATGGTGGTGGTGGTGATACATGAGAATGTATCGATGTTGGTATTGATATATAAGAGTATATCGATGTTGGTAGTGATACAGAAGAGTTTATCGATGTTGGTAGTAATACATAAGATATATCGATGTTGACGTTGATACATAGGAGTGCATCGATGTTGGTGGTGACATATAAGAGAATATCAATATTGGTGGTGATACATAGGAGTATATCGATGTTGGTAGTGATACATAAGATTATATAGATGTTGGCGTTGGTACATAGGAGTGCATCGATGTTGGTGGTGATACACAAGAGAATATCGATCTTGGTGGCGATACATAAGAGTATATCGATGTTGGTAGTGATACATAGGAGTATATCGATGTTGGCGTTGATACATAGGAGTACATTGATGTTGGTGTTGATAATAAGAGAATATCGATATTGGTGGTGATACATAAGAGTATATCGATGTTGGTAGTGATACATAAGATTATATCGATGTTGGCTTTGATACATAGGAGTATATCGATGTTGGTGATGATACATAAGAGAATATCGATATTGGTGTTGATACATAAGATTATATCGATGTTGTTGGTGATGAAGTTCAAAAATATCAATTGAGTAGTAAATAAGATGAACACGCCAGTTGTGATTATGATTATGTATACAGAATATTAGTTGATTAGCTTGAAACTTCACTATGTTAATTTAGCCGTATCCACGATTCCTGAAATGAAACTGTCCAAAGTATTTCTGCATGATCTTTTGGTAATACATGCGTTCAGTATATGAACAGTAAACAAGACACGCAATGTACTTATAACATAATATTGCGACGCACTTGCATAAATAAATTGTTGTCGTGGAACAGCAGTAAGTATCAAATATTAATGTACAAACGAATGTGTGTCTATATTCTTGCCTATTTATCTAGCTTGCAAAACGCATGCACTGCATTATATTGTCACTTGTGGCCTGTCCGGCTGTACCTAATTTTCAGCACTACCTCCTAGAGGGCACAATTTTCGGAGGAAATTTATGGAACACAAAATGAGTGTTTTATTTTCTGTGTAACTTTGAAACATTTCTTATTTTTAGACTAATTGAGCGAGATATTATTATAAAAGTACATAGTCTTCGTGTAAATTTTAAGCTCATGGTTCCGTGCATCTTAATTCAGTGTTAATAAAAATCCAATCAGGTACAAGAGTATGCAGATATTTTATTACTGCAAAGTCACTCTACATGTTTCGGGTGTCACAGCACCCATCATCAGGAGTACGAAAAACTGTAACCGCAGCCTCCGGTACAGGTCATAATAACGGTAGACCTACTTCCCTCCAACGTGGCCAGATCGGGACTGTGACACCCGAAACATGTAGAGTGACTTTGCAGTAATAAAATATCTGCGTACTGTTGTATCTGGTTGGATTTTTATTAACATCTTCTTGTAAATTAACCGATATTCTTGTTAGATTTTAACAACGCTTGAAGTTTTCTCGTCAGATTTTCGAAAAATCCTCAGATACCAAAGCTTATAAAAATGCGTCCAGTTGGAGCCGAATTGTTTCACGCGGACAGACAGACAGACATGTCGAAGCCAATAATCCCCCCCCCCCACCAATTCTGCTATCGTGCCTAAGAACGGGGACATGAATATCACACCAAACAGGAGTACAGGTCTTGTAGACCATAGTCAGCAACGAAGCAATTCGAGGCAGAAATACAGATTTTGAGGCACAATACATCGTTTATAGCACGTGAACGGTATACGTGTTAAAAGCTAGTAGAATAGGGGTATGACGCAAAAGATGGATTGGCATTTCGTTTCTTACTATTATTAATTAATCCGGAGAGTTGAAACCGTGATTAATGCGTCTGAATCACGTTTCGGAGTTACTCTACTGTAATCCCATACTGGGATCGGCTTTCCTAGCTACAGTTTCTTATACTTCTCGCTCCTTTCCACCCACATAGCCAATACTATGGCAGCTTTACCGCTTAGAGAGCCTGTATCCGACGGAACTAAACGTGGCAGTGTTCCTACTCAGGGACACAATACACGAGATATCCTTCACCTTAAACCCCTCTATATTCGTGGCTTGTAATGATTCTTCTAAGAATATACCCATTTGACCGGGTAGACCTGATAGCCACATGTTTATCTGGTCTCACTCTCTTGATAGGCCAGTGAATGACGCGCACAAATAATCGCGTGTCCAAAAACTCACACCACAAACCACTAAAGCAAGCTTTAAAATGTACATGTGGCTCCAAGCAAGACGGTGCTCCAGCACATTTTGTCTGTGTTGCAGATTAGCCTATGATCCCATTTCTTTGGACAAAGTCAGTTCAGACCTGACGACCCTTGACAGGGATTTGTCATGTGTTTGTACAATTTTTATGGGTACCGCAATTTCTGGACATCTCTGCAAAGTATCTCATTCAAAGTTCCGCGCTTTTTTGCTTTGTTGACCGGGCATCCTAGCATAATCTTTGTAAACAAACCAACTTGAGGCACAAATATTTCATGTATGATTATTTATATTCTCTACATGTTTCGGGCAACCACGTGCCCATCATCAGGAGAATCAACTGTATCAATTCGATACCTGGTATACGAGTATGTCACTCTATATGGACGACCATCTGGTATGCAGGAGCATATGTTCCTGCATACCAAACGGTCGTCCACACAGAGTGACATATACCAGGTATCGCATTGATACAGTTGATTCTCCTGATGATGGGCACGTGGTTGCCCGAAACATGTAGAGAATAGAAATAATCATACATGAAAAATTTGTGCCTCGAGTTGGTTTGTTTACAAAGATTATCTCATTCAACCCTGCCTAAATTTGTAGTTAATATTAGCTCATTAAGTATTTCAATGATTTGAGATAATAGATATTATACAGTGTGTCCCTCTCGCTACCGAACCTGGCATTTCTTTAATAATTCTAACACCAATTAAGATATTGCAACGAAATTTGAACATGAGTACGTTCGTTGTGTGAGAAATAAAGAGGAATGTGCCTGTAGTGCGCCTAATTGTTCATTAGTGGTAAAATTATTAAAGAAATGTCGGGTTCGGTAGCGAGTGGGACACACTGTAGTTACTTAATCAGTACAAAAGAGTCCGTTTATCTGACTCACATTCTACAAATAGCCGGTTTAAATCCTGACATGGGAAGGTTAACTTAAGGTTATTAACACTTTAGAGCACATTAGTTGATATACAGAGTGTCCATGAAGTTCCCTCTATTTTGTTATTACTTAAACCACTGTCACATTTGTCAGTAGGTCCAGGCTTGCGAAATTTTCTGTGAAAATTTTCTCTAAAACGTTTTCCTTCAATTCGAAGTGATACCGCTGTCACGGTTCCTTATACCTTTATTATAATTTTTGTTTAGTGATCAGGCTACGGGGTGGAAGACCGACGATCGCGGTTTTATTTCCGATAGGGGGAAGAGTTACTTCTCTTCTGCAAAACAAAGTACCGTGTCTCTTAAGTTAAAGCGGCCGAGGCGTAAAGCTGACTACTTACCTCCAAGTGCCAAGCTAAAGAATACGTGGAGCTATATAACCACTCCCCCATGTCTTCTTGGCCTAGTACTTACGTACATGACGCCAGTAACATTTCTCGTCTCATTATTTAAAATATATTAATAATCGCTACTGAGCTAGTGAGTTGATGATAAGAGGAGATTACTGATGACGCCATTTGTAGATCAACTAATATTTCTGTTTGGTCCGTAGTCTTTAAAACCACTAAATGCAAATGACACTTACTATTTATTCTAATCCCATGGGATCTGCAATGTGTAAATGAGAGTGGTGTGTCTGGGCAGGTTATTTTAACAGTCTCTCGTGTCTGGTGGGTAGCGAATCTGCGAATGTATTTAGTGACCATATTCTGAGATGGAATCTCTGAGCTGTAACTATCCTAATGCTTCTGTAAAAGTTAAAAGCATGAGGTTTCAGTGGTGGTAGGGGGGTGTAAACAAGAAATACGATTCTGTATAAACGATAGAAAGATTTCCTCGAGGTCGATGACAACTTACTTATTCCTTGGTGCAGAGTCCTTGAGAAGCGAACTGGTTTGCTGCTAGTCAGGAAATTCCCCGCATTTCACGGAATCCGAAAGTTCATTACCGCACTCACAAGCGTCCGCCACCTGTCTCTTTCCTTGGCCAGCCCAATCCAGTCTATATACCCACATCCCACCTCCTGGAGATCCGTCCTAATATTATCCACCCATCTACGCCTAGGTCTCCCCATTGGTCTCCTTTCCTCCAGTTTCCCCAGCAAGATCGTATACACCCCCTCTCCTCACCCATACCCGCCACATGCCCAGCCCATCTCATTCGGTATAAGATAACAGTGAATTAATTGATGTTGATTACTGAAAAAATAAATCCAAAACTTCTGTGCCATATTTTCATTGTCATAAGTTCTGGATGATTTAAGGTCCTATCTACCCCTAAATTTATTTGTGGTTTAAAAATTTTATGTAAGTATATATTTCATTTAAAATATATTTTACAATCACCAGTTATTAAGAAAAACTATATTTATAAAGGGAATATTAAAATGACAAAGCATGAACAAGATGCTTGAAAACATTTGCAATATATGTTTAGCAAAAAGAAGCGATAAAATTGGCAAGAATTAAAAGTAATTTACCTATTAAAAGTACACTTAACACCAAAGAAGAAAACATAGAAAATAAAAAATTTGAAAAGCAAAGTTGTTAATAAATTAGAATTGACAGTTCGCTTACATGAAAATCCAGTACAAAGATTAAGGGACTTGTTGCTGGTGGTGTTGAAATTAATGCTTGCCCTGCTAAGTGTCAGTGGGATGGGTTAAATTGTTCAAAACTATCAGTATATAATCTGCAAATAGTATCTGAGTTTTTAAAATTAAGAGAAAATGATGACATAAAAATTAAAGGCTCTGTATTTAATCAATTAAATAACAGGTCGCGAGCCAATATTATCTTATTTATTCTAACTAGTGTAATATTAGTTTCATATTTGTCAGACCCTAATATATTTAAGAGGCCGATACCAGTGGCGGCACTGACATATTCTTAGTAATAAACAGGGTGTATCTAACCATACTTGAAAAAACTTCAGATGTGAATTCCCCCACACCAAAATAGGAACAAAAATCTCATTTTATTTGATGTTTTTGAACCGTGCATCAATGTGACAACTGAAGAATAAGAACCAACTAGATGCCACTTATTATTTTATTGTACTTCTTATAGGCTCAATATGTTTCGGACACTACTATGCCCATCGTCAGGAGCTCGCGACTATGATGTTGATAACCACATTGGTCGTTTCATTCTTGGTTTGCTGTAGGTTGGAGGTTAGGTGTGGTTAGGCTGGAGTAGAGTCCGGGCTGCAGCATTTTATTATTACGTCAGAAAACACAGTACGAAGTACATACATCTCAACAACTTGTTGACCTCATTCCTTCAGATTCTTTTCTACGAGGACACTTAACCCGTAGTGCATCCAGCTCCAGTTTAAAATGAATAAACACTTTACCAACTCATTTTGGATGCCAGTGAAATCATTCATAACGGGAAATAGTCCATGACCATACGTACACATACGTGTATTGTAAATACAACCTGTCAGTCAATAACACAACACTTTATTTTATATACAATAGAAATAGTATTGTAATGGGTTGCGGCGGTCGTCATTTCTACGCTTCGATTTGGTACAAAACAACCTAACCACGCTTACCTGATACAATGATGAGCAACAAAGCCCACATTTTATAAAATATGTTCCTTCTCTGCTTCCACGTCTGTCGTTACCCAACTTTCAACCAAGACTCTCTCTCGTCGCTTTTCAAAACC
>Ga0123354_10008137_pt1 | contig 15917 bp, 10 predicted proteins | sample TergutLab28metaG_2_FD_97872 | JGI IMG/M metagenome (GOLD analysis project Ga0123354, IMG submission 97872) | Labiotermes labralis P4 segment gut microbial communities from Petit-Saut dam, French Guiana - Lab288 P4 | ecosystem: Host-associated > Arthropoda: Insects > Digestive system > Gut ...
CAGTAACACACATCTTGTTCTCCTGAAGATGGGCATAATGATGCCCGAAACATGTTGAGAAAGTATTGATAATAAACATCTAACTGTTGCATCTTGTTGGTTTTCTCTCTCACTTCACAATTTGCTCATGATGTACGGTCACAGAAACCTAAAGAAAAATTTTCCAACAACTTTACTGTGATCACTATGAAAAAGTATCTCCACCATCACGAAACAAACTCACTGGACTGTATGAGTAAAACACTGCAAAACAGAATACCACAATATGACCGTATGTTTCATGACAAACTCACCTGATTCTCTGTCTTTGTAAGTGGGCATGTTATTAATAGAGGATCTTCCTCCTCTTTTATATCTGTCTGCTCATTGTCACTGTCAGAAAATGTTAGATAAGTTTCATCACATGAAATGTGTTGAAGTTCTGTAGTATCAAAGTTATGCTGAAAAAACATAATGATCATGTCACTAACCACAGGGGTGCCTTTTCTCAACACACAGATTTGTATAAGCTCTATTTACAACCATTTTACATTTCTAAGGGAAGATGCTCTATTTCGCATATTTTCTTATTTTGAGTTCAGCTCTTCAAGGGACTGTAGAAGCCACAATGAATATCTGTGCAAAGCAAACTTCTGTTTATTGAAATAATGCACAATAAAGGAATAAACAAATACTTCTGTGCAGCAGACACAAAGACAGGTACTTCTGTATTGCATCAGTTTTCAGTCATACAGATGTAATACTGTCAGTGCTATATTTACATAAGTTAATAATGCAACAAAAGAATACAATTTAGTTTTTCAGTTAGCATGCTGGTATGGTCTGTGGGCAATCAAACCAATAAAACCCAAGACAGAATTCCCTATTTCTTGCAACTGTACACATGCATATGTTATGAATTGTTGTTGTTGTTGTCATTAATATTAATATAATTATTATTAACACAATCAGTAGCAGCAATAACAGTACTTTAGTACAGTGGGTTTCTTTTATCACTGTACTAAGCATTACAGCTGTCACATGATGTCCCAGCAAATGCAGGCTTTCTATGTGATAAAGCTGTTGTGCTTGGTGTCATAACAAAAAAAAGACCCCACATTTCCATTGTTTGAAAAACTCAGTATTTAAGTGGGTGCAGAGACTCTGTGTTATGTTTATCAAGCATACCTTCAATGTTTCACACAGCTGCTTAAGAAACAACAATAAGGTGAAAAACTCACCTCATTTTCAGTCTTAACCTGTAGAAACATCATTGGAGGAACTTCCTCCTCCTTCACATCAACCAGTTCATCTATACTGTCAGAATACATCTCACTGTCTGAATTAGGTTCTGATTTCACAGCATCCATGATGAGCTGCAAAACAGTGACACTGACATTAATTGCGACTCCACTCTCTATTCTAGTAGCTGTCTTGAATATACACATGATGAACTGCAAAGAAAAATAATGGTATTAATCATGAGTCCAATCTCTAATCTATTCAGAAGACTTGAAGACATCCACGCTGAGCTACACCACACAAACTGCCTGTGCAACAGTCAGTTCTGCAGCATTAATCTTTAAATTAAACATTATATTTATGTAACAGCACAGCTTATTTATGCAGCTCTTTTTCAAGAATTGGTCAAGTTCATGGCTTGCATATTCACTGCAATTGTGGTTTCATAGTATTCTTCAGTGACTATTATGCAACAGAGTGGATCAATGGGAATGTTATTTACAGAATTCATAGCAACAGAACTGTTCAATTTCATACATGTCACTGGTTACAGTACTTTGAAGTCTTAAAAATGAGTGTTAAAACTAAGACAAGAAATAAAAAAGGTCTTTGACTAGAAAAATAATGCACCATACACTCTTTCTACAACTTGAATATCTTGCAAAGTGTATTTTATTGAAATAATGATCTACATCTCTCACTATGAGGAAATATGTTGAACATTCTCACAGCTCAAGACAAAGTTACCAGTTTGATTGATTGATTGATTGATTTATTTTCATCCATATTGTTACATATGCAACACTGGACTTGTCCAAGTGTATAATACAAAATTTACAGTGCTAAGTATCCAGCAATTATGATATGTGGTAATAATTACAATAATTCCAATACACATACAAAAAGAAAAAAAGAGTTTATAAGCGTAAGATACATTGCTATATGCCTCTCGTTTGAAGTAGGCCGTGAAAGCATTTCGGTTTCGAGTTCAATGTTACATCCATCAGTCATTTGTGTGACCAAGGATACATCTAACATGACTTCAGTCAAATATACAATATGTTGTAATTGAAATTGTTACAGTGATAAGGTGTAATTGGCCTGGCTTAATGTAAAATGTTTTACTACGATACAGTATTAAAGTTAACCCACAATGCTGTTTTATAACTCCTAGTTACCAGTTCTGTCATAAAGCTGGAGCTTCAAAGATGTAGGGCTGAGAATGGTGATGTAACCACCTGTTTCAAACTGCCACCTCTTTTGGAGGCAACCAAACAGATGTGTTCACGTCATGATATAGGATATTTATTGTTGATAACAAAATCTATAGGTCCATATCTCCATGTGTAGAATGACACGATATTAACACATAGCTTGTAAGACTATTTACAGAGGAACAAAAGAAGTAATCTAAGATAAGAATCTATACACAGAAGCAGAATCCCTTGGTCTGCAGTAAGACAGCAAAAACATTGAAAGAACATTTTTAGCATTCTGATTTAAAGCTGGTTTCAACCAGCTGATTCCCCTGAAAGAGCTCAGAAGGCTGTAACTGAACTTTGTGTTACTGAGTGTCTTATTTACTGTTCCTAAGCATGACAGGTATCACAGGATGACCCAGTGGATGCGTGCTTTCTATGCAATAGAATTACCATGCTCAGGGACATGATGAAAGAGACTCAGGACGTACCACTGACAGGCCTACTTTCTACAGTGGTCAATGACAAAATCAATGCCAGGATCAGACTGGGTCTTAGGACTTGAAATGTGGATTAACTGCATCATAATCTCAGATAGTAAAGTAGAAGTAGTAGCACATTTTGATGTGGAAAATTCACACAAGAAATACTATTTTTGCTGTGTATTCTTTTTCTGAGTAACTAAGCCAATATATGGTGCCTTCATAATGCAAGAACGTTCAGCATACTGTATAGGAAAACGAAGTCCAATAAAATTATTCACCATGAGCTCCTTTTGGTCTATTATCATTAAAAAAAAAAGGATATTTTTCAATTTACCAGTTAACCTTCTGGGGTAACGGCACCAAAGAGGTTAAGAACCACCTATTACGCACACCTTATCTCACCACAACACATCACGAAGACCTTGCCTCCGACAATTATCTGCCAGAAAAAATTGGCAGTGTGTTTCTAATTATTTAGCAAAACAATATCATTGACAAATACCTTACAATTAGGTTAGATCATGTGATTGTTTAGAAACAACTTCCACTTACAAAAGATGTCAATTAAAAATAATTTTAAACTGTAATAAAATATTTCTACGATGTACGCTTAACCTACGTGTAAAAGTACTTACTCTCATGCATTAAATATTTCACGACAGAGTTACACACCACAAATATGAGAAGCTATATCCTGGTATGCAGTCACCTTCAATTGAAACACTGTTATTTGCGTAAGAGAAACAATATTTACAACTGAACATTTTAACTTAACGCTAAGCATCATGCTGTAATACAAATCACACGAACGTGAAATTAGCGTCCTGCATTCCAGCGCACTGTACACAGCAGTTTACAACTGATCGCCGGCTTACCGATTTCGGCGCGTTCGTGCAGGAAGCGAAAGCTGCTTATTGGGTCCGTCATGTCCGTGGGCGAACTACACCAGCGGATTGTTGTGAGGTTTGATAGTGGGGGCTTTTATTAAAATTTTTCTCGAAAATCAAAAGGTGGTTATAAGTGGACAAAACTCTCGGGCACTATTTGACGATTTAAGCACGTTTACGTCGTCGACAGCGACATAAGATTTCCATAAACTCATTGTTGCTTCTTCATGGCAACGTTTTAAATATCCATATTTGACAGCGATACGTAGTGCAATAATACAAGAACTCACTGTTGCTTTTCCATTGCATAAGCGAACGCACCACAAGGTTACGTTATACATACGTTGCGTATCTTGTGATAAATTCGGTTGGAAATAAATAAAACAAACAAGAAGGTGAGCAGCCGTTGACACGAACATATTACGAAAAAGTAGAGAAATGTACAGCAACATGTCATAAAAAATAAGAGAAGTTACTGAACAGAAAAGTGAAACATGAACTGAAGCAAGATTCAGATTGAGGATTCACTTGACAGTAACCATCATACTGCCTTCAGAGTGCAGCACCAAAGCACGTATTCTCATGGCTAACAATAGAGATCTGTGTATCTCTATGTCTGTAAAAGTTTACTTCTTCTAGCAAAGGCATATTGTCCATGTAAACAGCTGTCATTCAGCGGCATTCCTACGAAGTACGTACAATGCGCAATTTCAGGCATCCGCCGCGCAGTATCTGGGAACTGCGATCTTCTGGTTTACTACTCAGCGAATTGTGGTAATTTCTACTCGCTGTGTAATAAGCCAGAAGAGCGCAGTTTTCAAGTAAATACAAAACTATGAGTCCACTGTTTCGCATGCTGACTCCTGACAGACACAAATGGAACCGCTGTTATACTCCACGAAGTCCACAATGTAAATAAGATTATAGAGATCAAGGGACTGAGTACAGACATGAAGAAATGGGATTTATGATGGAGACGAATCTGTGCAAGTCAGTTGGGAAAGATATATTTTTGGGATTCTACTCTTTATCTGTTTGGGTGTGTTTGCTGTCACTTGGACTATGTTGGTTTAGAGAATGACACAAAAGAGGAACTTATATGCTACCTAAAGGGGTGCAAAAGAATTGTGGATGAAGTGTTCATACATTTTTTTTGTTTGCATTTAGTGATGACTAAGAGAGTTAATTGTTGCTGGGTGGAATCCAGTCATGTAAATGAAATTTAGATTGTCATTGGTGGAACTGATTGAAGAGAATGTTAGATGGGAGATTCAAGGCTTCAGTAATGTGATGCTACATTGTTGGATGAATAGTTCGCAATGTTTGGAAGTACTGAAGTACCTTTGTATTGACTGACAGTACTTTATTTGTTTCCAATTAAGTAGTGTAAACTAGTCTGACTTATTTAGGCATTCTGTCTTAAGCTATGGGAAGTTCATTCTTTACACCAGCAATATAATAGTGCTCATCACAATCATGTTCATTCTTACACCATCATACACAGTCTAAAAGTCAATTCATTGCTATTTTCAGGTAACATATTTCATGCAATTCTTATATTTTGTCTGTTTTGTGACAAATTACAATGACATGTTCCTACATGTGATTTGTATAAAATGCCACTGCCAAAAATTAGATTGTGGTAAAACTGGCTTTCTGACCAGTGATTAATCAGCACTGAACAGCCACCAAGTGATATCTTGTTTATACCAGATTTCACAAATACTGGCCAGCACTACTGTTATGCATTTCTTCATTGATCTAATGAAATTTACTTAATACAGAGTCAAATGGCACAGTGGCTATGCACAATGACCTGAAATTGTCTCTGTATAAAGACAGTGGGGAACTTACACACTTCTTCTGTAGTAGACCATGCAATAGTGTGCAAATGTAGTCCAGTGTAAATGCAGACTGTATCACATCCATGACATATTACAAATCAGTAAGCAAACCATCCTTATTCCACTTCTGTACATTTCAAAAAATTTACTGCCCTACTGTCTGGACATTCTTTCAGTTGTGAAGTGAAATGTGAATAAATTGTTGCAGTATCTTTTCTGGAACTAAAATTCTTACCAGAGCAGCAACTGAAGTAATTCTAGATGGCCAGACAGTTTAACTCAGTGGTAAAGAACTAGCATTCCACTCTTATGTTTGCAGTGTGAATACATGAACATCTACACCCTGATTAAGAATTTTAAAATTTTCTCATCTTACTGTGCAGATATTTTATGACTTCTTACCCATATTCTCTTCCACATCAAACTGTCATAGTGCCGCCCTTTACCAGCAGCAGTAAGCATATTGCTCATCCAGTTATCCTACCAACTAGTCTAGCAGGAGAGGAAATGTAATAAATCTGTGTTAGCATTGCTAAGCAGGGGATTCAGACAGTGCTCAGAGATACATGACGATTGTTATGACCCTCCAGTGCTTCACCAGAATTCACTATAATATGCAGTTCAAAATATCATTTTTAAATTGCCTGTCTATGCTTATGAGGGAGATTGAACCACACAATATACTTAAAGGCTTCTTTGTTTCCAAGACATGATCAAAATAGCACCTTTGCCATACTACACACCATCATGAAATGTAGTGCCTGGTTTCCTAAGTTGCAGACTGCTAGAACTCACGTGTAAGATCACTCATACTCATAAGTGATGGCAGTGGGTTCCTCCAAAATGTTGGTACCCACCTCCCAGATTACATGTTATCATGACCCACAAGGACCACAATATGAATGTGAATTAGTTGATAAAGATCTGCAACTTCCTGTTTTCAAAAAAGCACAAAGAAGACATGCATATATGCAAGTTTGGTAAAACTGTGTCAGGGAGCTTGATAAGAAGTAACATGCTGACCAAGCTGTACATTGTTATGTGTGCTTATACAGGTGTGGCTGAAATAGTGAAGCATTTTAAAATGTTATATGCTTCTCCACTAAGGTATCATTGTGTACAGGTGTATAAACTAAAGCAGTGACCTTTGAAGTTAGTTGAAATGGAGTGTTGGGGATTTAAGAGAACATGTATGTGCTGTGGAACTTTTTATTCAGATGGGGTCCATTACAGTGTCTCAGCGCAGATTTTGCTGTGAACTGAATCAACAGGAGCCCTATCTCCAAATGCAATCCATTGATGGGGAAGGCAAGGGTGTGAAGAAGGCTCTGCCACATGTATAAAGCCACCTGCTTGGCAGTCTTCAGTTTGCACACCCGAGAACATTGCCCGAGTACTCGCATCTGTCGGCTGCAGTCTGAGGTGTTCTGCATGTAAGCTCGCACAAGCGTTAGGCATGTCTGACAGGAGTGTAGGCGCATCCTGCCTAGTGACCTGAACATTCACCAATACAGACTGAAAATTGTGCATTCTTGAGTGATCAGGACAAAGAGGTAAAATTGCAATTTTGTCATCAATTTCATGGATGTTGACTGAAAATCCAGAACTGCCCAACAACCATTAGATGAGCAATGAGCTACATTTTCATTTGCATGACACAGTTAATAAGCTGAACTTTCGATACTGGTAAGCTGGAAATTCTCATGAACTTCACCACTACCCCCTTTATGAACCAAAGTCCCTGTTTGGTGTGCTTTTAGGTGCAGAGGAGTCACTGGACCGTACTTCTTTAAGGCTGAAGGCAGACAAGCCATCACATTCATATCACAATGCTACACAGAGATGATCAATGAATTTATAGCCCCAGAGCTTCCACCAAATCATAGCTTGTGGTTTTGACAAGATGGTACTAGAGCCCACATGGCAGTGATTAGCATGGCTGTGCTTCACTGTTTGTTTCTGCAAAGGGTGATTTCTCATTTCGGTGATGTGTCATGGCCTCCTCATTCACCAGACCTAGCAGAACCTGGCTTTTTTCTGTGGGGTTATTTGAAAAATAAAGTGTACAGTAGTTGCCCAATAGACTTAAATGCACTCAAACTTTATGAGAAGAAATCACAAACATTTCAAATTAAACACTTTGGGAAGTTATATGCAGTTTCTCAACTTGTGTGAACCTGTGCATTCAGGAGGGTGGTGGCCAAGTATAAGACACTGTACACAAAAAGTGAAAGAATGTAACAACAATTTAAGCACAGTAGTAAACTTTAACGCGCTAAAATTGATATGAATTACTTTCAGTAAAATGTTATCGCATTTACAGTTAGTTCACTATTTCTGCCATACTGTGTATATTAACATGTCACTATATAGTTTTTGTTGGCAAGGCATCCCCATTGTGTTTTAATATAATAATATATAAAACAATAGTAAACAGAGTCTATTCACAACTTTAATTCATCATCAGTTTCAAATACTTATATGCAACATGTTTTTGCCCAAAAATTATAATTGCTAGTCGAGCATATATCCAGCAATATCAAAACCTAAAGAGCAAACTACATCATTGCAATGCCAACAAAAAAAGCCGAAACATGTTGCAAATAATTATTTTATATTTATGATTAATTAAAGTTGTGTATAGACTCTATTTACTATTGTTTTATTTATAATGTAACTATATAGTAATTTTGTTTAATTTCATAATTTTTTGTTTAATTTTGTAAATTTGTTTTTAATTTTGTAAATTATGTATTTTTATTGTTATGTTTATGCATTCTTATTGTTATGTATGTTCTGTTTTCATCATGCCAACTGGCACTCTGCGGCTATCCTAACTGAGGTTTTTCTATGCTTTTTCCTCAGTTGCCAGGGTATAACTCACAAAGATGGGGCACGGCCTGCACTCTTCCCAGTTAGATTGTTAATTGTGTTGTTCTTGTTGTTATTTGTGTTGTTCTATACATTGTTTGTGTGTAATTGTGTACTTTACTACAGCTACAGGGTGTCAACCCAATTGCAGTTAACAAATATATCGTATCATATCATAATTCACTTCTCCACAAAAGTATTTTATGAGCCACTATTTACTAATATAGTGGTTTGTTTCCTGTTAATTTCAGCAGAGAAGCAATATGATCAATTGTGATGTACATGAAAAATCATTCATGCTCTTGATGGTACTGGAAAATAAAAGTAAACACAAATATAAAGTATATGATATGACAATGAGATATGTTGTAACTTGTTTATCAAGACTACTTAGAACTTTTCCAATGATACGATCATTGTGAAGGAAAAAACCAAATATAGCCAGTAATTCAGACCCAGTTATCCTGTCATTAAAATGATACTTTTATTGATTTAGCAATTAAGGATCTTACACAACAGCAATTTCATGTTTGAGACACAGAAAATTATTTATTTTTTTTATTTTTTCTTTTTTTTAAACAATGCTTTCAATGGTTCCTACGTTATAGTGTTGAAAGGTTGGGTGAGAGTGAATAACATTTTGAATATGGCGTGAATGGAAGCAGTTATGGTCTAATTTAAAATGCTATCTCATCATCTGCTTGAAGAGAGTGAACAAAAACCACAAAAGCCTCAGTCCAGTTAGCCCGTCTGCAGACACAGATTTGAACATGTAACCTTCTGAACAGGAAGCAGCAACATGGGTACTTGACTGCAGCATTCAGTACAAAAATATTAAAAACAGATTTAAAAAAACTCAAATTCTTACAATAAATAAACAGCAGCTACTGGTGCCATTATATTCACATATGCTGCTAGCCTGAGTGTCAGGATAGTTACAAGAAAGTGTTGTGGGCTGCCTGAAACATCTTACACTGAGAACAATATGGAGGGGCAGAATTAATGACACTGTCAGATCTAAAACTGTACAGCATCCAATGATAGGATGGTTACCAAATTAGGAAAGCTATAGTAATGGCCTAATTTGAGGGCCTATTCAGACATATACCTGTGGGAAGGCAGGTACCTGAAGAAAATCACAACAACCTCATTATAAAAGTTTCTGGTAGCAGCACTGATAACCAGTGAGGCACTGTATTTCTGCACACAAGGTACGTTTGTTGGAATACAGAAAGGTATGCCACTCAAACGCTGATATGGCACCCGTGTTTGTTCGCCACAAACTGTGGTGATATATCAAGGGTGGCAGTAAATTAAAACACTGTACAATAGGAAATTTCACAGATATTACATGAGGGAAGTGCTGTCTTGGGGGTTGACTGTATATATTCTCCTATAACCTGTAAAACAAATTGCAAAGTTTCATCCTACAGACAACCAAGGAATTGCAACCCCCCCCTGAAGACATGCATGTGTAGTGCCTCCCAGATAATGGATAAACTTCCACCAAATTCTATCCGGACGGATACTATATAATATGGGTAGCGCTGATTCTACTTATCCTCAAATTACCTCACGTAGTCTGTGTATGCTGCCACAACCCAGTAAATACTGAGAACTCAATTAAATTCACTTATAGGGACTCAAGCACTAAACAGTGTAGTCAAATAATTTGCTCACCAGTCAAATAACATATATATATATATATATATATATATATATTCTACTTTACTAAGCACTATAATATAAGTCAAAGGGAAAGCTAATAACTAAGCAAGGTACATGCAGTTAAGTCACGCTATGTCACCTTATCGTCGTTAAAATAATTATCTCGCCTCTCAGTTATAAACCAGTATGCGTCAGGATTTGGAATTTAACTGTTGATAGGTCTAAATTAATTCCAAAATTGCTCAACTTGAAATAAAAGAAAATTAGTTCACAATTTCAAACACAGTCAGCACAACTTACCTTGTATGAACAGAAGGCAGTAAAACCTTGCAGTCATCGTAGTAACAATTTGTAACAATCGTATGCTGCTTCCACATACAAAGTTTCTTCAGTTGTATGAATACATAACTGTTAGTAAACGAGTGAGGTCAATTACCGATAGGTACTGGATTATATAGGGGTGGGTTAACAGATAAGGCATTCTTCGAAGTTTACTGAACTGTCATGTCACTGCTAGGCTCAGACATATCCTAAAGTATAACGAACTGTCAAGTACTGCTGAGCCCGTGACAGTTAGTGACTGGTCATTTCTTGCATATGGAATATTATATAAATTTTGGGGGTTTGTTAAGTACTAAGAAAATTACAAATTTGACATTCATTACATCCGGCCATCTTTAATAGAAGATTTGGGGTGAAACATTCAGTGAGGCTTCAGACCAAATCTTGCTAGATGTAACAATTTGACAATGTAATGAATGCAGCAGTAGTGTACAAATAGACAAGCATACTACACAAGAAACTACTGCAATCATAGTAGTGCAAAAAATATTGCAAATGAATAGGATACACATAATAAAAATAACCAGTATTTAAGCAAAAAACTTACAAATGAATAGTTGGAAACAGAAAACATCATAAAAATTACCACTGTTATAATACAGTAGTCCAGTAGTAGGAATTGTTGATTGGAGTGTTTCAGTTTTATCAAGACTGCATGCTGCATGTCATTTCTGGATGAAAGTATATCATTGCAGCTGCTGTACCTTTATTTGAGAAATCCAAGGACAGCATTCATCTGAGGGTTAAGGTGACATTCTCTCTGAGGTCTGTGTTTCTTGGTCCGTATGTTTCCTGTTGAAGTTCGGGAGTTAGAGGGGAAGGAGTCTGAATAACGGTGTTCGGTTTTAAAGGAGTATCTGGGGAATAAGAACGTACATTGTGGAAATAGAAACGTAAGGGGGAAAAAAGATTCCAAAAAGTGTAGTAGCACAAAGGGATGTGGTAATATTTAAGTGCCAATACGTTTGTCTTTCTCGATGAAACGAGGTTTGATGTATATGAAAAAGTGAATCAAAGTCAAAAGTCTGTTGAAGTGCCGTAATTTGTGAATTTATGTCGTTGAGCTTCTTAACTTCTGTTGGAGTCATTTCTTCTAACTGTTGTATTTTGTAGTCAGCAACAATGGGAATTTTATCAGGTAGGTAAAATTGCAGTGTATCAAGTTTTGTTTACGTTGCTCCAAGTAGTTCTGGTAATGTCTAAATTTCATTAGTGGCGATGTAGCATCTCGAGCCGTTGTATATTAGACCAGCTCCGAAGAGTAATTCGGTGCGAGACATCTGGTCATTAATTATGGGGCAGTGCAGGGTAACTTGGCATTGCTCCAGGTGATATACCCATAATGTTCTGGGTAGCACTGATTCTACTTATCCTCAAATTACTTCAGGTAGTCTACATATGCTGCCACCAGCCAGTAAATACTGAGAACTCAAATTCACTAATAGGGACTCAAGGACAAAAGAGTGTAGTCAAATAACCTGCTCAACAAACAGTCAAATAACATACAGTTTTATATATATATTCTACTTTACTAAGCACTATAATATAAGGCGAAGGGGAAAGCTAATAACTAAGCAAGGTATATGCAGTTAAGTCACACTATGTCTCCTTATCATTGTTAAAATAATTATCTCACCTCTTAGTTATAAACCAGTATGTGTCAGGATTTGGAATTGTATTATTAATAGGTCTAAATTAATTCTGAAATTGCTCATCTCGAAATAAAAGAAAATTAGTTCACAATTACAAACACAGTCAGCATGACTTACCTTGTATGAACAGAAGGCAGTAAAACCTTGCAGTCTTCATAGTAACAATTTGTATCAATTGTATACTGCTTCCACATACAAAGTTCCTTCAGTTGTATGAATACGTAACCACCAGTAAAGGAGTGAGTTCGATTACCGATAGGTACTGGGTTATAAAGAGGTGGGTTGACAGATCCGGCATTCCTCAAAGTTTACTGAACTGTCACGTCACTTGTAGGCTCAGACATATCCTTAAGTATACCGAAATGCCAAGTATTGCTTAGCCCACGACAATGAGTGACCGGTCGTTTCCTGCATATGGAATATTATACAAAATTGGGGGGTTTGTTAAGTACTAAGAAAATTACAAATTTGACATTCATTACACATGCACACACATTCAAAAACACATATATATTAAAAAACTGCATTATTAAAGGGGCAATAAACTGAAAAGATTTATCAATATGATAGCAAACTCAGAAAACATGACAATTGTTGACAGAAGTCTTCTTCTGCCTAGCAGACATACTCTAAACACTTCACACTTTAAACCTTATGTGGAGAAGCACTCACTAAAAAGGTGTTTTGAGAATAACTTATAAGTTATCAAACTCATGCTATAAAGTGATTTCTATGCTCTGAAGATTGTAGTGACATTTCTGTCTTTCATGGCTGGATGGGAGAGAAAAAAAAATACAAAATTAAATGAAATATAGAAAAATGCACAGCAGTAAGCCATTATGCACAGAGGCAATTACCCAAATCAAAATAAAGAATAAAACACATTTTATGTCCAACATGTGACCCAGTATCTGACTGATACCTTGCCTCATTTGAATGTAGACAAAATATGCTCCACACATTTCTTCAGTTCATTCTTGTAACTAAACAGTTTTACATTACTTGGAAATTGTTCCCTTTTATACTATCCGGTGATCTTAATCCATAACACAACCACAGCATCAGAGTAGTGTGATGGGTGGTGGTATAATTATGATGTAATTTCCAATTAATTCACGTGACATTCCTAGGAACACATTACTGATAAATATGTTAACTAAAGTATTTATTACAAACCCCTCAACTAAATGAATGTTCATAATTATGTACACACATGTTTCTTAAGGTCATTCTTATATGCAAAGCATTCCTTACAAATGTTGCAAGGGTACGGGCATTCTCCAGTATGCACACGCAAATGTACATTTAGATTACTCCTACTGTGAAATGACTTTGTACAAACATTACGAGGGAATGGTCATTCTCCACTATGTATACGCAAATGTTTATTGAGACTACTCTTACTATTAAAGGTTTTCTTACAAGAATTGCAAGTGTATGGGCATTCTCCAGTATGCACATGCAAATGTATGTTTAGATTACTACGACTGTGAAAGGCTTTCTTACAAATTTCACAAGGGTATGGGCGATCCCCACTATGTACTCACAAATGTTTACTGAGACTACCCCTATTAGTGAAAGTTTTCCTACAAAAAGTGCATAGGTACGGACGTTCTCCAGTATGTACATGTGCATGTATAGTCAGATTATGCTGATGACTAAAGGATTTCTTACACACACTGCAAGCATACGGATGTTCTCGACTATGTACACGCATATGAACCATGACTTCAAACTTTCTACTGAATGATTTTTTACACAAATCACAGGAATATGGGCGTTCTCCACTATGTATTCGCAGATGTACTTTGAGATTACTCTGCCTATTAAAGAATTTTTTACATACATCACATCTGTACGGACGGTCTCCAGTATGCAGACATGTGTATTCTGTGCCCACTTTTCCAATTACAAGATTTCTTACATGCATGGCATCTGTATGGCTGCTCATGTACATGCAAATGATTGCTGAGAGAATTCTGTTGACTAAAGGCTTCTTTACACACATTACAAGCATACTGATTTCCTATGGAATTAACCCATTTTTGCATCTGCAAAACCTGTGGCTCATTAAATAAAGTGTCACTAGTGTCTCCATGTTCCACTGTTGTACAGTATTTATTCTGTGTCCACAGTTCACTGCCAGTGGGTGAATGATCTCTTTCTTCAGTAACGGTCACTCTCTGTTGGAAAACATGAACAGATGGATACACGAGCAACAAAAACTGTCTGTGAAAGCTGTAGCATTAGTTTTAATGTAACCTGAGGTGAGGTAAGAATGGAATTACATGAGGTAGTGTTATGACAATATGCTGTGTGCACAGTACATGACATTTAAGCAGACGCTTGCAGTGAGCAGTCTGGCTATAGGAACTGGAGTGGCTTTCACATTGGCACATTTTAGATCATGAGGCCACGGAATCACCCCAGGACCTAAATAAATGTAACTGCAGTAGCATGGGTAGAAAAGGAAACTGAGTTTAGGGCAGTGTAAACATTGTAATTAATTAGTAAGTGAGCATGTGTGTACCACGCTGAACAGCTCCCCAGCCGAAATGCAATGTAAGTGTTACTATTTTAAAAGTTCATTCTCAAACAAGCCTGCTCAACCTATGATGTAGTATGGGCAACTTTAGCAAAATTTGATCTGAATGTGGGGAACATGAGAGTGAATACAGAGGAAAGAGAGGAAATAAGTATACACATAATTATATGTATAATACTACCTTCATTTTTCTACACATCATTGGAAATAATAATACTGACTATTGAGATCAGGAAAATTTTGTAATGAACATGCAATTCACAACTTTGGATAGGGTGCTCTGTTCTTCCCACATTTTTACAAAATTAATTAGTAAAGCAATGTATGTTTCCATAAATAAACAGCTCATAAGTTTTCAAAATTGCTTCAGCATTATCTCTGTTTTTCTGGGTAAAGGGTTAAAGGATGTTTTTTTCATTTCAAATGTCCCTGCAGGGAAAATAACACTGTTGCGTGGGTGACACTTTGCCAACAAACTATGGGTTCAGCAGCCAAAGTCTAACATAACATATGTACCTGTCATTCTGAAATGTCGTGTATGTGTTTTTTAAACATGACAGAGAAGCAAAAATTAAAATGAATAAGTATATATAAATAGTTCTACCAAATATGGTGTAGAACAGTTTTACACGTTGATAATACTGTCAGTAGCTCACACAACACATTCTCAAATGATAGGATGTTCAGTTAATAATGAATTGCAAAGGATGTGGAAATATGCAGTAATGGCATGTTAGATACTATTATGATGTTTGTCTGAAGGCAATGTGCAAAGTAAAACCAAATTCAGCTCTGGATAGCTAGTCTCATGATCAAGATCTGAATGTGGGATCGCCAAAATATAAAGCAGAAATGATATCCACTGGACTACTTTATTCTCTGATTCACTCTTTGTTTTTAAGCCCAGATGTGATGATGACACAACAAATTTGAGAACTACATATACTGTATATGGCTAGGATGGTATTTACACACCTCCATAGCACGAATGCAGGAAAGCAATGTATTGTATTGTATTGTATTGTATTTATTGTGCGTTCGTCAGATCCATACAAGGCTGGATATTGAACTTGTCAAGTATACATAGTTACAGTTACAGAATAGGAAATAAAATTAGAAAATAAGAAATACAATTACAAAATAAGATATATAAGTATAAGTAAGAAATACAATTACAAAGTAAGACATATAAGTATAAAATAA
>Ga0123354_10008138_pt1 | contig 15916 bp, 14 predicted proteins | sample TergutLab28metaG_2_FD_97872 | JGI IMG/M metagenome (GOLD analysis project Ga0123354, IMG submission 97872) | Labiotermes labralis P4 segment gut microbial communities from Petit-Saut dam, French Guiana - Lab288 P4 | ecosystem: Host-associated > Arthropoda: Insects > Digestive system > Gut ...
TATATATATATATCTTAATCAGTGAGTGTTTTTAAAAATGCGACTTTAGCAAGGAACAGTGTAGCTCCCTGAAGATGATCTTAGGATCGAAATATGTTGGAGCGATTTTAAATGTTTTAATGTAAAAAAAATGTTATGTATGTGCATTAGTTGGTGTACTGATTAAATCAATCTAAAATGCACGGTACAACGATACAGATATATAATGCGACGCCGTGTAGCCTGGTAGAAACCCACAGATTTCTTTGTTCTCGGAATGGAAACACAAGGTTTCTTCGAAACGTCGGCAAAGTTCTATTTCATTGCACGGCATCATATTTCAGAAGACGTTAGTTTTCAAATATGTTACGCATTGTAGCCATAATTCTGAGGAATTTTAGTTAAAAAAAAGCGGTTGTTAGAAGGGACTCAGTAGCTACTATGAGACCTATGTACAGTACCTCTATGTGATGGGTAAAGACAGAGACTGTGTTAGTCTCAGGTGGATCTGGGTAAGGTACACAATGGGCAAAATGCCTGGATAAAGTGAGAATAAAATACACAATTCCTGCTTTACCTGACTAATACCCAGCCTATCCCAAGTGATTCGTGAAAAAATCCTACATAGAAATAAAATGAAAACAGTCAATAAATCTTCTGCACCAACAAGTGTAGCCTACAGTTAACTGCTCTTTCAAACGTAAGCCTGCTCTAAATTAATTACACTTAATACACAATTATGAAATGGCTGCATTAACCTAAGCTGGTATCTACGTTACTTATCCTTTGTACACTACCACAAAATTAACTGCTGTACTAAGCGCAGACCTTCTGTAAATTACACTTTGCGTACAATAGCAAAATTAACTGCTGTACAGAACGCAAGCCCATTTTATATTTCTTACTCTTCGCACACAACTTCCATATTAAACGCAGGCCTACTCTAAATTCGTCACAATTTATACAACCACACAATTAACTGATGTAGTAAACCTGTCTTATACAAGTTAAACTTATTACTCTGCGGTGTTATTTTTTTCTTTGACAATCAATTGTCTGAATAACGAAGAGAGAAAAGGAGAAATTATTACCGAGGTTACAACGCGTATTTCGCATTTTACCTCAGTACAGTCTTAAATAAGCTCTTCATCCAATATATTTTGTTATTTACCAATAATCTGCTCGTTACCATGCACCTTAGCCGGGCACACCTGAGATCAACACAGCTTTCACTGTACCTCTAATTCATACACGGACCTAAGGCCAAGCCGCAGTGTTATGTGTCCCAGCATGCACCATCGCCGGAATATTGCCTCATTGGAATTTCTAACGGCGTCCTGACTCAGGTGACCTAGTCATCCGCTCCAGTCGGGATTATAACCCTGTGAAATGGCAATTTGGCATGTAAATGAAATCAATTGTGGCAACATGTCACAGACCGATGACCTCAGGCTTGTAGCCTACTTTGACAGGACTCAGTGGTTAGGATTACGTGACTGAATGCTAACCAAATGTTCCGATCAAAAACACATACAGAACTAAATTAATATACATTTGGTTGTAGTGTCTCTTCCATACAAGCTATGAAGGTTATATTGCTTCTCCGTCTGTGCATGATCATGCAGCGCCACTTTACTACTACGGATGTAATTATGAGATTCGAAACCATGGTGAAGAGCACACAGAACACACTTTTTAAATTTTCACTTAGAAGATGAAACAACTGTGCAGAACTGAAGAATAAAAACCAACTAGATGCCACTTATTATTTTATTGTACTTCTTATAGGCTCAACATGTTTCGGGCACTGCTATGCCCATCATCAGGAGCTCGCTACTATAATGCTGATTACCACATTGGTCGTTTCGTTCTTGGTTTGCTGTAGGTTGGAGGTTAGGTGCGGGTAGGGTGGAGTAGTGTCCGGGCTGCACGGTCCAATAAACATAAAAAACGGTGCAGAAATCAAGAACATACAGCTATTTCTTTAAAGTCAGTGAAATGTTTATTGTACGTTTTACGTATTTGTACTGAAGTTGAAACGTGTGGATAGAAGATAAGCTTGTTAATATTAATAACCATTTGAGGATAAATTTATCAAAATTATACATAAAAATTGAAATTTTGTGCCACAAAGCGTGAACTCTGTTTGTGTTACAGGAACCAGGCATTTAACGAAGTAATATAACCAACCATAATACCTTTTTCATTATATATTTATTTATTTACAAACGGGTGTGTACGGTAACGAAGTATTGTAAAAAGCTAGTCAGTTCATTATTGACAAGGAAAAAATGGTGGTTCTTCCTCGATAGTCATACAAAACATAAATAAAATATGTGGGCGAATAGCAATGGTTTTTAAATGCGGTCGCAAAATTGCGAAAAGCGACTATTAGCTTCGTAATGTCTATCTGTCTGTCTGTCCGTCCGCATAAAAAAACTTGGGTCCCACTCAAGAGATTTTCATGAAATTTCAGATTTCAGTATTTTTCGAAAATCTGATGATTTGATAATGATATGATAACATCTCGCTCGTTTCTTCTCAGAATGAGAAATATTTCAAACAGTTTTGTAGAAAAATCAAAACACACACACTTTATCTTCAATAATTCTTTTCCCCTGAAACTCGTGTCCCGTGTGAGATAATGTGAGAAAATGTGGTACAGCCAGACAGGCCACATATAACAATATAATACGGCGCATAGGCTCTGCGTGCTAGATAACTAAGACCACACACACACACACACACACACACACACACTCACACACACACACACACACACACACACACACACTTAGAACATGTATGGTGCAACAGCCCAGGCTTGGGGCTTGGCCTCCTGTTCTTCACGTTTCGAGACATGCCATATTCCAGGGTAGAGGTTGTTAGCCCCTCGCCTAACCTCCAACCTGAGGGACCAGATCTCCGCATTTAGGATATGACTCTCGGAGACAGGGTGGCCCAGATATAGCCCCAGGCACTGTGTTGTTCTGGACCTCGGGAGCGCCACTTCCTGTATTCACAATGATGTGAGCCTCAGAGCGGAAGCATTATTCTTTACTGCTGTTCCACGTAACGACGGTTAAACCAACGCGGCTCAACCTTACGTTATACGAGTACTTACATTGTCGGGTTTGTTAATTTACAGAAGATTGCTGCTGGTCTTCAGACGGCTAATTTCGTGGTTACAGGCGATGGCAAAAATATCCTTTGAAGTGTAACGTGACTTGAATAAGAAGTCTGGGAACTTTCATTCCAGGGAACATAAGTTGAGAGAATAGATTAATGTCGGGAAATTCTAGAAGTAACGACCATCATCACTGCACCGATAGTCCCGCGGTACTGGTATCATTTATTCTTCACGTGCGGGTAAATAGTTTAGAAACTGACACTGCAGACTGTTTTTTTTTGTGAAAAATGCTGAATGGTATTGCACATGCGTGTAAAACATATTCACTACAGCTACTAATTTCCAACACATTCACAGTCGTGTGACTTCTCATTTATAACCTTACGCAAGGTATATATTGTGTCAGCACCACACAAGATTAATAAATTCTGGTAATAACCAGGCATACGATTCATAAATATCTTCACTTTTGTTTTGAAGTTTTTCACACCATAACACAGCCACGATCAAATTCAAATGTTAAGGATTTTAATGAGATGTATTTTTTTTATATCTCTAAGGTTGATAAGATTTTTTTTAGTGACAGGCCTAAATTTCCATTTCAGGGCCATGCAAAGCGTACTTCATATTGCACCGTTAGCAACAAAAATTAAACACACCACACAGTTGTTAGCATAATCCTGAATACCAAACTTAACTAAGTCGGAAGAGTAATTTCGGAAGCAAAAAACATCTCGGTCCCTAGGAAGGACATGCACGATTTCGCCATAACGCACAAGTGAAAGTTCCGAATTCCGAACAGGTAGGTCAATGACCTACAATTCCGAAAGAACATAGATCCTATAAGTAGGCAGGCATAAATCGATTGTGGTAGTAATATGGAAGTGATCTACATACGTGACAATATCGGGCACACTTTTCGTTGTCCTTATTTGTTAAAACATTGCAGTATTGCAATAAAATTAGGGACATCACCTTGACCCAAGCACACAACGTCAGGCAAGCGGTTTCGTGCTTCACAGACTGCAACTGCAGGATCAGATGATGTATTCAGATAACAGCAGTGTCGTACTAGGGAACGTGGAATGACTTAATCCTTTTCCATTCATGTTACAAGAGACAGGCTGGTACGCTTTCAGGGGCGGGTACACTCACGAGTGTTTGGCGTGTGGTATAATGTAAAAATATCGTATGGATGGTAAAACAGGGGGTCGCAGCAATACTTAACAAACTGGAGTTTTAAGTTGAGGTTAGGGCATCGGACACTTACATGTAAGTGAATGAAATCGTGCGGTGAGAAGGAACATGATAGTCCCCACCCTTATTACTTATGATGTTTATGGTCGGAACATAATTAGCATATAAGAAAGGAAACGAAAAATTATTCCAAGTTTGCGCTATAATGACAAAAATATTTCTATGTCCTTAGAACAGCCAGTTTGCTCACAGTCACCTACTCAGCAGGTGTAACTGAAAATGAAGACAAAAATGCCAATGAAATGAATGTGTATGTCAAGTAACAGAACCAAAGGGGGAATAATTAGATGAACAGTAGAGTAAATTACATCAAAGGAACAATGTAATTAAGTCTAATAATTACTTTAACATACTGTCATTTGTGTTTCAATTTGAGGTGATCTGAAAATGATAACCTGATTGAGAAAACTATAAAATGTAAATAATTTTGGAGGAAAAATTTCTTTGAAAGGTAACTGGGGAAAAGACTAGCGGATAAAACTGAGATGGAAGCTGACGCATCAATTGAAACCAATAGTGCTGGTTGACAGGGGATTCTGGGTTCAGTTCCTCGCTCAGAAGACTTTCCTCTTTCCTACAGTGTCCAGACTGGTTCTGGGGCTTGATCAGTGGACATTAGAAGCTATTACGAGCGGAGGAAAGAGATACAGGTGTGATTCTAACACCCAATAGTACGGTTGTTAAGAATACACAGATCTATACATCCACTCTCTCATTATATCTACATGGTGATTCCACTTTTAACGCTAATTAAAGAAATATTCCAGATATAAGCTAAAATGAATTATTTTGATGCATTTCATCCCGACCTACTAATAATAAATCATCGGTAATTTGTATTTACTGTCAAAGACAACAATTTAATTTATTTAACGATGTCCAACAATGCTATGTATTTCGGTCTATACGACAATCTTCAGGCATAAATATGCGTGATTTTATCCATTTTACTTACTTTTAACGCATTTCACCTGTTTTTTAAATCATGTATATTTGTGTCTTAATGTGGTCGTATAGATCGAAATATGTAGCACTGCTGAGCGCTGTTTAATACAATACATTTTTGTCTTTGATGGCAAATACCCATTACCATTAAGAAGAATTAACTCCAAACCTGGCAGAGTTAAGAGATGCTAGCAATAATGAATTTCACAACTTCTGATAATATGTAAGCTACACATGCTTAACCATAGAATGGACAGAATCCACCTGGGAAATTGTGTAAACATGGAACCTATGTTGTACAATGTCTAATGGCTAGTTCTGTAATATTCACTTCCCTACTTCTGTTTTCTTTACTTTGGGCATACATATTTTCCTTAGGCTTTTGTTCTCACGTGTTTATAGTCTATTTTCTTCATGTACACACTGTGTTTCACAGCCATACAAAGTATTTAAAATTATTTGTCCTTCAAAGATGTGATTGGTAAGGTTTATTAATTTAATATATAATAGGCAGAGAATGCAGTTTGATGTACAATTGTATTATTGTAGGGCATGCTACTGATATTACTACTGGCAGAAATGTGGGGGGCCAGAGGTGAGCCACCTGGACAGATCACTGCAGGTGCTGGGATACATTTTGGTGAAGAATCTGCAACTCAATATGACAAGGTTGTGTAATATATGGACTCCTAATAATGTTACTGTTTTTAAGAGAAAATGGCCAGGTGTAAATTTTAAAGTTGGTGTCATTTGTTAGGAAACAAATATATGATAAAATTAAATGAACTTCTGTGGTTGTACTCCTCAATTATGTTCTCAACAAATAACTTGATCATAAACACAACTTAAACAACCAGCCTTCAAATTAAACTAACCCAAATGTAATAGTGGTATTTCATCCATGTCACATAAATTTGTTGTACCATCATGACTTATTCTTCCGGAATAGCATTCTCCATATTCCAGATTTTGTGCACATAACACCAGATCTCACTGGAGTATTATTTGTTGAGACTGGGATGCACCACATGACAGGGGATTTATTGGAATATATAAAACTATAAATTTATCTTCTATTTTGCATGAGTTTTAAATGAGGTTTCTTGCACTACAGAAAAAACTTGGACTGTCTGAGAACTTGGTGTTAAGTGAAATGTGTTACATGGATCTAACACAAAGAAGTGACAGGAGGCTAGAGAAAACTGCATAAGGAGATTCACAATTCATAATTTCACTCAATAATGTCACGGTGATCAAAATGAGGAGAACTGATTGGGTGGGGGCATGTAATGTTCCTGAAGAAGATGAGAAATTCATAAAAAGTTTAGCTTGAAACCTCATAGGAAGGACTACATGGGGGACCTAGGCATAGATAAGGGTATAACATTCAGGTAAACCTTAAAAGTGTGTGGGAATGTGAAAATAAATAACTCAGGACAGGATCTATTGGCAGTTGTTTGTGAAGATGATAATGAAATTTCTTATTCCATAAAACTTGGGAATTTCCTTATTACACACAATAAGGCAGCTCGTGCACTTCTCAACCAAAAGCAAACAGTTCTTAATAAATAATACAAAAATCTAATCTTTCATCAGGCAAGTAATGTTGGAGTAAAAGGATTGCATTATTTTGCTACATCTGGGTCCCAACAACTACCTGGACTCCAGCAGCCATTGTTAGTGTACCCTGGATCAGTCCTTAGAGCTAGTCCCATCCTCATACCAACACAGGTCAGTATTTGCCACAGCTCTTGAAGGGGTTCGTCCCCATCAGATTTATAAATTTTCACTGAACACATATTTAAACATGAATTTTTCATAAGGGAGTGTTTTTCTAAATATATCAGGATATATCGTATGCATTTTTCATACTTTTTTGTGATTAAAAATATATAATAGAATTTATGACCTTCACTTGGTACTGAATAGTACATTGGGGTGCTGATAAGTCCTTAGCCCTACCTACTTCCCAATGTTGTATGACAGAATCGACAGTGTCGTTGGAAAGAGGGGTCTGTTTATGTGCCGAATTGCAAGTCTTTTCTTGTTATAGAGGTTGAAATGAAGAATGTCATGCGACCCGCGCGATTTCAACAACATGGAGACGTTAGCGGTCATCAAGTTTTTTTTCTCCACAAGGCAAGACGCCAAATTAAATTCACGCCATTCTGACAGAAACATTAGGGGAATATGCACCATCGAATGCCACCGTCAAAAACTGAGTGGCCCAGTTTAAACGTCGTGATTTTTCCACCTGAGATGCGTCTCGTCCTGGTTGACTCAAAACAGTGACCACCCCGGAGATTATTGATCAAATTCACGAGCTAATCTTGGAAGACCGCCGGATTTCGGCTAAATCAATAGCTGAGCTACTGGGCTTCTCACGTGAGCGGGTTGGGTCCATCATTCATGAAGATTTGGAGATGTGGAATCTCTCCGCGAAGTGGGTCCCGAAATGCCTGAACGCGAATCAAAAACGTCAACGTTGCCAGTCGTCTGAGCAAATTTTGGATTTTTTTCGGCGCGATCCAAACGATTCCCCGTCGCGATTGGTGACCATGGACGAAACCTGGTTATATCACTATGACCCGGAGACAAAGCAACAATCAATGGAGTGGCGGCATAGCGGCTCAACCCGCCCCAAAAAATTCCGAGTGCAAAAATCTGCTGTAAATTTCTCGCCTCGATTTTTTGGGATCAAGACAGCGTCCTCCTCATTCATTATGTTCCAAAGGGCCAAACTATCAACGCGGAGTATTAATCATCTCTGCCGACGTAATTGAAGGACATTTTGAAGGAAAAACGCCGCGGAAATGTCGCCAAGTGTGTCTTGTTCTTGCACGACAATTCCCCGGCTCACCGGGAACTTGCAACCTAAAAGAAACCGGCCTACCTGGGCTTCCCATGTCTTGATCACCCGCCCCGTCGGACTACCACCTGTTCCCTGGACTGAAAAAACAATTGAAAGGTCGCCATTTTTCGTCCTACGCGGAGGTCATTGCTGTCGCGGAGACATGGTTGGACGGACAAGCTTCTGAATTCTTTTTGAGTGGCTTGCAAAGGTTAGAGTAACAGGCTAAGAAGTGTATTGAGCTTCGTGGGGAGTATGTTGATTAAATCTCGAGTTTGGTCGCTGTAGCTTGTTTCCTTCCTGGTCGGGCTAAGGATTTATTAGCACCCACTCGTACTTCTGAAGATGGCTGAGGAGACATTAAATAATATATCTGTGATACATGAATGTGTATTTTGTCAGTTGAATTATGTGATACACCTCTTGTTATTAATGCTACATTTCTTTGATTCATCTCGAACCCTTCAGCAATTTGTTAATTTATTTCTGTGCTTATACTTTTTATAATTTGCAATTCTCTACTTAGGTGGGAATACAAAATGTGGCCGGTGGTGAGAAGGGAATTCCATATTACGGTTACTTTGTGTCCAGTTCTCCAACGCCAGAGGCACCTGCAACACTTCCACCGCCACCGCCGCCACCGCCGCCGCCATCACCACTATCACCATCATACACAAACGTGGATCTGACATATGATTCACTCTCCTTATCTTCATCTCTGAATGGAGCATCTTACAGTCCTCCCATCTACACCACACCAGCCCCCTTTCTAGCAGCGCGACCGATTTTAACATCTCCACCATCAATGCAAGCCACCACGTATGGACCTCCTAAACCGGTGGCACTGCGTCCTTATTTAAGTACAAAGCACAGAGGGACATTTGTATTGGGACCACCACATCACCACCTGACTTTGACAAAAACAGTGCCTGGTCATTACCACCAACTTATCCCAGTTTCACCGAAACATATACATGCAGGACACCCACCAGTCTTCCTTGTAAAGTCAAAACCACATCCCTACCCTATAACATACACAACACACAATCCTCAACCCCCCAGAACACCACCTTCTACAATTTATGGTCCACCTGCACGAAAACCTCATATTTATCCACCAAATTCGCTCAGTCATCCTGACATTACAAAGGCAATATTCCACCCACAACCACAGGACAGCTACGCAGCAGCTGCAGCTTTAAGTAGTTCTCAAGCAAATGCACCTTATGCTACAAATCCTCCTGCAACATACAACCTTGGAACAGCTTCAGTGTTACCACAACCTTATTATATCCCTCTCATACCTTATGTATCAATGTTTGGACCACATGATCGCAGTGATGAGTCAGAGTTGTTGCAAAGCACTGAGAACATGGCTCATGAGGGAATTCCTCAGGGTGTTGATGTTGACAAGGAGAACAACCATGAGGGAGAACTGGAGGAACAAGCAAGTCCAGTGCTCATATACAAGGGTGTTAGGCCTCCTGTGACACTGTACCAGAAACCACAGTCCCCTGTGCTTCCAAAGGTTTCAAAGCAAATGGAACTGCAAAATGAAATGATAGAAACAGGTAGTTGCATGTAAAAGTGAAGGCAGCCCAAACAACCAGTACTGCATATATCATGAAGGAACAATACACATAACCTCAACAGCCGCTCAGTGTGATAACAGAAAGGGGCCTCACACATATGCCTTCAGATTTATGCTCCTTCATATATGTGTATATATACTGGTAGTCTGGGCTTCACTTATAGTCTGAAAATTGACTTGACACACATTAAACAATGAAGCTTAAATGATAAACACATTAAAAATATACAAGTTTCAAATCCTTTATTTTTCTTTAAAAATCAAAGATGAGCTAAAATGCCTCTCATATAAACAACCATAACAATCTTTTTCAGAGGTCTAAAATTCAATTTGTAGAAGGCCTATAAATAATTTGATATCTACGATAAGTTGCAAGTCATTTTCAACGATACTGGGGTAAATTTTTTTAAAATTAAACACAATGCTGACTGCCTCATTATATCACCACCACCACCGTGGCCCCGCAGCCACTGCCGCCGCCACCACCACCACCACCACCACCACCACCACCCCTAACATAACCACCAGTTCACCAATTGCATGCTGTATTTCACTTTGATCTCTTTGCTGACTTGTGTTGCATGTTTGCATTCACTTATGATTCCATACAGAGTAGCATAAACCCTTTATGAAACTGTCAAAAAAGGCTATCAAATTTTATGCTGCAAATATTATTAAACCACCACACAGTCAAATCTTCCTTAGCTACCAAGTATATTGGCTGCAGTCTTGTTATCATTTTGACAGGGATAGAACTTTTGTCCAGAGCGAGATATAACTGGAAATCATCATCATCATTTCCCATTTTTCGTGTCCCTCTGTCAATTGATATTGGCTTTTCATCATTATTCTTTACAAGGGGAAAAGAATTTTTCATACACATACCTACTGCCCACTGCAACCCTTTGGCAAGTCAGAGGGGGGATTAAAAATTAACAAATAAAAGAGAAGATAAAAAGGAAAATAAAAATCAATATTGACATGGACCACATACCATAATTAAAAGGACTTATTTAAGGCTACCATAATCTGTGCAGCTGCATGGACCTGACCCTTGAGTGGCACCCACAATATCTGGTTGCATTTCAGATTCTGTAAATTAATTTTGTCAGTGAATTCTTATATTGCTCTATCTGTACTGTCAGTTCAGGACATTGCCCAGGTAGGGGAGATAAGGATACAAATGTACTCATGAATTGGTGCCAGAAATGTCTTACACCAGCCCTGTAAATCAGAATAATATTGTTGCCAGGACCACATAAAATTTACTCACAGTCCATGTGTTTATGATGCCTGATCTAGTTAATAATTATATTTAAAGAAAGTTTATTGCATTAGATAAAAATACAGATAATAGAATAGCATGGTTTCTTTCCTGCACTTTCTCTTCATAGGTCATTAACCTCCCTCATTTCTGCCAAACATTTCTGAATATAATTATGTAAATACAGAAACATACAACATATCAAATTATACCTCTTCTTTCAGGAAATACTCTCAGTTCAGACAGTCTATCTGCTGCATCATCACCTAGCTGGATGCCCATCAATGCTCCAGAAGGAGCTGTACCTGCACGGGCTTATGAAATTCCAGCGCCAGATTTGTCACAAGGCAACAGTCATATGGAAGAAGCCAATGAAGAACAAAGTCAGCTGACAGATTACTTTCCAGATTACACTGGCAAAGTTTCCTCTGTTCCAGTTAATCACAGAGATTGGTTTAGCTTACGGACTGATAGTGACGTTCACCAGAAAGACTTGTATAAGGAGAACTCTGAAGAAGTTGTATCAGCAGTTGTTCTTGTTAAACAAAAATGATATAAGTCTGGATGTACTTGTCCTGACAACAGGCAGCAGAACCAGTCTGTCAACTGGGCAACTCATCAGGCCATCCTTCTCAGATCAGAATTTTAGACATAAAGACTGACTAGAAAGAATGTGAATGAAGAGCAGTGTATGGGGCACAGCCACAAACAACATCATTCATGAGGCACTCCACAATTGTCTAGAAAGCCAGATTGTATCACAGTGACCAAATCACTTGCTAACTGAGCTCCCTATTGCTGCACACAGCTGCATTCAGCAAAGCCAGTTCACTACTAGGCTCACAACAGAATAGGCCAGGCAATGTCTCTCAACACTATTTACCCTGCTGGGATACATTTATAATTTCAGCTACTGTGGATATTTTTGAAACAGAAAATGCATAGTGATGATTCCACAGTGATTCCCATCTTCCATTGTAATGAATTATTACATTACTTCACTTGTCCAATTTTTCTCATTTATAGACTGTACACTAACAATTTCATTCACAAACAAAAAATGTCTTCAGTTTGAAACTGCTCATTTGATGATAAAATATTTTATTATCCATTTCCATTACTTTGTGGTAATTGATGGTTGCTATTATGATAAAATAACAGACACCAACTAATTAGTTTAATTAAGATAACTTTTAGGTGAAACATGTTCATTGTAAAGGTAAATAAATCCCTGTACAAACCTGGGCAGGCCCTAAGGATTCCAGCAGTTTGAAGCTCCCACATTTCAAAACAATTGGCACAAGAAAGTGATAAAGTTATCAGCCCTATGCACCAGCCGCCATTACCCCAGGAAATATTTTCGGCACCAATTTCTGTTAGAGGCTGAGTCAACCCCAGAGCCATACTGTGGCTGGAAAGATTGTCAATGAAAAATTCCAAGGACATCATCAGGAATCGAACCCGTGACCTTCCAGTTTGTAGAACAGTGCCTCAACCAACTGTACCACCATCTGCCCCGAGATCTCCATTGCCCTCAGATCAATAAATGTATCCAAAGGATTTACAACACAGTTTTTTACAAAGGTAACTATTTTCAGCAAATTTTTGGGGCCATCATCAGACCTGTATACCAGAACCCACGAAAGAAACTATACAAATTATCTAGAAACCTTAGAGAAAGAGCTCTCTACCTTTACACTGTTGTATAAAACTTTGTAAAAATACATATGATTAGTGGAAACAATGTAATATAAAAATATCTATAAAAATATGCAAAGAGCCAAATATTAAAAAAATATGATCAATAATCAATAAAATAAAAGAGGTAGGCAGATTAAAATTAACGTACACAGTGCAGTTTCCTTCTATAGTCTCACAATGGGCAAACGAAAGATCTCCAAAATTTGCTAATTTGGGGCCGTGGCATTTTTCAGCAATTATGTTCTGTTCGTTACCATATGATGGTACGTGTCAAACTAGTCATTAAGAGACTAGGCAGCAATACCTCATACAGCACATAAGTCAAACATCTCACATGGTGAATGTTGTTTAAAACATTATCCTTTGCTAGGTCAAGTACCTATGTTGATATATAGTCTCTTAACAAATAATTTAACACATACCATCACATAGTAATGATCAGAACGTACTTGCTGAATAATGCCACAGCTCCACTAATCAGCAATAGCAAATTTTGGAGGATTTTGGTTCACCCATTATGAGACTACAGAAGGAAGCTGCACTGTGCACATTAATTTTAATCTAACTCTTTTATTTCATTGATTATTAAACATATATCTGTTTTAATACATAGCTTTTTACATATTTATACAGTATATATATTATTTTACATTGTTTCCACTAATTGTACGCATTTTTATGAAGTTTTATACATCAATGTTAAAGAAGAGATCTCTTTCTCTAAGGTTTATAATTAATTTGTAAGGTTTCTTCTGTGGGTTCTGGTATACACGTTTGATGATGGTCCAAAAAATGGGCCGAAATGAGTCACCATTGTAATAAACTGTGTTGTGCCTGACAGAACTCCTTTGGATACATTTATCAAGATACCTAGTTCTGTGCCACAAATTTAACCCATCACTTAACACTGTAATATTAGTTACATGATATATTACAATGCATTGCAGATTGAAGAGTCCATTTTCAAGGCATTCCCCTCCACTAATATTTTTGTCTACACAGAGTGACAATTAAATGCAAAAAAATGGCCTATAAGGATTGTGTTTTATTCCTAAAATGAAATCAAAAGTCTCCTGTAAACATACAATCGCAATTGCTAGGTTAGGGAGAATAGGAAGCATTTGGTAATTGAGACAAATATATTTATGGAGCACATTTATTTCAGTTTAATATCAGCATCTTAACGTAGCTGACAAAGTGTTCAGCTAGTCGCTGAAAGTGCTTTCCATTAATCTGAATGCATGTCAGATGTGTCACCAAAAATTCCTGGCATGTGTCACATTATTGTCCCAGCAACTTCAAATGTCAAATCTTGTCCTGCATGTTGATTCTGCAAGTAAACTGTACCGTTCAGATGGCCCCACAGGCAGAATATGGCCGGAGCAAGAATAGGCAATCTTAGAAGACACATAACAGCTATTATGTTCCAGGCAAAATGCACATCCTCCAGTAGCTCAGACAATTCTTCTGTTGTCACGATTGCAACCATATGTTACTAAGAAGTACTCAGCTTGATTTTAGGAGCAGCATGCAGTTCTTAATTTGCTGTTTACAGCAGTAACTAAGGATCACCCTTTATATAAATACACTGCTCCACTAGTTTGATGTCAATTCAGACAGCATCTACAGTCCAATGGTTGTGCACCCTTGAACTTGGTAGTCTAGTTGTATCTATGTTCTGCAATTCAATAAAAAATATTTATCAATTTATACGTTTCTTGTCAATCAGTAACCAAATTAACATATGTTCAGGTCCCATACACTGATATTTTATAATGTTTTTTTATCATTTACCTACATCAGTGCTCAGCTAACTGTACACCATATATAAATACTGACAAATGCTCTGGTGAGGTATAGACTGTCCATTTCAGAGTGCAACCTGTGTTGATGGTTGCATTATCCATGTGTGACTAATTAATGGTCGGATTATCCCTACACATTTGCTCAAGTAGCACTTCTGATGGCTTAGTAACAAGATTTCAGAACAGTCTGAGTTCAACAACTGCTGTGTTGCAGAGTTTAATCATTGATCATGAATAACAGTACAGTGTATAGAATAGAAAATGGGTTTGAGCAACATTCTGAGTTCAACAACTGCTGTGTAGCAGAGTTTAATCATTGATCATGAATAACAGTACAGTGTATAGAATAGAAAATGGGTTTGAGCAACATTCCGAGTTCAACAACTGCCGTGTAGCAGAGTTTAATCAATAATCATAAATACGAGCATGTATAGAAGAGTAAATGGGTTTCAGCCCTATGCGTCCTGATGCATGCAGGCCTTTTGGACACGCCGTTTGTGCCCCATAATCTGATGTCTAATTCATGGGAACCTTGTTCCTTTAGTAAAGTTCTAGATTGCCTCCAGACATCCACTGGGTCCAAGGAAAAGGAATGCAAATAGGTGTGTCTGAGTGAAGCCAAAGCTTCACACATACACAAAACATGGTCTGAGGTTTCCTCCTCTGCTCTACAACTCTTCCATAAGGGACTGTAGAATAGTCCCATTATGTAGTGATGTCTTCTCAGGGTGTAATATCCAGTAGGGAGTCATGTAACAACCCTGGATTGTGTCCTGTTAAAGCTTGGTCTTAGCAGTTGGACTAGGACCCAAAATCAATTTTGAAGCCTATCTCTGAGTACAGATAAGACCCCACCACATTCTCGTATGCTGGTTGTCCAGCTAGCATTTTATTTCTTTTATTATATTCTGCCTAGAGACCCCCCAAGGCTGGTTCCGGTCCAACAAACTGGTGAACAGTTCCCTCTCTCGTGAGCTCATCCACAATTTCATTTCCATATACCCTAGAATGTCTGAGGATCCAAAACAGTCCCACAGAATGTCTGGTGGAAATGCTGGCACTGTTGTATGTACCATTGGGGATGTTGTGTTGGCAGCCTCAAGGGTTTTCAAAGCCGCCTGATTGTCAGAGCAAATACTAATGTATTTCTCTGGTGTAACATCCATATGAATTTCAAGCACACAGACCAAGATAGCATATACCTCGGCCTGGAAAACAGTAGCATATTTTCCTGGAGAGATACTGGGCCTTCTTCCCAAAGATTGCCATTAACTCTGGCCCCAGTTCCCCCCCCCCCCCCCCCCCCCCCCTCCCCCCCCCCTTTATACCACAACGGCCCCCTTCCGTGCACGCGACCGTCAGAACCTCGGGGCCCCCTTCTCTATTCACAACA
>Ga0123354_10008141_pt1 | contig 15916 bp, 11 predicted proteins | sample TergutLab28metaG_2_FD_97872 | JGI IMG/M metagenome (GOLD analysis project Ga0123354, IMG submission 97872) | Labiotermes labralis P4 segment gut microbial communities from Petit-Saut dam, French Guiana - Lab288 P4 | ecosystem: Host-associated > Arthropoda: Insects > Digestive system > Gut ...
CAATGTCAGCGACCAAGTTTCACACCCATACAAAACAACATGCAAAATTATAGTTCTATATATCTTGATCTTTAAATTTCTGGTTAGCAACCTGGAAGACGAAAGGCTCTACACCAAATGATAGCAAGCATTTCCTGACCTCAATCTGCTCTTAATTTCTTCCTGAATAGAATTTTGATTTGTTAAAGTTGTTCCCAATATTTAAACTCTCCCAACCTCTCAATGGTACTATTAACCACACTTTTCTGAAATAAAACTCTAATACAGAATTCTACATGAAAGCTCAGTTTACTTCTTGTGTTGTGGCCATGAACTGATAAGTTTTGTTTCATACTTCCTTAATACCTTTTTACATAACACATCATTCATAAAATATGAATAGAAGTCAATGTAAGGTCTCTATATTCCTTAAAATTTGTGTATAGGACTTGCAGTCATATGTGCCACTGATTATTTGAATGGCCCATTTTTGCACTATAAATGCCGTTTTACTTCACTATCCACTCCCCAAAATATAATTCCATATTTCAAACATGATTGAAAATATGGAAAATAAATGCACCTTAGCACATATGAGTTCAAAACTGCCTCTAATGACTCGGTAACATACGTTACTCAAACTAGAACAAAGTAAACGATCATGGACATTCAATTTTAAGTTTTCTGTAATGTAAATACCTGAAAACCTCACTTTTGGTTTGCAAGCTATTTCCGTGTTATTAAAAACTACTCGTGGTTTGTTGGGAAGTCTAAATTGATAGGAATTAAAGAACACTGGTACTGTTTTTTTTTTTCAGTATTTATAATGAGAACATGTTTTTGAAACCATATCTCTAATTCTCTCATAATACAGGGTGATTCTGTCGCTAGAGGCCCCAAACTATTGTCTATAAAAAATTATGTTATTGAGATGACTTGAAAATTTATATACACATACCGGGAACGATGCAAAACAGGACCTGCTCATAAACAATGCTGAAATTGGTCTCCTTTCACATCCAAGCACACTTGAATGCGTTTCTCCAAATTCTGGAATACTTTTCCCAAAGTGTCGACGTTGACGGCTTGAATCTCTTGGCATGTAGCGTCTTTGAGTTGTTCGATTGTGCGGGGTGTATTTTTGTCACTTTGTTCATCAATAGGCCCCAAAGAAAGAAGTCGGCCGGCGTTAGATCGGCTTCCCCTTGTATCTAACTTTTTAACCAATTTATGGATGCAAAACTTCGATGGTGCACGTCTTTTACCATATTCCGTTCGAAATGCCGGCTGGCATGCTTTAAATGAACCTGTTTGCCAGTATTTACGAACGAAAAACCCGCGCTGTTCGACTGTATACATAAACAATAGTTTGGGGCCTATAGCGAGAAAATCATCCTGTATATAAAAGTTTTTGTTGGAGAGCATCCTCATTTTTGTCAACAAGTATGTTTGTGTCATCTGCAAATAAGACTAATTTTACACCATGGATGTTTAATGGGATGTCATTTACATATAATACAAACGAAGTTAATGTTAATGGGGTCGTGGTGTGAGCTGCGGAAAATTACAATAAATGAAGATGAAACTCACGGCACCTTCACCTTAACTGGAAGTCGAAAGACACAATCTTATTTCGCGCTGAATGAACTTCTATTGCTAGACCGTAAAGGTTCTGCTACTGTCTGTCAGAGCGCAGTAGCCGAAAGGGACCAACTTCAAGTCACTCCAGTGTAAAACAAAAAGAATGCAAAACTGCGTTGCTCTGCCCTCTAACGTGGAAGTAAACAGCCAGACATGTGCGCCCCCTAACATGTGTTTCCACGAGCGCCGTTAAATACGGGCCCTACGTTATTTGTGTTTCACGGGTGCTGCTTTTATCTCTGACCCTTTGGCGACGGTGTACCAAACTGCTCTTGTCTGTTGTAACTACGGCAATCTGTGCGTACTCAGCCAATCGGTGGAACTGTGAACTGTGGTACAGATAGTGAAATGGTCTGTGCAAGTTCTAGCTATGTCCCATGATTCAATGCTGTCACGTGAAGAATATCGTAGTGCAGTGTCTTGGTCGTGTATGAGTTTGTGTAATGTGACGTTTACATGTATTCCAGTGATCGAAAAATTGAAGATCTAAGTCCCTATTGCTGGCAAAGAAACGGATATGTAAGTGGGTAATAATGTTTGGTATCGCAATTTGTTGCGTGCTATGTAGCATGTATGGTTGTTAATCGTGTAGTTTCATGACCTGTTCGCATTTTAAACAAGTTGGTGATATAATTAGCGGGTAGTTTCGTGGTAAGTACGCAAAACATAATTTATGGGGTGCATAAGTAGTACAGTTTCTGTAATTATAGTGGTAGGTAGTGCCCAGACTTCCGTTTCGGCGTGTTAAATGTTGGGATTTTTTCAGGAATTGGACGTCACCATCCCGTTGCACTTTTAACGATAATAACGCACAAGTGTAAAAATGTGATTGCTTCTGCTTCAGACACCATTTGTAGGAGATACAGAGGTTTCCACGGTGGTGAAGAGTACTATTTTGGCCTTGTGATATATGACACCATATAGTGGGGTGTTTGGGTACGGAAGTACAGTAGAATTCCACTTATCCGGATTAATTGGGACGGCGAGCCATCCGGATGCAGAAAATCCGGATAATGGCATTTTTCTTTGAAAATAGGTTACATTGGCAGTTTGAAGTTCGGCTTTTACTGTTTACATTGTGTTCCTGCGTCTGCTGTGTCATTGAGTAAGTTTCAAAGGTCACTGATTGATCGTGTATAGCACAAAGTCGTCTGTAGAACATTAAAAAATGTGAATACCGTATCAAAAGAAGTACAAATATGTAATAACTTTATGAATACCTAGTAACAACACTGTACTGCATTGTGGTGCATTCTTTACTGTGAGTACATTTTGGTTAAATCTTTTTATATTATGCAAGAAACTCGTTTGAAAAGTAAGACACAGAAATCAAAGTGAAATAAAGTGGGTATATTGGTGGCAAAGTGGAGGGAAACTGAGATGGAGTCGCTGAGTGTATAGATCTGATGGAGAAGATAGAAGTAACCCAACTTCAGGAATGTTATCACCATCATTTTTGTTGGTCCAATAATCAGGCAGGTGGCTGCTGCATTTTTATAGATGATTCAGGTGGGAGTGATTCACATTAAGTTTCAGTTGGATTCATTTTTTCTTGAATTTGTCAGGAAGACATCAGGCTTAATTGTTTACTGTCTGCCTGTTTACAAACACATCATAAGAAGGCATAAGTGTGTTCATTATCATTCTAATAATTTATGAAGAGTCCTGAAGTTGGCAACTGTGTTCCTCAGGCTCACTCAGAACTTCTTGAATTGTGCATTGAAATGAATGTTGTGAATTACATATAGGTGAATCTTAATGATATGCCTACCTCTGGTTCCACAAGAACAGGACCATTTAGTTCATGTAGCAGCAATTGTAGATTGGACATTTGATCCTTGTGTGCATAACAAGGTGATTACTTCTGTCTTCACTGTATTAAAACCAGTTTGTTTAGCCAATGCAGCACATTGGTGTTGCAATTTGTTATTTCCTCAACTGCCTCGAATATCATGAGCAAAATGAAGTATTTTTTCCATACTCCTTGGTCTCTTGATTGGAGAAGTGGTGTTAAATTGGGTGAGAGAAGGATGACTTTTTTGTAATTTTTGTCCTTGCAGTATGCTTTTAGTTCATGGTGATGTAGATCATGAACCATTCAGTGAATATTGAGCTTAACATACAGCTGTTCATCATATAGTGACAGTAAACAGGAAGGCAGTGCTTGAACAATCTCATCAGTGAGTAATAACAGACTTAAGATTAGGTATCTGTTCTTGTCATTGGGTGACTGGTTCCTGTAAGTGGGTGGATAATAACAGCCAGTTTCTTAGACAGTTGAGTAACTGTGTGCATTTATCTGCACATATTTAAATCTTTCAGTGTTAGGAGGATTTTTTCCCCCCATATAGTTAATTATTTACAACTGCATATGGTTAACTGTGCTGGGCAAATCTGTAGTATTATGCAAGGAGTTACCATATTGTGTATTCAGTGCTGATATGGACACGCTTTAGCATGTGCATGTCATCGGGAAGAATGTACATGTGTGTCTGTGATTTGTACTTGGTATAACATTGTAATGAAATGGTTCCCAAAGTGTGCTATGCTGACCCCTTGAGATCCACGACCAGTTCCCAGGGGATATGTGGGTACAGTTCTGTAATGGCTACTTTGAAGTTTACAATCTTTTCTTTAATTAAAGGGGTAATGTTTTGTTAAAAATAATTGCAGAACTTCTTTAATTGGCAATGTGTTTATGTACTATGACCATTAGAATATCTAACTAAGAAAGCCTCTTTTCCCCTGAAGTGAGCGACAGTCAGTTTAATTAAGGTCAAATCATGCAAAGCATTGTTACATATTGTACTGGTATGTACTCGTGGCTATCTGAAATTAGTTCTGATATATAAATTTTTAATTTTGGATATCTATCACCCGGCATTTTATAGTGTGAAGTGGGACACTTTACGTTCTCCTCACCTAGACTCAGACTAACGTTCTTTTCTCGGGTATTTTAATAATTCATGGAAAAAATGCACCATTTTACAGTGTTTTGCCCTATATTGTGATATTCAGGAATGTAACACAGATGTTAACAGGGTCATATCGTAACTGTTGGAGTAGGTTCGACATTATTGACATAAGGTTATATGTTGGTCCTCGTGTAGATTTACGAGTCCTGCAGGGTGTCACTATAATTGGGGGGGGGGATTAGTCAGTTTGATGGCTAGTTTGACTTTCTAACAGCAGGGTCATAAATAACACTCAGGGTTTTCTGGAGTAAGTGTCCAACAGACATTTTGTAAGGACATTTTTGTAGTTTTATGACAGGATGGATGATGAGGCACATTACTTTTGTTCTGTTTAGTACGGTCCAACCATAACTGACTGCTAGAGGTCTTATATATATATGTATATATATATATATAATCTTTTCAAGCATGGGAGCAGGAAACACAAGAGAAAGGTATATGAGGGACAAGAGTTCAGTGTTAACAGTAGCACACAAGGGAGGTGGATGTTGTGTGCTGGTTTTGTAACTAAAAACAACTGCCGTGGCTACTTCAGATTGCTGGCTGCTAAAAGTTGGTGTTAAATATGAAAAAGTGGTAAATAAAAATAAATGATCTATTATCAATAGCTAGTGCTGACACTGTGAATACTGATACAGCCTACATGTAAATATTCCCTGAGAGAGAACATGCAAACCAGCGTGAGCTGAGCTAGTTAGGTCTTTGTGTGGGTAAGAAAGGATGGTAGCAATATGTACTTCCCATTTTGTTGCATTGTAGTTAACCCTGTTTGCTTTTAGAGTTTTCTCATGTGTGTGTGTGAGGTTGCCTTGTGGTACCTGGATGTTGTCTAGTGTTGAGATCTGAGTAGTACAACTTGTAGAGGTATCTGGATGTTGCCCAATGTTGAGATCTGAGTAGTAAAATTTGAGGAGGTTGGTGTATTTTGTTATATATTAGGGTGGTTATAATTAATTCTTCTTCTACTTAATACATATACTTTGTATCTCAGTTTGTTGGTAAAGACCCCTCACTTCAAGCTCTTATTAATGTCAAGAGTATAGAGTAAGTTCGGGTTTTACGTATGTTTTTATTTTCAGGCTGTTTGGATTTCATGATACAGGAACAAATTCTGATGGCATTTACGAACAGTATTCTTAGGTGTACCGTTGTCACTCCTAATTTGAAAAGTTAACATTGAGACTTGGCACGTCAGAGCTTTGTCTGACATTATTGGTCTGAACTGCTTAATTAAGTAGTACCGTAGATCATATCACATTACGGTTAAGCTTAATGCATTGTAACAGGGTGATATTCCATGATGTTCTTTGTTCATAATTTTCAGATTTTCAACGATAATTTGTGCATATATAGCACCTGTGACACAAAGAATGTTTTGAGTTGGTGGTGGTTTTTAAGACATGTACCCACAGTGCCCTTTGCCACGACACATCACAGCACTGTATGTGGTTGCTGTTGCTAGTTGTGTGGCATTGTTCAGCCATGGTGTTGCACTGGTTCATGCAGATGTATTGGTCTATTCGTTTGATTACCATGAAGAACCTGAGATGGTATTCAGAGATGCTCCTGCAGAATTTGGAAGTGCACTTCCTGTAGAAGGCTTGAAGGTATGTGGATGAAATTATTCCATTTATAGCAGTATCTTTAAATCTGGTAATGTTTCCTTGCCACCAGTCCAAAACGAGCAACACCAAACAGCTTCAGTATATGCTCGTATCACAAGATTAAAAGTGAATTTAGCCAGGTAGTACTTTTCATTCTAGTTATGATGTCAGCTATAGAGACTGCTCTTGTTTTGTTTGATTAAGGGCCTGGTTGTGATGGCCAATCCTGAGCATGCCTGTACAAGTATTGACCAACCTCCGGATAACCGTACGAACTATTTTGGAAGCTGGATAGTCCTTATACGTCGCTATGGCTGTTCATTTGAACAGAAGGTCCGGGTAGCACAGCGTGCCAACTACAGTGCTGCGATTGTTCACAATGTGAATTCAAGTGAATTGGGTAATATTTTGTGTTCTTAACTTCCAGATTGCTTTTGAAGTAATATGCTATTCATGAAATTCAGTCCTGCTTGGTTCAAGTGTTATTTGATTGTTAGATTTTTCATTATAACGAGGCTTAGGATTACAGCATTTTATGTATTCAATATGTAAAAATGAATTACATTTGAACTTTCACTTAGGGTGATTCTGTAAATAATGAATATGCATTTTTTATCTTACTGATTGTACCTTGCTGACAGATGTTAACATATGCAGAATGCATGGAATCCTAAGCCTAATTGTAACACTCTTATTGATTTTGTTGTGATGTGTGTTATTTATGAGTGATGTATTTTTGAATGTAGCAAACAATATGTCATATTGTATAATGTATGATAATTCTTACAGTAGGATTTGAATACATTTATGTTTGAGTAAATCTGCATAATAATAGATTGCCAAAGTATGTGATGGTGATAATGGCATGGATTGCATACAGCACAGCTTGCTTTGGGGTTCCATATTTTCATGATGTCAGTACTGTAGGGACCTCTTGTACTTATAATCCTCTTTACCTGAAGACAAGTAATGTGTACAGCATTTTCTTAGAAAGTAGTCTTTAATATACAAAATACTGTAATGAATTGTAACTGCTTGGGATATAGTTGTCTATAACTACATGTATCAGCAGAAGTTACTTTAAGTACTAGGGATGGGTTTTGAGAAATGGGCCATGAGGATTTGAGTAGAAGAATGATTCTGTGACAGTGGATATGCAAATTAATATTTTGCAAAATTAAACACTAGCGTACCTTATGCATATGCAAAAAGTGTTAGCTAAGAAATGGGGGAGGGGGTGTTTATGAGGTCCATTGCAGTTGACAGGGTAATATTGCGTGAAGTTTGAAAGCCACTCTGCGTACTGAGAATTTTAAGATTGGTATTTGTATCAAGGCTTCATCATCATCATGCTTTATGGCAGTACTGCATTTTTCTGCAATGACAGTATATAAAGTTTATGCACTTTTATTATAGATTTTAATTTATTGTATGAAGGGGTACTGAAAAGTAATGGAAAGTAATGCCTCCTACTTTCCTTTGCTAGAGAGAACTGCACATAGGAGGACAAACTGAACTGCATCCAATTTGTTGGACTTATTTTACACAGTGGGTCAGATTTGAAACTTTTGTTGCTAGAGGGCCCTGAATTGTGCTCTTACATGTGGCTGAGTATAATGTGAATATGTGAGTGCAGATGCAACAGCATGCAGTAATAGAGCTACTTACTGCAGAAAATGTTCCTCTGATCAACATGCACTGGCAAATGAAAGTTGTTTATGGAGAGGAGTGTGATGGCATCATTACTGGTTGGTGTTGGGCTGGACGTGTTTGTGATGGAAAGCCTGAACAGGTCTCCATGAACCTGAATAAAAAAAAATGGAATGGAAGTCCCTGAACTGCAAGTGATGCCACTCACCTGAAACACTGAGAAAGCTGAAAGCTTGACTTCAACATTTTTTTCTCACATGGAGCTGCATCTCCTTCAAAATGACAGCACTCAGCAGTGTACAAGTATGAGAAAAACTGCAGAAAATTGATGCCTGAGTTGCACTTTCTTGGCTCATGCACCGTATTGCTGCGACTTAAGTTATCAGATTTTCATATCTTTCCAAAACTGAAGGAACATCCCAGAGGATGTGACTACATGCGGGACATTGAAGTCAGGACGGTGATTTAAGTTGTGGTTCTGTCATCATGATGCCCAATTCAGTCATAACAGACTTACTTGAATGTTGGTGAAAGTGTGTAGATTGAAAAGGTGATTAGGGGGGGAAATAAATGTGTAGAGGTGAACAGCAGAGTTCAAGAAGGTTGGCTCTTCTAGTTTTATTCAAATACATTATAAATACACATTACTTCATGATTCTAGTATGTCACAGTAAAAGGCATACCCCTTGCAAGTCAAAAGCACCAAAAAGTTGAGAACCACTGCTTTAACTTGATGTTTGCAAAATGAGCCTAACGTGTGTCATACTATCAGGAATTGCTTGATGGTAAGCTTACCTTATTTGTTAGACTGGTGGGAAATAGGTAGCACAGAGTTAAACTTCACTAATTTTGTATATACATGAAGCATTCTTGGAAGTCTTGCACATTTTTTATTCATAATAAATTTGTTTTCTGATCTTGATGCTGAGTTGTGTATTAAGCATTCTGAGCATCGTGGTACCACTGGTTATTGATTAAAATTAGGGTATACTGTACCAACAAGTTACCAGATACAAGAAACCATCCATTAAGGGACCCGCATTTTCTATATAAGTGAGACCCATTTATATACATAATGTCTTCAGCTGAGATAGATGATAACAGTCCTGGAATCTGGCACAATGAAGTACAGTACTTCTATAAATTCTCTGAAGTATGTGTATAAAACTTGCTTACAGTGGAGTCCAAAAATTTGGGTATGTATATTTCTATATTGATGTATTGGAGGTGCTTTACAATGCCTCCCAATATGAATATCTCCTGAATAACCTTTGCACGTACTGGGCACTGATACAGGGTGACTTGTGTTTGTTATTGTACAGCAAGATTATGTTATTCTGGCACATGCAGGTTTGACAGGTGCTGTATTGTGAGATATTAGGGATACTTGGGAGATACCTATACTGACCTAAGTTCTTAGGCAATTTTTTGTTACTGCTCCTATACTGGGCTAATTTTGGCTCCCCTCTTGAAAGAGCTGTCCACGCTTTCAATCGATATCATAAACAATTATTAACTGGTCCTTCTGTTTCTTTATATAATAGCTAGTTGAAGATCCATTGTCATATAAAGTCATAACCAGCCTTAAGTTTTTGTCATTTTCAAGCCTCCTGATTATTTCAAGTTTCTTTGGGATTGTTGAAGTTACATCTTACCAGCAGTACCTTGTTTATTCACCTGTGGATCACTTGAAGCCATTCTAATATCTGGACAGAGAGTAAGCATGTGCCATATACAACATGATGGAAATAGGTTTCACAGTATTGCTACTAATTGTGCTAAACACATAGATAATCCAAGATAGTTGTGAAATACATATGTGTACCAGAAGTTAAGTCAATAAAACTACTGACCTTGGAACTTCTGTCCTCAAGTGCCAATTTATGTGTCAGATTGAAGAATATTGCTGTATTCAGTTTTGATTTTTATGTGCTGCTTGATTTGCTAATCCCTATTTGTACCAAACTGGGATTATGTATATCCCAGTATGGTCTGGGCTAAGAGATTCTGACAGCATTTTATGTAACTTACATGTGGGAATCATAATGTACAGGCATACTTTGATGTCCATGAGGCATATGTTCTGGGGATAATTGTAAAATAGTGAAATTTATGAATGCGATCATAATTTGTGATAAGCACAGCATTGAATGTATGATTGTAATGAAGTACATATGTATGGAATAGACATGGATGCATGGAAGGTGGGGGGGAGTATGTTGATGTTTGCAAATTGTGCCAGTAGAATACTGAAACCATTACACTGTATGTCATTTAGATGCTAAAAGCAGCACAAAGATGGAAAACAGGGAACTCTCAAGAAAAATGAGATAATATTATCAGGAGCCTGTGAGGAATTAGCAAATGTGTGTGAGTATGGATGGATGACTTTATTGCAGAGTTTCTGGTATATAGTGGCAAATTCAATTCCCAATTTAGTGTTTTGTTTGTATATTCAGAACCCATGTCTGCCAGGAATCCAGAGGGTATCTCCATCCCATCTGTGTTTGTGGGTGAAGAAGCGGGCTTGATTCTGAAATCTAATTACCAATACAAGTCCAACTGTTTTGTTGTAATTAACAATGAATTGCCTTTTAACATCAACGTACATCTGCTGCTTCCATTTGCCATCGTAGTGGGGATATGTTTCTTTATCCTGCTTGTGTTTGTGGTGAGTATACATTCAGAATTTAAATAAAATGGTAATAAGGTGACATAGGTAGTTAACTGGAGCAGCATGTTTCACGTGCAGTCATTGGAAGTGCATTACCACACTTGGAATTTTTCTTTTTTGCAGTCCCATCTGCAAAAATAGAATATAACAGGCAATCAGTAAGTATTGGTTAAGAGTTTAAGACCACTTGTCCCCTGTATTCAAGGAAAAATTTGAGATTTTACCACTTGATAGTGTTAGTGTGTGATGCATTGTGTGTGTGAATTCTCCTTTGGTGTGGTTTTATCATCTCTTGTGTATAGTAGGTGTTTGGCATGATAGTTTTGTATGCTTACACATTGCTGCCTGTGGACAGAGAAGGAGAAGAAGTGAGTTAAAGCATTTGGATGTAAGGACATTTCATGTGTTCTGTGACTAAATGGTGTATATGTGTCAGAACATAACAGAAGGGTGTTTAAAGTACTTGCACCCTATCGTATGTAATTAACTGGTCATTTAACAAACATCATTTGTGCCAACAGAAGGGTGGTTAAAGTACTTGCACCCTATCGTATGTAATTAACTGGTCATTTAACAAACATCATTTGTGACAATGAATGAGGGCATTAATATTGGGCAGGAAGACAGCAGGTGGTCCCTACAGTGATTATCAACAACTGCCATTGATACTGCATCTTAACAAACCTGTGAATTAAGTGGAAGGTCTGCGCAAAGTGGATTCTGCAGGTGTTGAAGGTTGATCAGTATACACTGTGTTTGTTACTGATCACCATCTATCTACACTGTTGATAAAGAAAGAAAGAAAGAAAGAAAGAGAGAAATTGTAGATTTGAACATTTTGCCTGGCAATAAATTGTGTAGTGCTGAGTGGCATTCCTGTGTCTTACCATACCACAGACAATTGCTAGGTTGAATTGAACATTTCGAAATTGATGCATATCATGTTCTTCCCCATTAGACCTGTGTTAGACCATCTTGTGCTGTGCCTATAACTGTCATGTAACAAGGTGTGCCCTGTACAGCATTAGAAGTCAGGACTACTGAAACATGTAATTTCTCTTAATGTTTCTCCACCCAACTGCCATAGTGATGTTTAAGGCTTGCTGCAGGCTTGGGATTACAAAATCCTAGTTTGCCATCCTTGTTTCCCGGTATGATTCCTCTCTGATTCTGTTTTATTTGTTTTGGTGAAGAGCTACTTTGGGTGGAAACTTGGCTCTGAAAATGCCAGTGGGGCCATCAGATCATCATCAGGTTACTTGAACACAAAGACAGATAAGATGGATAATGGAGAGATAGATAGTTATATATAGATAGATAAATAGGTACATTGATTGATTGATATGCTGTTGTTGTTTATCTACCTGACCAGTAGATATGGTGACCTAGGTGGTGGTAACAGTGAGCAGGTTATGGATTAAAGCATGTTGTGTCTGTAACATGTACTGATCATGAACAGCCACACAAGTGGCAGAGTAATTATGATTATGCACCTTTCCACTCAGTCCAGCTTAAGTGGAAATTTTTGTGGAGGGTGAGACAGAAACACCTGATGGCTTTTGAAATGACAGAACATTAGGGCAGAGTGAAAAAAATGTTCTAATGTCAATACATTCCACATCCAAGAGAATTCATGTTAATCATTACTGTTGAATATGACACTTTGTAGGTGGTGATCATGTTGTTCAGTAGACTCTACAGTCATGATGGAAAAGATGTCATAACACACATTACCATTTCCTAAGGGATCCCTTAAATAGATTTATGAATTGACTGTTTTTAGTAATCAGTATTAGCAGTATGCATTTTGTATACTTGCTTTGACATAGCCCCAAAGGAAGTAGTCTGATACTGCAAGATCATGTGAATGGGCGATTGCATTTGAAATCTGAAAACCAGCTTACAGCAAAGTGGCATTGCCATAGTGACCAACTTCATGCATAATGATATTAGGAGAAACTGCTCATACAGGACATTTCCATGCAGGTTGTCAGGACATTGTTTCCAGACAAACTCATTTCTCATTTTGGGGACATCACCTGGCCCACCTGCTCACCTGATCTTGCAGTACCAGACTACTTTCCCTGTGGCTACTTCAAAGCAGTGTATACAAAATGTTTCCTTCCCAAATTAATGCCTTAAAACAGTGAATTTGGGAGCATATTCGAGGGATCCCAAATAAAATACTACAGCATGTTGTAACATCTCTCTACCATGACTGCAGGAGTGTGCTGAATGACATGGTGGTCACCTGCAACATACCCAAACAGTAGTGATTAACATAAATTCTAATGGACATGGACTGTATCTCTTTGTCATTAAACATGTTTACACTTTGTACTAAAATATTCTTGCATTTCAAATACTCTCAGTTGTGTTTGGTTCATCTTGTGTAGGTAGAGCATTCTACAAACGTGGTGGCTTCTGTACCCACTAGGTGTGGTTTTCAGTGAGTTGTTTTGCTGTGCCTTAAATTTGAAGTACTTACTGTTTTGCAAACAACTGAGCAGATGATACCAGCTCCAAAATTTGAGTTTGAGGAATGCATACAGCACCGTCAAGAACATAAGCGTGTAAAATGACTGAAGAGCCAATGTTGAAGCAGCATTTATGTAACCACAGTTTGTGTGTTAACATAATCAGTGTAGATGATTTTTATCAGGCATCTTATTTCGACTTCTTATTTCATAACAGCACTTCATGAAAACATTTCACATGGTTGGAATTGCTCTTCATATTGGTATACAATGCATTGTTTAATTTTTATTTCAGCATTTTAACTTACACAATTTTGCTTACAGTGCATTATAAATGGTTAATCATATAGTATGCTAGAGTTAAACATTTTGTGGTCCATTTCTTCATGTGTTGTGTTGACAAGTAAATCATTTTATACACTCTCACAATTTTTGTGAGGAGTGTGCCCATTGGAAACACAGCCTATCACTAACTTACTACCAGAATTTCTGATATGTCACTGAATGTTGTTTTTCATATTTTTTAAGGTTCCTAGGATCCTGATACCAACCGAAATATTGTACCACACATTTTTTAGATATTTCCTATTTGTGTGATAACATTTCATGTAGGATGCTGTTACGTCATTAATTGTGACATTAAATGTACAATTTTAATGAATGATAATTTGTTGTCACATTGCTAACAGCAGCAATGCAAGCATGTGTAATGATGGTATGAATGTACTGAAATGCATAAAATTGTGTGAAAATTGCTGTAACGGAGTGAAATGTATATAGATGATTTTAGTTCTGGTTTTAATCTTCTGTTATAATTGTTCAGACTTTTGTGTTCATGTGTTCTGTTCTATTACATTTGAAGATACAGTTCTTGTCTCCTAGCATTTGTAGTGTATGATCAGTTTTATAAGAAAGCACAGAACCATGTAATGTGCTGAGATACAATGGGTCCAATCTTGATATGCCCATTATTGCTTTATGTTCATTTGTCATCATTGCATACAAATGAGTTTTGTAGCATGTATAATACATATTTATTCCTTTACTTGTTACAAAACTCATTGTGTATCATAATTACAAGTACTTCTTATTATTTCATGTACATTACAGATATTTAAATACAGCTATATAATTGTGCTGTAGGTTGTGAAGTTTATTAAAGACCGCCGCCAACAACGCCGCCATCGTCTCCCTAACTCTTCCTTACGCAAGATTCCAACAGCCAAGTTCTCAAAGGGTGACCCTTATGAAACGTGTGCAATCTGCCTTGAGGATTACCAGGAAGGAGAGAAGCTTCGTATATTGCCTTGTTCACATGGTAGGTGGCTGTTTTTTGGCTAACATGATGACTTGTACATGAGTGTACTGCATCGTTATTCAAAATAGGAAAAAAAAAAAAAGGTTTCCTGTTTGGATACAGAATGTTGTGTTATGGTGGTGAAGTCAAGTAAACCCATACTGATAACCCCTTTTGCAGCAGGTGGACCATATTACAAAATATGTGTGGGTTTTCATGTTGAAGCAGAATGTAAATAAATGCCCATTATCACTATACATCTGGAGTGATGGGGGGAGGGGGGATAATTTTAAAGAATGTATTCTTCAGTTTGTGTCATAAAGGCATCTTCATTCCAAAGGTTAACCCTTGTGAAGTTCTGCTATGCCTGGAGTAGCCATAGACATGTATGGTCTTTTGACCTCAACCCCCTCTCCACCCAGCTTCTTAGAAATCAAAGGACAAAAACAAAAAATGATACATTGATCAGCAGGTATTTCAAGGTAGTTGGCTACCTCTGTGCCATCTTTGAATGGCAAGCAAAAGTGAAATGCCAAAGATAATAATCGCATTATGGGTGAGTCATGGTGTTGCCATGTATGAACAATGTTACCTGTTGCAGGTCTTACACGACATTTCCAGATTGAGTTAATAGGAGTTATAAAAATCTTTTTGTCATGAACATAATATGTGTGTATAAGTATTGGTTAAATAAAATTAGACAAATTGTTGTTCATGATTATTGTTATTGAGGACATGTTGAAGTGTATGGAGGAAGGAAAAGGTGAAGTGAGAAATTTCTAGAATGAGAGGATCCGTATTTGTAGATTAGGAAGCATGGATGAACATTGATTTTTTTTTTCGTCGCAGCATACCATTCAAAGTGCATAGACCCATGGCTGACCCGCAACAGACGGGTGTGCCCTGTCTGCAAGAGGAAGGTATTTGCTGAAGGTGAGCACATGTCAGACACAGAAAGTGAGAGTGATCCAGATGACACAACTCCATTGATTCGACCAAGCTCATATGGAACTCAGGGAGGAACTTTTCTTACTCAGAGGGTATGTGTGGTTAAGTTGCACAACTATAGATGTATTGGAAGTGTTCATAAAAGCAGATAAACTTCAGTGAATTGTATTTTTACATATCTTTATGAAAATGTTTTGTTATACTGGAAATAGTTTAAATAAAGACAGTAGAACTGTCATGGCAAAGTAGTTGTGTATGACAAGTGGCCTCTGCATCAGTACGGTAGTTTGGGTTTCATTTCCTCTAATTCTTACTTTACCACAACATACATTATTTGGAATTAATTAAATCAATGGTACCAATGTATCACCTGTCACCTGTTCTTAAGGGGAACAGCCATCAGTGTAGTATATGAGTTCATTTTTTAAAGATAAGTTTATTTGAAATTTTAGGTAAAGGATGGCTTTGAATATAGTCTCCCACATTTTCCAACTTTCATCATTTATGAGCAGTGATTACACATGAAATTTAACCACCCTGTGGAGGGGGTGGGGGGGGGGGGGAATTAAGGCCCCTTGATTTAACATGGTTCAGTTATTTGGCAAGGTTTTATAAGTACTTTAAACAACAACAACAAATGAAAGGAAAATTTTTTTTAGATTTACAATTCC